>Ga0310811_10000518_pt1 | contig 49873 bp, 42 predicted proteins | sample YCmetagenome_FD_207642 | JGI IMG/M metagenome (GOLD analysis project Ga0310811, IMG submission 207642) | Soil microbial communities from experimental microcosm in Duke University, North Carolina, United States - YC | ecosystem: Engineered > Artificial ecosystem > Soil microcosm > Unclassified ...
AGAGGTCGAGCTTTTGGCGGTCGTGGCCATGATCGACATAGGCAAGATCGCGCAGGGCGCGGACGCCAGGGGGGACTCCCTGCGCATGAGTTTGCGGAAGGAGTCCGGGGGTGAGGCTGATGAGGGTTATCGCGAAAAGCAGGAAAGCGCGCATGATCACAAGACGCGCGAGACGAGGCGAGTGTTACCAGTTGGACATCGCGTTGTTGATCTCGGTGAGCTGGTGCGAGCCGTCGCTTTGGGCGAGGATGCTGAAATGGCGGGCGTGAAAGGCCTTCAACGTGCTGCGGTGCGCGATGGTGATGTAGGTCGTATCCGGCAGCGTGGCGCGCAGGCTGAGGTAAAACGCGTGTTCGGCGGATTCGTCCATTGCGGAGGTGGACTCGTCGAGGAAGAGCCACTCGGGCTTGTGTAAAAAAATGCGGGCAAGGCCGACGCGTTGTTGTTCGCCGCCGGAGAGCATCTGCGACCAGTGGGCTTCTTCGTCGAGGCGGGCGGCGAGCGTGGGGGCTTGCGCGAGGGTGAGGGCGGTGCGCACGTCCTGCTCGGGAAACGTGTCGGGCGACGCGGGGTAGCAGACGGCGGCGCGCAGGCTGCCGATGGGGAGATAGGGACGCTGTGGCATGACCATGCACCGGAAGGGCGCAGGCAGGTGAACCATGCCTTGTTCGTAGGGCCAGAGCCCGGCGAGGGCGCGAAGGAGGGTGCTTTTGCCACAGCCGGAAGGGCCGGTGATGAGGACGGAATCTCCCGGAGCCAGACTGAAGGTGACCTCAGTGATGAGTGGACGTCCGTCGGGGCGGAAGAGGGCGAGGTTCTGCACTTCGAGGCGGTCGCCGGTGAGGCCGGAATCATAGATGCGGCTCTGGGTGGCGCGGAGTTCGCGGGAATGCTCGATACCGCGCACAAAGCCGTCGAGGCGTTGGGTGACGGCCCACCAGCCGGCGAAAGTTTCGAAGCTGTTGATGAAAATATTCAGGCTGCTTTGCACGCGGCCGAAGGCGCCGGTGAGCTGGGTCAGCTGGCCGAGCGAGATGATGCCCGCGAAGAAGCGCGGTGCGGAGAGCAGGAGCGGAACGGTGTCGGAGAGGCGGAAGTAAACGGCTTTGAAGGCGTTCAGGTGAATCTGCTTCACGAGGCGCGCGTTGAAGTTGCCCACGATGCGGCCGAAGCTGGCGCCGAGGGTGCGGCGTTCGGCGGGTTCGCCGTCGAGGAGTGCTGTGCTCTCGCTGTTTTCGCGGAGACGCACGAGGCCGAAGCGGAAGTCGGCTTCGAGTTTTTCCTGTTCGTAGGCGAGGCCGATGATGGGGCGGCCGACGCGACTCACGAGCCACGAGCCGAGCCACGAGTAGAGAAAACAAAACCACACGAGATGCCCGGGAATGGCGGTGAGGAAGGCCATCACGTTTTCGTAGGCGTGCCAGAGCCAAAGGTAAGTAGCGCCGAGCCAGGCGATATGCGTGGTGATATCCACGGGCGGCGGGCGGCCGATGGGCGTGGGCGGGCCTTCGGAGAGGTTCCAGAGGATGACGACAAAGGCGACGAAGCCGATGGCGGCGGAAAAGATCTGCATGAACAGATCGAGCGAGGTGAAGACGAAGCTGCGGATGTCTTCGCTGATGCGCTGGTCGGGATTGTCGCCGTGACCGGAGTCGAGTTGGCCGAGGTAGTGGGCGCGGTCACCGAGCCAGTGATCGAGGAAGCGGGCGGTGAGCCAGCGGCGCCAACGGATCTTGAGCGAGGAGAAGAGATAATCCTCGGCGAGCCAGAAGGTGATCGAAAGGAAGATGAGGCCGATCATCACCGCGCCGAGATGGATGAAATAACTGTAGTCGCCTTTTTGGACGGTGTTGAAGAAATCGCGATTCCAGTAGGACAGGCGCACGCCGATCCAGTTTTGAAGCGCAGTGGTGGTCAAAACGGCGCCGAGAAGGAGGAGGGCGCGCCATTTTTCCTCGGAGGTCCAGAAGGGCCGGGCCAGGGTCCAAAACAAACGAAGTTTTGCGACTAGGGCATGGGGCACGCCGGATGAGTAAGCGAAGAATAATTAAAAGGACAATCCCGCGTTGGGTAGGGTCGAAGCATGCTTCCTTGTCGGCTCCAGCATGTCATATGGGAGGGAATCTTTCTCTTTATTCTTTATCTTAATCTTTCTCTTTTTGGGCCCGTCGGTTCGATCCGGAGCCGACGAAAGATAACGAGAACGATTAAGATAACGAGAAAGGTTGCGGGAGTTCACACCTTCCAGCTTTGGAGGACCTTGATGTAGTTGGCGCGTTCGTGGGCGGAGGGGTTGGGGCAGTGCTTCATGTTCAGTGCGCCGCGCATCTGGTCGATGCTGCGATAGTCGTGGTCGTTCATCCATTCGACGAGGCCGTCGAGGAGCGTGATGATGGAGCGGGGGCCGAATTCGAGCGGGAGGGAGACGACTTGCACGGCGTTGGCACCGGCGAGGACGGCTTTGATCAGATCCTCGGCGGTATGCACGCCGCCGCTGCACGCGAGCGAGCCTTTGAGGTGGGGCGACAGAATGGACAACCAGCGCAGGCGGAGGAGCAGTTCGGAGGAGTTGGAGAGTTTGAGCCGGGGGACGACTTCCAGGTCGTCGATGTCAAAGTCGGGTTGGTAAAACCGGTTGAAGAGCACGAGTCCGGCGGCGCCCTGTTGATCCAAGGTGGAAGCGAACTGGGCGAGGGAGGTGTGGAACGGGGAGAGCTTCACCGAGACGGGGATCTTAACCGTGGCGATCACGCTGCGGACGATTTCCATGATGTCCGTTTCGATGAAATTGCCGGAGGTGTCGGGATCGGTGGCGAGCTGGTAGGTGTTGAGCTCGATGGCGTCGGCGCCGGCGGATTCGAGCTGGCGGGCGTAGTCCACCCAGCCGCCGGGAAGGCGGCCGTTGAGTGATGCGATCACCGGGATGGAGAGGGCGTTTTTAAGGCGCTCGAGTTTGCGGACGTAGGTGTCGGGCGTGAGCTGATATTCGTCGTAGCGTGGAAAATACGAGACGGCCTCCGGGTTGCTTTCGGCGGGAGTTTCGAGGTGGTGGAAGAGTGCGCGTTGCTCCAGCTCGATCTGCTCCTCGAAGAGCGAATGCATGACGAGGGCGGAGGCGCCGGCTTCCTCAAGCTGGCCGGCGAGAGCGATGTTGTCACAGAAGGGGGATGCCCCGATGACCACGGGGCTGCGAAGCTTGAGGCCGAGGTAGGTAGTGGAGAGGTTCATGGGGGTTGGGTTTAATCGTTCTCGTTATCTTTCTCGTTCTCCCGTTACGGAAATTCTCCCGAACCGAGAAAGATTAAGAGAAAGAATAACGAGAACGATTAGGATATGGGGGTGGCTGGTTCCTTGGCGGGTGCGGGGGTGGCTGGCGTCGGTGCGGCCAACTGCTGGTAGAGGGCGTAATGGGTTTTGATCTGCTCCTGGGCTTTTCCTGCGAGGAGTTCGGCGCGGGCGGGATCGATATTTTTGAGGATGCCGAAGCGGGTTTCACCGGAGGTGAACTGGGCGAGGGCGGTTTTTGGCGGAGCGGAATCAAGTTTGAACGGAGTCTGGCCTTGCACGGCGAGACGAGGGTCGTAGCGGAAGAGCGGCCAGTAGCCGGTATCGACCGCGAGTTTTTGCTGGGTGAGGCCCTGGCTCAGGTTGTAGCCGTGGGCGATGCAGTGGGAGTAGGCGATGATGAGCGCGGGGCCGTCGTAGGCCTCGGCCTCGCGGAAGGCCTGGACGGTCTGGCCGTCCTTCGCGCCAAGGGCGACCTTGGCGACGTAGACGTGTCCGTATTGCGAGGCGATGAGGGCGAGGTCTTTCTTCGCGGTGCCCTTGCCGCCGGAGGCGAACTTCGCGACGGCGCCGATCGGACTGGACTTGGAGGACTGTCCGCCGGTGTTGGAGTAGACCTCGGTGTCGAGGACGAGGATTTTGACGTTGGCTCCGGAGGCGAGGACGTGGTCGAGGCCGCCGTAACCGATGTCGTAGGCCCAGCCGTCGCCGCCGATGATCCAGACGGTTTTTTTAACGAGGTCGTCGGCGATGAGGGCGAGGCGTTGTGCGTCGGGCGTATCAATGGCGTGGAGTTTCACGCGAAGGGTCGCGACGCGGGCGCGCTGGTCGGCGATCTCGGCCTCGGTGCCCTGCGGGGCGTCGAGGATGGAGTTGGCAAACACCTGGTCGAGCATGGGTGCGAGGAGTTTCAGGAGGGTGCGGGCGTTGAGGGCGCGCTGGTCGGCGGCGAGGCGCAGGCCAAGGCCGAACTCGGCGTTGTCCTCGAAGAGAGAGTTGGCCCAGGCGGGGCCGCGGCCGTCGTTGTTCTTGCAATACGGCGTGGTGGGCAGGTTGCCGCCGTAGATGGATGAACAGCCGGTGGCGTTGGCCATGATGAGGCGGTCGCCGTAGAGCTGGGTGAGGAGCTTGAGGTAGGGGGTCTCGCCGCAGCCGGAGCAGGCGCCGGAGAACTCGAGCAGGGGTGTGAGGAACTGGGTGTTCTTCACGGTCGAGAGATCGATGCGGGTGCGGTCGGGTTCAGGCAGGGCGAGAAAAAAATCCCAGTTGGCGCGTTCGGCGGCGACGAGCGGAGGCTGCGGGGCCATGTCGATGGCCTTGTGGCGCGGGTTGGACTTGTCCTTGGCGGGGCAGACCTGGACACAGAGCGTGCAGCCGGTGCAGTCTTCGGGCGCGACTTGCAAAGTGTATTTGTTGCCGGGGAAATCCTTCGATTTGAAATCAGTGGATTGAAACGTCTCGGGCGCGCCGGCAAGGGCGGCGGGTTCGTAGAACTTGGCGCGGATGGCGGCGTGGGGGCAGACGAGGACACACTTGTTGCACTGGATGCAGAGCGACGAGTCCCAGGCGGGGATTTCTAGGGCGAGGTTGCGTTTCTCGAAGCGGGTGGTGCCGGTGGGCCAGCAGCCGTCGGCGGGCATGGCGCTGACGGGGAGGTTGTCTCCGTCGTTGGCGAGGAGGCGTGCGGTGACCTGCTCCACGAAGACGGAGGCGCCGGGATAAACGGGAGGGGGCGTCACGACAGCATCGGTGTCGGGCGTGGCGGGAAGAACCACCTTTTGCATGCCGGCGAGGGCGGCGTCCACGGCGGCGTAGTTCATCTTGACGATGGTGTCGCCTTTGCGGCCGTAGGTCTTGGCGATGGCTTTTTTGATCTGCGTGATGGCTTCGTCCTGCGGGAGAACGCCGGAGAGGGCGAAGAAGCACGTCTGCAACACGGTGTTGGTGCGACGGCCCATGCCGCTTGCCTGGGCGACGGCGGTGGCGTCGATCACGAAGAGGCGGAGTTTTTTCTCAATAAGCACGGCCTGCCATTCGCGCGGGAGTTTGGCCCAGGTGTCGGCGACGGAATAAGGCGAGTTGAGGAGAATGGTCGCGCCGGGCTTGGCGTAGCCGAGGACATCCTGTTTTCCGACGAAGGAGAACTGGCTGCACGCCACGAATTCGGCCTGCGTGATGAGGTAGGGCGCGCGGATGGGGCGGGGGCCAAAGCGCAGGTGGGAGGTCGTGACGGAGCCGGATTTCTTGGAGTCGTAGACGAAGTAGCCCTGCGCGTAGTTGTCGGTCTGCTCGCCGATGATCTTGATGGAGTTTTTGTTCGCGCCCACGGTGCCGTCGGCGCCGAGGCCGACGAAGACGCAGCGGCGGACATCGGCGGGTTCGAGATCAAACGAGGCGTCGTAGCCGATGGAAGTGCCGGTGACGTCGTCGATGATGCCGAGCGTGAAGTGATTGAGCGGTTCGTAGCGGGAGATGTTGTCGAAGGCGGCCTTGGCCATGCCGGGGGTGAACTCTTTCGAGCCAAGTCCGTAGCGGCCGCCGACGACGCGCGGGGAGCCGGCGAGGGGCGAGCGGCCTTCGGAGAGGGCGGCGAGAACGTTGAGGAAAAGAGGTTCGCCGATGGAGCCGGGTTCCTTCGTGCGATCAAGGACGGCGATGGCCTGGACGGTCTCGGGCAGGGCGGCGAGAAACGCCTTCACATGGAAAGGCAGGAAAAGGCGCACGGCGATGACGCCGGTTTTTTCGCCGCTGGCGTTGAGCCATTCGGAGGTCTCGCGGAGCGTCTCGATGGAGCTGCCCATGGCGACGACGACGCGGTCGGCCTCGGGATGGCCGTAGTAATCGAAGAGGTGGTAGCGACGGCCGGTAAGTTCGCCGAAACGCTGCATGATTTCCTGCACCGTGCCGGGGAGAAAAGTGTAGAAACGGTTTACCGATTCACGTCCCTGGAAATAGACGTCGGGGTTCTGCGCGGTGCCGTGGAGGGTGGGCTTGTCCGGGGTCATTCCGCGGGCGCGAAAGGCGCTGATGGATTTCTCGTCGATGATGGCCGTGAGATCATCATTGGAGAGCATCGAGATTTTAGACACTTCGTGCGATGTGCGGAAGCCGTCGAAGAAATGAATGAACGGCAGATGTCCCTTGTAGCTCGCCGCGTGGGCGATGAGCGCGAAGTCGTGCGCCTCCTGGCCGTTGTTGGAGCACAGCATCGCGCAGCCGGTGGCGCGGCAAGCCATGACATCCTGGTGGTCGCCGAAGATGGACAAGCCCTGCGCCGCGATGGCACGGGCGCTCACGTGGATGGTGAGCGGGAGGAGTTCGCCGGCGATCTTGTAGAGATTGGGGATCATCAACAGGAGACCCTGCGAACAGGTGAACGTGGTGGTGAGCGCGCCGCCGAGGAGACCGCCGTGGATGGCGCCGGCGACGCCTCCCTCGGACTGCATCTGCACGACGCGGGGAACCTGGCCCCAGAGGTTGGGCTTGCCGCCGGCGGCCCACTCGTCGCAGGACTCGGCCATCGCGGAGGACGGCGTGATGGGGTAGATCGCGATGAGCTCGTTGAGCCGGTAGGCGACGGAGGCGACAGCCTCGTTGGCATCAAGCGTGGAGAAAAGAGGGTCGGCGGACGAAGTCTGTTTCATTGGGCAAAACACCGATGGCCGAATCAATCGGTCGGGTGCCTGCCCATGATGCCAAAAAATGCGCAGCGGGGCTGCGCATGGGTTGGCGGAGGAAACGCGGAAATTGCAGACCGCCTGGAGCGGCGTGTGGCTCCCAGGGTTAGCCGGCGAAGAATTTCAGGATGCGGCGCATCGACTTCACGAGAATCTCGATTTCTTCCTCGGTGTTGTAGACGTAGAAGCTGGCACGCGTCGTCGAGGTCAGGCCGAGCTTGCGCATCAAGGGCTGGTTGCAGTGGTGGCCGCCGCGCAGCGCGATGCCGTCTTGATCCGCAAAGGTCACGACGTCGTGGGCATGGGCTTCGGCGAAGGCGAAACTCACCAGGCCGCCGCGCAGCTGGCCGGGCTTGGGGCCGAGGATGCGGATGCCGGGGAGCTCGGCCAACGCGGCACAGGCTTTCTGGCCGAGGGCGCGGTCGTGGGCGCTGATGGCGGGACGTCCGAGTTGATCGAGATAATCAAACGCGGCGTGTAGACCGATGGCGTCGGCGACGTTGGGCGTGCCGGCTTCGTGGCGCTCGGGGGAGGGTTTCCACGTGGAGGTCTCGTAGGTGACGTTGACGACGATGCCGCCGCCGGTCTGCCACGGGGGCATGGCGTTGAGCAGGGCGCGCTTGCCGTAGAGGACGCCGATGCCGGTGGGGCCGGCCATTTTGTGTCCGCTGAAGGCGAGGAAATCGCAGCCGATGGCCTGCACGTCGATGGGCTCGTGGCCGATGGACTGGGCGGCATCGATGAGGGTGAGGGCGCCGACGGCGCGGGCTTTGGCGCAGAGGGCGGCGGCGTCGTTGAGGACGCCGAGGGTGTTGGAAAGATGCGTGAAGGCGAAGAGCTTCACCTGCGGGGTGAGCAGTTTGTCCAAGGCGTCGAGGTCGAGGCCGTGTTCGGCGTCCGCTCCGACGATGGGGACGTATTTCAACGTCGCGCCGGTGCGGGCGGCGAGCTGTTGCCAGGGCACGAGATTGGAGTGGTGCTCCATCTCGGTCGTGAGGATGACGTCGCCGGGCTTGAGATTGGCGGGACCCCAGGACTGGGCGACGAGGTTGACGGACTCGGTGGTGCCGCGCGTGAAGATGATCTCGGCGGGATCGGCGGCGTTGATGAACTTGGCCGCGCGGGCGCGGGCGGCTTCGTAGCCGTCGGTCGCGCGCATGGAGAGGGCGTGGAGACCGCGGTGGACGTTGGAGTTGTCGCGTTCGTAGAAACGGGCGAGGGCGTCGATGACGCTGCGCGGTTTCTGGGTGGTGGCGCCGTTGTCGAGATAGACGAGGGGCTTGCCGCCGACGTGTTGGTCGAGGGCGGGAAAATCGATGCGGAGGTTGAGGGACAAAGACATGAGACGGAGTTTTTAACCACTAATGGAATCACCCAACGGGGCGATTCTTTGGGAGCGGCGACGGCCAATGGCCTTTGCGATTAAGCGGAGGCGCGGCTGATGCCGCGAAGTGTTTAGGAGGGCGGCTGTTTCAGGGCCTCGAGGGCGGCGTGCCAGCCGAGGGTGGCGCATTTGATGCGGGCGGGGAAGGCGTGGACGCCGGCAAAGGCGGCGAGGTCGCTGATCTCCTCGGGCGCGTTGCCGGTGGTGACGATCTCTTTGAATTCGTTGAAGAGGGTCTCGGCTTCCGCGGCGGTCTTGCCCTTCACCTGCGTGGTCATGAGCGAGGTGCTGGCCTGGGAGATCGCGCAGCCGGAACCCTCGAAGCCGATGGCGTCCACGCGGCCGGCATCGTCGAGATGGAGGAAGACGGTGCAGTTGTCGCCGCAGCTGGGATTGTCGCCGGTGGCCACGCGGTTGGCGGTCGGCGGCTTGCCGCGATTGCGGGGACGCTTGTTGTGGTCGAGGATGACCGATTGATAGAGATCGGTGAGGTCGGACATTGGTAAAACAACCAATGACTGAGGCCGGATGCACGTTGAAGGCAAATCTGCGGGCTTGTTTGTGCGGATTATCTCAGGGGGTAACTTGATTTTGCGCTCGCATGGGAAAAGGGTTGCGGCCCCTTTGGTGGGCAAACCTCAACCCCGTCGTCCGTATGAAAAGTGTTCTGTTACCCGTGGCTGTTTTTGCTTTGGCGCTGGCCCGTCCGTCATTTGCGGCTGATGCCGCGATTTCGGCGGCCACGGCCGCCGATCCGGCGAGCTACGTAGATCCGATGATCGGCACGAGCGCGCACGGGCATGTTTACCCGGGGGCTACGGTGCCGTTTGGCATGGTGCAGGTGAGCCCCGACACGGGCACGGGCGGCTGGGACTGGTGTTCGGGTTACCATTATTCGTCCACGTCGATCATGGGTTTCAGCCATACGCATCTGAGCGGCACGGGCATCGGTGATCTGGGCAACATCCTCATCATGCCACGCACGGGGCCGGTGCGGTGGGAGGCGAGGCCGAAGGCGGGTGAGGGTTATGCTTCGCCTTTCGATCACAGTAAGGAAGTCGCGCAACCGGGATATTACAAGGTGCTCCTAGAGGACACGCATATCACTGCCGAATTGGCGGCGACCGAGCGCGCGGCGCTGCACCGCTATACGTTTCCGGCGAGCGATAGCTCCCACTTCATCATTGATCTGAAACACAAGCTCGCGTCGGGCGGCACCAAGGACGCCGACCTGAAGGTCGAAGGCGACCGACGCATCACCGGCTGGCAATGCACCGACGGCTGGGCGAAGGATAAGACGTTTTATTTCGTGGCGGAGTTTTCCAAGCCGTTTGACCGCGTCGAGCTGCAGCTCGATGGCAAGGTGGCGATCGGAAGCGAAGCCCACGGAAAGGCCGTCAAAGGCGCCGTGCATTTCAAGACCAAGGCAGGCGAAGTCATTTTGGTGCGCGTGGGGCTTTCGGCGGTCAGTCTCGACGGTGCGCGCAAGAACCTCGCGGCGGAGATGCAGGGCTGGGACTTCGGTGCCGTAGCCGCCGCTGCACGGGCGAAGTGGAACGATGAACTGAGCCGCGTCTCGGTCGACGATGCCGACGTGCGGCTTAAGAAAATTTTCTACACGGCACTCTACCATACCATGATGGCGCCCACGCTCTACGACGATGTGGATGGCTCGTATGTGGGGGTGGACCGCCAGGTGCACAAGGGCGCGGGCTTTCACTACTACTCCACGTTTTCGCTTTGGGACACGTTTCGCGCAGAGCATCCGTTGTTCACGATTCTGGCGCCGGAAAAGGTCGACGATTTCGTCCAGTCGATGCTGGCGTTTTACCAGCAGTCGCCCGACCACAATCTGCCCGTCTGGCCGCTGTGCTCGAACGAGACGTGGTGCATGATCGGAAACCATGCGATTCCGGTGATCGCGGACGCTTACCTGAAGGGCTTCCGCGGTTTCGATGCGGAGCTGGCTTATCAAGCGATGCGCACCAGCGCGATGAGCGACGACCGAGGCTTGGACGACTACAAGGAGTTCGGCTACATCCCGGTTCGTGTGCAGATGAAACGCCGCGCTCCGACTGTCTCGGCGACGTTGGAATATTCGGTGGACGATGCCGCCATCGCGCGCATGGCCGCTGCGCTCGGCAAGAAAGACGATGCGGCGTTTTTTGCCAAACGGGCGCAGAACTTCCGCAACGTTTTCGACGCGAAGACGGGTTTCATGAGGCCACGTTATCCGGACGGGACCTGGTTGGAAACCTTCAATCCGAACCTGGTCGGCAGCTCCCGAAACTACACCGAAGGCAGCGCCTGGCATTATCTCTGGGCGGCGACGCACGACATCCCCGCGTTGATCGACATGCTGGGTGGCCGGGAGAAATTCATCGCGAAGCTGGACGAGTTTTTCTCCGCGCCGGTCGAAGGCGATCAGGCCGATGTCACCGGCCTGATCGGACAATACGCGCACGGCAACGAGCCCTGCCATCATGTCGCCTATCTTTACGGAGTCGCCGGCGAGCCCTGGCGCACGCAGGAGCGGGTGCGGGAAGTCATGACGAAATTCTACACGGATGCGCCCGACGGCCTGTGCGGCAACGACGACTGCGGGCAGATGTCCGCCTGGTATGTGTTTAGCGCGATGGGTTTTTATCCGGCCGACCCGACTTCGGGCATCTACACGATCGGCACGCCGCTCTTTTCTAAAATCACGATCAACCTGAAGCACGATGGAAAGGATCACCCCTTTGTGATCACGGCCAAAAACGTCTCTGCCGAAAACAAATACATCCAGTCCGCGAGCCTGAACGGTGAACCACTCAAGCATGATTGGATTGCCCATGAGGACATCGCCCGTGGCGGCACGCTGGAGTTTGTGATGGGCGACAAGCCGAATCACGACTGGCGGTAAAGAGTAGCGAGTGAGTCGAGGTTGGTTCGGCTCACTCCCAATACTCGGCCCAGCTGGTGGCGGTTTCGGTGAGGCGGACGCGTTCCAGGTGGACGGTCGATCCGATGGGATAGGTCGGGTCGCCGGGAGCATTGGCAAGGGCGGAGCGGATTTCTTGGAAGATGACGCGGGCCATTGCTTCGCTGGTGGGGTCCGTCTGCTCGAAGGGCACGATGCGGTCGCCGTAGGTGGAGCGGAGGGTGGCGAATTGCGGATCGGCGGTATTGAGCGCGAGGCTGTGGTCGTAGCGGGTGACGGCGGTTTCGATGATGTTTTTAAGCGCCTTGAAATCGCAGACCATGTCGCGGGCGTCCAAAGTGTCGGCGGTTAGCACGACTTCGACGGTGCGACTATGGCCATGGGGGAACTTGCACGCGCCGGGGTGTTTTGTGAGCAGGTGTCCGCTTTCGACGGTGAAGGTTTTGGCGATGCGGAAGGGCACGTGGAGGAAGCTGAGTTTACACCGACATCGCGTGGCGGCGTTCGGTGGCGGCGGGAGAGAAGTGCGCGTCGAAGCGCATCGCGACGACACGAAGAAGCGGGGTGCCCAGCTCGGTGACGCTCAGGCTTTGCGCATCCAGTTTCACGATGCCGTCGGACACGAGATCGGAGAGGGAGGCCAACTCGCGGGCGTAATCGACCATGATGTTGATGCCGGCTTCGCGGGCGAGAGCACCGAAGTCCAGGCGACGGTCGCACATGAGCCGCATGACGAGGATGCGGCGGCGTTTGTCATCCCCGGTGAGAGCGAGTCCGCGTTCGACGGGCAAGCGGCCGGCGGCGAGGGCGCCTCGATAGGCGTCGAAGGTCTTGTAGTTTTGACGGTAGGTGCCGGCGGTGGATGAAATGGAGGACAATCCGAAGGCGTAGAGCGAGGCGCCTGCGCGGGTGCTGTAACCTTGAAAATTGCGATGGAGGGTGCCGGCTTTTTGGGCGCGGGCGAGTTCGTCGTCGGGGCGGGCGAAGTGGTCGAGGCCGATGTCAATATAGCCGGCGGCGAGGAGGCGTTCGCGGGCCAGGGCAAAGAGGGCGAGTTTCGCCTCGGAAGAGGGGAGCTGGTTGCGTTCCTCGAAGATGCGCTGGGCGGGCTTGAGCCAGGGCACATGTGCATAGCTGAAGAGCGACAGCCGTTCGGGGTGCAGTTCGAGGACGTCGTCGATGGTGCGGTTGAGGGAAGCGGCGGTTTGCAGCGGCAGGCCGTAGATAAGATCGAGATTGAGCGAAGTCACGCCGGCGGCGCGGAGGAGGGTGGCGGCGGCTACGTTGAGGGAGTGCGGCTGGATGCGGTGGATGGCGGCTTGGACCTCCGGGTTGGTGTCTTGCACGCCGAGCGAAGCGCGGTTGATGCCGAATTCGGCGAGGGCGGCGACTTGCGGCTCGGTGAGCTGACGGGGATCGACTTCGACGCTGATCTCGGCGCCGGCCGCGAAAGTGAAGTAGCTTCGCACCATACGTCCGAGACGGCGGAGTTGCCCGGCGGTGAGAAAGGTGGGTGTGCCGCCGCCGAGGTGGAGTTGCTCAACGAGGCGGGAGCGATCCATGTGGGCGACAGTCAGGAGGATTTCGCGCTCCAGATCGTCGATGTAGGCGTCGGCCGACGCGCGGTCGCGGGTGATGACGTTGTTACAGCCGCAATACCAGCAGAGAGACTCGCAAAACGGCAGATGGATGTAGAGGGAGAGAGGGCGGTTTTTGGCCGAGAGATTGTCGCCGACGATCGAGTCGACGGCGGCCTCGTGATCAAAAGCGGCCGTGAACTGGGTTGCGGCAGGGTAGGAGGTGTAGCGCGGACCTGGAATCGCGTAACGGCGGATGAGATCTAGATACAGCGGGGGAGTTCCGGTGTTGGGGAGGCAGGCAACGCCTGCGGGGACGGACAGGAGCGTGTGGGAGATCATGGTGGGGAGCGGGACGAGCGCTCGCCGATATAGTCGCAAAAAAGCCGCCTGCGTGCTGCGTGCGGCTTGGCGGTGACTACGCGGATTTTGCCATGGGCCGTCACGGTGGCCTCATTTGTAATCCCTGGATCGGGAGAAAAGCCATTTTTGGCCACCCCTGTCCAACAGGGGCCAATCGTAAAAATGGCGGAGAGGGAGGGATTCGAACCCTCGGTAGGTTGCCCTACACACGCTTTCCAAGCGAGCGCATTCGACCACTCTGCCACCTCTCCGGGAAGTGCTGCGTCCGGCCACCTTGTGGTGACGCGTCCGTCGGGCGAAGGGGCTTAAGAAGAGGTGTCCCCCTGCATCGGTCAATCGTGAAAATATATGTCTGGCCCTACATCTGCTCTCACGGTTTCTGATACATCGACGGTTTTCTTAAAAGCGCTTGCGCGACCCCGCTCCAATGCTACGGTCCGCCTTTTACAAACTCACCCGAGGATTTATAACCATGGTTTCCGCTAACACCGAGCTGGCTTACAACACGAAGATCGAAGGCGACATCGTGGTCACCAAGGCCGATGCCGTGATCAACTGGCTCCGCAGCTCCTCCGTCTGGCCCATGCCCATGGGGCTCGCCTGCTGCGCCATCGAGCTCATGGCCGTGGGTGCCGCCCGTTTCGACATCGCCCGTTTCGGGGCGGAAGTGATGCGTTTTTCTCCCCGTCAGGCCGACTGCATGATCGTCGCCGGCACCGTCACCTACAAGATGGCCCCGCACGTCCGCCGTGTTTACGACCAGATGGCCGAACCGAAGTGGGTCATCGCCATGGGCGCCTGCGCCAGCTCGGGCGGCATGTATCGCAGCTATGCCACCCTTCAGGGTGTTGATCAGATCATTCCGGTGGACGTCTACATCAGCGGTTGTCCTCCCCGTCCGGAGGCCCTGCTCGATGCTCTTATCAAACTGCAGACCAAGATCGGCACCGAGCGGTCCGCCAAGACGCTTCTCGCTTCCGCCTGATTTTTCGTCCCATACGCCGCCACTTTTCCATGACCGCGCCCGCCGACGTTACCGCCGCCCTTCAGTCCAAATTTTCCCAAGTCACTCCGCGTCCCAGCGGTGACCATCCCGCCGTCAACGTTCCCCTCTCCGAGGTGATCGCCGCGCTCAAATACCTGCGCGACGAGTTTGCCTACGACATGCTGATTGATGTCACGGCGGTGGATTGGGGTGTCGATGCTTCGCCGCGTTTCACGGTGATCTGGCACCTGCTTTCAACCGTGAACCACGGTTATGTGCGTTTGGCGGCGGACTGCGTCAGCGATACCGAACCCGTGGCCCCGACCGCGACCGGCCTCTGGCCCGCGGCCGACTGGCACGAGCGTGAGACGTATGACCTTCTCGGCGTAAAATTTGAAAATCACCCGGATCTGCGCCGCATCCTCATGTGGGACGGTTATCCTTACCACCCGCTGCGCAAGGACTTCCCGCTGGCCGGCATCGAGGTGCCGCTCCACGACCCCGAAGTCGCCGCGTTGACCGGCGCTTCCGGCAAGCCCGCCCCCATGATGGGCGGACCCTTCGTTGCCTCCTCGGGTGAAATGAATCTCACCGAAGCCGAACCGCGCGCCAAGGACGAGAGCTGGACCGAGCGCAAAGAAAAACCCGTCTCCGAATAACCCGCGCATCGCCCTTAGCACCTTTCCCGATGGCCACCGAATTTGCCTTTCCCGACAACGCCGCCAAAGCCGCGAGCGCCTCGCAGGAGTTTCAGACCGAGAAGATGTCCCTTGCGATGGGTCCTTCCCATCCGTCCACGCACGGCGTGCTCCGTCTCCAGCTCGATCTCGATGGTGAGATCGTGACCAAGTGCGACCCCATCCTCGGCTACCTGCACCGTGGCGACGAAAAAATCGCCGAGAACATGACTTACAACCAGTTCGTGCCCTACACGGACCGGTTGGATTACCTCGCGCCTCTCGCCAACAACGTCGCCTACGCCCTCGCGGTCGAGAAACTCGCCAAGCTTGAGGTTCCCGAGCGCTGTCAGGCCATTCGCGTCATCTGCTGCGAGCTCGCCCGTATCTCGGCCCACCTGCTCGGTCTCGGAGCCTACGGCATCGACGTCGGCGCATGGGCGGTCTTCCTCTACGCCTTCGAGGAACGCGAAAAACTCTACAAGCTGTTCGAGGAGCTTACCGGCGCGCGCTTCACCACCAGCTATACCCGCATCGGCGGCGTCGCCCGCGACGTGCCCGAGGGCTGGACCGGCCGCGTTGAGGGCTTCTGCGAGCAGTTCCTGCCGATCCTTGAGGAAATCCTCGGCCTGCTCACCCGTAACAAGATTTTCCAGGACCGCACCGTCGACGTCGGTATCATCTCCAAGGAAGACGCCATCGCCTACGGCCTCACCGGTCCGAACCTCCGCGGCTCCGGCGTCGGCTTCGACCTGCGCAAGGACAAGCCCTATTCCGGCTATGAGCAGTATGAGTTCGACGTGCCCGTGGGCGCGAAGGGCGACTGCTTCGACCGCTACCTCTGCCGTGGCGAGGAGATGCGCCAGTCCGTCCGCATCATCCGCCAGGCGATCAAGAAATTCCCTTCCGGCAAATGGTATAACGAGGACGCGAAGAAAATCTTCGCCCCGCAGAAGGCCAAGGTTCTCACCTCCATGGAGGAGTTGATCAACAACTTCATGATCGTGACCGAAGGCCCGCAGATGCCGGCCGGCGAAGTCTATTTCGAGGGGGAAAACCCCAAGGGCGCGCTCGGCTTCTTCATCGTGAGCAAGGGCGGCGGCGTGCCTTGGCGCATGAAGATCCGCAGCCCCTCCTTCTGCAATCTCTCCATCCTCCCCAAGGTCTGCCAAGGCAACCTCGTCTCCGACGTCGTCTCCATCCTCGGTTCGCTCGACTTCGTCATGGGCGAGTGCGACCGCTAAAACTTTTCCGTCTCGATGAATCTCAAGCCCGAAACCTTCCAGCGTATTGACGAAGTCATCACGCACTATCCGGTGAAGCGCAGCGCCACGCTGCCGCTGCTGCATCTCGTGCAGGAGGACGCCGGCTACATCTCCGACGAGGCCATCGACTGGGTCGCGAAGAAACTCGAACTCGAGCCCATCAACGTGCTCGAAGTCGTGACGTTCTACCCGATGTTCAAGCGCAAGCCCATCGGCCGCCGTCACATCAAGGTCTGCCGCACGCTCTCCTGCGCCCTCGTCGGCGGCTACAAGACCTGCGAGACCTTCGAAAAGGAATTCAACACCCACGCCGGCCCGACCGAGGTCTCGCCCGACGGCGAGGTGACCGTCGAGTTCGTCGAGTGCCTCGCCTCCTGCGGCACCGCGCCCGTGGTTCTCATCGACGAAACGCTCCACGAGAAAGTCGACTGCGCGAAGGCCAAGCAGCTCTCCGACCAGATCAAGGCCGAGGCCGCCGCCCGCAAGTAACCCTTACGCTCATCGCCATGTCCGCTCCCGCCCAAAATCGCATCATCTTTAAGCACATCGACGAGCCCGACTACACCAACGACCTCGCCTGCTACCTCAAGCACGGCGGTTACGAGGTGATGAAGCGCTCCTTCCAGCGCCAGCCCCAGGAACTCATCGACGAGGTCAAGAAGTCCGGCCTGCGTGGTCGTGGCGGCGCGGGTTTCCCCTGCGGCGTGAAGTGGGGTCTCGTTGACCGCAAGAGCGGCAAGCCGATCTATCTCATCGTCAACGCCGACGAATCCGAGCCCGGCACCTTCAAGGACCGCTACATCATGTATCAGGACCCGCACCAGTTGATCGAGGGCACGATCATCTCGTGTTTCGCGAACAACGTGAAGCAGGCCTACATCTACATCCGCGGCGAAATGGCCGAAGGCGCCCGCATCCTCGAAAAAGCCATCGCCGAAGCCCGCGCCGCCAACTTCGTCGGACCGAACATCCTCGGCTCCAACTACAGCTGCGAAATCTTCGTCCACCGCGGCGCCGGCGCCTACATCTGTGGCGAGGAAACCGGTCTTATTGAGTCCCTTGAAGGCAAACGCGCCAACCCGCGCATCAAGCCCCCGTATTTCCCGGCCGTCCTCGGTCTCTACCAGTGCCCGACGATCGTGAACAACGTCGAGACGCTCTGCCACGTGAAGTATATCGCGGAGCACGGCGGCGAGGCCTTCACCAAGATCGGCACGCCCAACAACACCGGCACGCGCATCTTCTGTGTCTCCGGTCACGTGCAGCGCCCCGGCTACTACGAGTTCCCCGCCGGCACCATCACGATGGGCCAGCTCCTTTACGATGTCTGCGGCGGTCCTCTGCCCGGACGCACCTTCAAGGCCGTGATCCCCGGCGGTTCGTCCGCCAAGGTCATGCGCTTCGGTGAGCGCTACAAGGGCAAGCGCAAGGTCGGTGCCGACATGGTCGATTACGATTGGGGCGTCGAGGACGTTCCCATGGATTTCGATTCGCTCGCGATGGTCGGCACGATGGGCGGCTCCGGTGGTGTCATCGTCATGGATGACTCCGTCAACATGGTCGAGGCCCTCGCCAACATCAACGCGTTCTACTCCCACGAGTCCTGCGGACAGTGCACGCCCTGCCGCGAAGGCTCCCTGTGGATGAAGAAAATCTCCACCCGCATGGTCCACGGTGACGCCCGTCCCGGTGACGCCGCCCTCCTCAAGAGCGTGGCCGACCAGATTCCCGGCCGCACCATCTGCGCGTTCGGCGAGGCCTGCTCGTGGCCGACCCAGAGCTTCTACCTGAAGTTCAAGGACGAGTTCGAAACCTACCACGAAACCAAGAAGGCCCCGAAGCCCGCCGACGCCACCGTTCTCGTCTAACTTTTTCCCGCAATGATCCAGCCTGCCAAACCCGAGCTCGTCACCGTCAACATCGACGGCAAGGAGATCGCCGTGCCGAAGGGCACCAACGTCATCGAAGCCGCGCGCATGGTGAACGTCGACGTGCCCCACTACTGCTACCACCCGAAGCTCGCGGTGGTCGGCAACTGCCGCATGTGCCTCATCGAAATGGGCATGCCCGCCGTGGATCCCGCCACCAAAGCGCCGGTCATGGACCCGGCCACCGGCAAGCAGAAGATCAACTGGATTCCCCGCCCCCAGATCGGTTGCGGCACCAATGTTTCCCCCGGCCTCCATGTCAAGACGACCAGCCCGATGGTCAAGGACGCCCGCGAAGGCGTGATGGAGTTCCTCCTCATCAATCACCCGCTCGACTGCCCGATCTGCGACCAGGCCGGCGAATGCAAACTTCAGGAGCAGGCCACCGGTTACGGCCGCGGCTACTCCCGCTTTATCGAGCAGAAGAACGTGAAGCCGAAGCGCACTCAGCTCGGGCCTCGCGTCACGCTCGACGACGAGCGCTGCGTGCTCTGCTCGCGCTGTATCCGTTTCTCTCGCGACATCGCCGGTGAAGACGTGCTCGGTTTCGTGGATCGCGGCAGCTACTCGACGCTCACCTGCCATCCCGACCGCAAGCTCGATCACAATTACTCGCTCAACACGGTCGATATCTGCCCGGTCGGCGCGCTTACCTCGACGGATTTCCGTTTCAAGATGCGCGTTTGGTTCCTCAAACAGACGAACACCATCGATACCGAGTCCTCCGTTGGCGCCAACACCGTGGCTTGGTCACGCGAAGGCGTGATCTACCGCATCACTCCGCGCCAGAACGACGACGTCAACGACACGTGGATGGCCGATTCCGGCCGCCTTCTCTACAAGCAGGTCGCCGCCGCCGATCGTCTTTCCACCAAGGACGCGCTCGACGCGCTCGTGGTCAAGGCCGGTGAGCTCCTCGCCGCCGGTTCCGTGGCGATTGTCGGCTCCGGTCGCAGCTCGGTCGAAGAACAGTTTCTCACCAAGAAGCTCGCCGCCGCGCTCAAGGCCTCCGTCTCGCTCGTCTCGCGCACCGCGCAAGGCGACAAGCTCCTCATCTCCGCCGACCGCAACCCGAACGTCCGCGGCGCACTCGTCACCGGCCTTATCTCCGCGCTGCCTTCCGCGCAGCTCGCCGGCCTCGCCGCCGACATCGATGCGGGCAAGGTCAAGACCGTGGTCTCCATCGGCGAAGACCTGACCGCCGCCGGCCTCACCGCCGCGCAGCTCGCGAAGGTCTCCGTCGTCTATCTCGGCACCCACGCCAACGCCACCAGCGCCGCCGCGAAGGTCGTCATCCCGACGCTTACCGTTTTCGAAAAGGCCGGCACGTTCGTGAACCAGCAATTCCGCATCCAGAAATTCGCCAAGGCCGTCCCCGGTCTCGCCGGCGCGCATGACGATCTCGTCGTCCTTGCGAAGCTGGTCGCGACCACCGGTGGTGCCATCGCCTCCGATCTCGCCACACTCTGGCCGGTGATCGCCGCCGAAGTGCCCGTGCTTTCCACGATGCTCTACAAGAACATCCCTGACACCGGCCTGCTGCTCGACAGCACCGCTTGGGCCGGCCTGCCCTTTGTCGAGGGCGAGACCCTTCATTATAAACCCGCCGCTGCCGCCTAACCAAAACGCGCCGCCATGTTCGATTTCTACTTCAACTTATATCCGTGGGTTCGCATGATTTTGCAGGCCATCGCGGTGATCCTGTTCATGTTCCCGGTTGCCGCCGCGTGTTCGATGGCCGAGCGCAAAGTCGCCGCTTGGATTCAGAACCGTCCCGGTCCGAATCGCGTCATTGCTCCCATCGGCGGTCTGCTCACGCCGCTCGGTCTCGTCGGACGCATCCCGTTCCTCGGGCCTTTCCTTCAAAAGATGGGCATCTTCCAGCTCGCCGCTGACGGCGGCAAGTTCACCTTCAAGGAAGACCCGACTCCGGCGCACGTAAACAAGTTCTACTTCGTGCTCGCCCCGATCATCGCGATGATCCCGGCGCTCACCACCGTGGTCGTCGTTCCGGTCGGCGCTTACTATGCCGTGGTCAACGGCCAGACGATCCTTCAGCCCATCGTGCTGGCCAACGTCGATGTCGGCCTCCTCGCCGTGTTCGCCGTTTCCTCACTCGGTGTCTACGCGGTGATCCTCGCCGGTTGGGCCTCCAACTCCAAATACGCCTTCCTCGGCGGCGTCCGCGCCTCCGCCCAGCTTGTTTCGTATGAGCTTTCGATGACGCTCGCGGTGCTCCCCTCGTTTCTCTGGATGAACAAGCCGGGCGGGCAGGGAACCTTGAGCTTGTTCGACGCCGTGCAGATGCAGAACGGCGTATGGCATGGCTTCAGCATGGCGAGTCTTCACGGCATGTGGGGCGTTTTCTACATGCCTCTTTCGGCCTTCATCTTCCTCGTCGCGCTCTTTGCCGAGACGAACCGTGCGCCGTTCGACATGCCCGAGTCCGAATCCGAACTCGTGGCCGGCTTCCACACGGAATACGGTGCCTTCAAATGGTCGCTCTTCTTCCTCGCCGAGTATTGCCACATGATCGTCGGCTCCGCCGTGTGCATCCTGTTGTTCTTCGGCGGCTGGAATATCCTTCCGTGGATTCCTCTCACCACGCTCATCGACTGGCTCTCGCACATCATTCCGTTTGCGACTCATCCGCTCTTCATGGGCTTGGTCGGCATCGGCATCTTCGTCGGGAAGGTCTTTTCCTTCATCTTCTTCTTCATGTGGGTCCGCTGGACGCTGCCCCGTTTCCGCTATGACCAGGTGATGCATCTTGGTTGGAAGAAACTCCTGCCGCTTTCCATCGCCAACCTGCTCTTCTACACGCTCGGCATCGCCCTGCTGCAAAAGTAATTCCCAACTCTCACGCGCCATGGCCGTCATTCCAGTCGAACGCAAACCGCTCACCTTCGCCGAGCGAACCTACATCCCGCAGATCATCGCGGGGTTGAGGACCACCATCAGGCATTTATTCCAGCCCACCGTCACGCTCCAGTATCCCGAGCAGCGCCCGGAGATTCCCAAGGGTTATCGCGGCGTGCCTACGCTCGTGATGGATCCCAACGGACGCGAAAAGTGCGTCTCCTGTCAGCTTTGCGAATTCGTCTGCCCGCCCAAGGCCATCCGCATCACGCCCGGCGAACTTCCAGAAACTTCCGACAACGCCCACGTCGAGAAAGGTCCGCAGGCCTTCGACATCGACATGCTGCGCTGCATCTACTGCGGCCTGTGTCAGGAAGTTTGTCCCGAAGAGGCGATTTTCCTCCAAAACACGTTCTCCATGTCCGGCTACACCCGCGCCGAGATGGTCAACAACAAGGCCAAGCTCTATGAACTCGGCGGCACGCTTCCCGACGAGCACTTCAAGTGGGACAAGAAGAAGACCGCCGAACAACACGGTAACGCCCACTAAGACGTTGCCAGCCCTCCACCTTCCACCCAACACCTAGCCGTTTACGTCAATGGCCGATCTTTTTTTCTACGCTTTCGCCACCTTCACGGTGGCTTGTGCCGCCGCCGTCGTGGGGCTCAAAAACACCGTCGCCTCGGCGCTGGCGCTTCTGCTTTGCCTCGTCGGTGTGGCCGGTATCTTCATCCTGCTCGACGCCTTTCTCCTGGCTGCGCTGATGGTGTTTGTTTACGCGGGCGCGGTCGTCGCGCTGTTCCTCTTCATCATCATGTTGCTCGATGCGCATGGCGGTGATCGCAAATCTTTCAAAAAATCCGCCTACGTTTCCGGCGGCCTCGCCGCCGCGCTGCTCGCGCTGATGGTGGTTTCCGCCTACAAGCATGGTGGACAGACCTCCGGCGAGCTCGGCGCCGCCGTCATGCCCGTGGGCGCCACCCTCAAAAACTACGGCGAGCAACTCTTTACCACCTACCTGCTTCCCGTGCAGATCGTGGGCTTCCTGCTCCTCATCGCCATGCTCGGCGTGATCGTGCTCAGCAAAAAATTCGAAGGCCTGGAGGACGTTAAATGACCGTTGATCTCAACCACTATCTCGTGCTCAGCGCCGTGCTGTTCGCCATCGGTTTCTTTGGCGTGCTGCTCCGTAAAAACACGCTGGTGATCTACATGTGCCTCGAGCTCATGCTGGTCGCCGCGACCGTCGCGCTCGTGGCGTTTTCCCGCTACAACAACACGATGGCCGGCAACGTTTTCGTTTTCTTTATTCTTACCGTGGCCGCCGCCGAGGTCGCCGTGGGCCTCGCGATCATCGTGGCGCTCTTCCGCCGCCGCCAGACCATCCAAGTCGAGGAACTCAACGCGCTGAAAAACTGACGTCATGGACGCAATCTGCATCGCTCTCATCACCCTGCTCACGCCGCTCGTCTCCGCGACGATCATCGCGTTGTTTCTGCGCAAGCAGGGAACGCTGGCCGCGGCCATTTCCACGCTGGCCGCCGCCGTGGTCGCGGCCGGCGCACTCACTCTGGCTTTCACCGGCGCCCATTTCGGGGTCGATAAGCCCGCCTCGGTCGAATGGTTGAGGCTCGGCAACTTCACCCTGTCGCTTGGTTTCAAGTTCGACGATCTCGCCGCCCTGATGATCTCCATCGTCGGCGTGGTCGGCTTGTGCGTTCATGTGTTCTCGCTCGGCTACATGCACGACGACGCCTCGAAGGCCCGTTACTTCGGCGGTCTGTCGATTTTCATGTTTTCGATGCTCGGCATCGTTCTCGCCGACAATCTGTTCATGATTTTCATCTTCTGGGAACTGGTCGGTTTCAGCTCCTACGTGCTGATCAACCATTACCACGAGAAGATGTCCGCCTCCGATGCGTCGAAGAAGGCCTTTATCGTCAATCGCGTGGGCGATTTCGGTTTCCTCCTCGGCATCGTGTTGTGCTACTGGGCCAACGGCACGGTCAACCTGAACGAACTTGGCGCCGGCCATAATGTTTACAGCACGCTCATCCCGCTGCTCCTGTTCTGCGGCGCGGTCGGCAAGTCCGCCCAGATGCCGTTGCAGGTGTGGTTGCCAGACGCGATGGAAGGCCCGACTCCTGTCTCGGCCCTCATTCACGCGGCGACGATGGTGGCGGCCGGTATCTACATGCTCTGCCGCATCGATGTGCTCATGGTGCCCGATGCGCTGACCGTCATCATGTGGGTCGGCACGATCACCGCCTTCTACGCGTCCCTCTGCGCGATCACCCAGAGTGACATCAAGAAGGTCCTCGCTTACTCCACGCTTTCCCAGCTCGGCTACATGGTGGCCGCCTTCGGTCTCGGCTCGCTCGATCACTTGGACGAATCCACCAAGACGCTGATCACCATTTCCGCCGGCGTCGGCGCCGCGATGTTCCACCTCACCACGCACGCCTTTTTCAAGGCGCTGCTCTTCCTGGGTTCCGGCTCCGTCATCCACGGCTGCCACCACGAGCAGGATATCTTCAAGATGGGCGGCCTGTCGAAGAAGATGCCGTTCACGTTTGTTACTTTCACCATCGGCGTGTTCGCCATCTGCGGCCTGCCGTTTCTCTCGGGCTTCTACTCGAAGGATGCCATTCTCCATCTGGCTCAGGAGAAAAACATGGCCGTGTTCGCCATCCTCGCGCTGACCGCCGTCCTCACCGCTTTCTATATGTTCCGCATGTGGAAGCTGGTCTTCTTCGGCGAGACGCGCAGTCACGAAGCCGCCCATGCCCACGAAGGCGGGCTTTCGATGACCGCTCCTCTTTTTGTTCTCGCCGCCCTGGCTGTCATCGGCGGTTACACCGAGGAAGGTCACAATATCTACCAGAATCTTTTTGCCGGTGTCTGGTCGCAGATTCCTCATGCCGAGGGTGCCGAGCCCTTCATCATGAGTCTCGTGATCCTCATCGTCGGCGCGGGCGCGGCCTGGATGCTCTACAAGCCCGCCGCGACCGACACGCTTGAGGATAAGGTTCCCTCTCTCTTCGGCTTTCTGGCCGTGGTCAAGGCGTCGCCCGACTGGATCTACGACTGGTATGTCGCCAAGGTTCAGCAGCGCTTCGCCATGCTTCTCAAGTTTATCGAGGACATGCTTCTTTCGGGCCTTATCATCCGCGGACTCTCCGGGGTGGTCGGTCTCATCGGCATCGGCGCGCGTGCGCTCCATGTCGGTAACCTGCACGCTTATGTTTACTGGTTCCTGTTCGGCACGGCCCTCCTTTGGGCTTACGCGGCCGGATGGCTCTTCTAACGCGACTTCGTGATGAACACTCTGCCTGTTGACCTCCTTCTGCTGTCCATCGCGACGCCTCTGGCTGTCGCTCTGGTGATCTCTCTCGGGATGCCTTTGCGCCTCGCCAAGGGCTTTGCCGCCGCGGCCTTCGCCGTGCCCGCGCTCGTCGCGCTTTTCCTCTGGAGCCGCTTCGCGTGCGAGCCGTTGCACCACACCTATGCCTTCTACAAGGTTTACAACACCGGCTTGCAGGGCATCGGCATCCATCTGGCCCTCGGCTTGAATGGCATCTCGCTGCCGCTCTTCGTGCTTGCCGGGGTCGTCGGTCTGGCCGCCGGTCTCTACGCGATCCAGTCCAACGCCGAGCGTCTGAAAACCTACCTCGTTCTCCTGCTCGTCATGCAGGGCGGCCTGATGGGTGTCTTCGCCAGCGTGGATATCTTTTTCTTCTACTTCTTCCACGAACTCGCGCTCATCCCGACTTTCATCATGGTCGGCATCTGGGGTGGCAAGGACCGCAGCTATGCGGCCATGAAGATGACCATCTACCTCACGGTCGGTGCGATGCTCTCGTTGATCGGCCTCATCGCCCTCTATCACCAGAGCGGCGCCGACAGTTTCGATCTTATCACCCTGCGCGAGGCGATCCTCGCCAAAGGCCTCAGCGCCTGTGTCTCGAAATATATCTTCGGCCTGTTGATGTTTGGCTTCGGCATTCTGGTTTCGCTGTGGCCGTTTCATACTTGGGCTCCGCTTGGCTACGGTGCCGCCCCCAGCTCCGCGGCGATGCTTCACGCGGGTGTTCTTAAAAAATTCGGTCTTTACGGTCTCGTGCAGATCGCCCTCCCACTGCTTCCCTTGGGCGTGGTTGAGTGGGCCCGCCCGCTCGCGATGCTTGCGGTCGTCGGTAACCTTCTCGTGATCGGCTTCATCACCATCGCGCAACGCGACCTCAAGCAGATGATCGGTTACAGCTCGGTCATGCACATGGGTTATGCGTTCCTCGGTATCGCCACCTTTTCTGTGGCCGGTGTCGGCGGCGTGGTTCTGATGATGGTGGCGCACGGATTTTCCGTCGCTCTCCTGTTCCTCCTTTCGACCAGCATCTATCACCGCACCCAGACCTTCGACATGATGGAAATGGGAGGACTTGCCCAAAAAGCCCCCGTCATGGCGGCGCTCTTCGTCACCGCCACGATGGCCAGCATCGGTCTGCCCGGCTTGGCCAACTTCTGGGGTGAGCTCACGATCTTCGTCGCGGCTTGGCAATTCTCCCATGTTCTCACCGTGCTTGCGGTGACCGGCGTGGTGATCTCCGCGATCTACGGCTTGCGTTCCGCCGCCCGTGTGTTCTTCGGCCCGCAGACTGAAGCCTTCGCCAAGGTCGCCGCCGAAAAGCCCGTCACCGACCTGACCTGCTGCGAAAAACTTCCCGCTCTCATTCTGGTCGCCGCTCTTTTCTTCATCGGCTTCTGGCCGCGCTCGATTTCCACTCCGCTCAATTCCGCGATCGAGGCCATCTATCATCAGCCCGCCGTTCACGCTCCTGCCGTGGCCGCCAAATAACCCGCTTCACGCTTTCCTGCGATGCCGCACCTAGACCTGCTTAAAGCCGCCGCCGAGTCCAACCACTGGATGGCGATCTTCCCCGAGCTCATGCTCGGCTGTCTCGCCCTGCTCCTGCTTGCGCTGGAGGTCATCCTCCCGAAGAAGGAACACGGCGTCATTCCGGCCGTGGCCATCGTCGGCCAGTTCGGTGTCCTCCTCGGGCTGTTGCTCAACTTCCACACCGGCTATGAGGGCCAGGATACGTTTGGCGGGCTGCTTCATCACTCGGAGAACGGCCAGTTCATGCGGGCGTTTTTCCTGCTCGCTTCGATTCTGGTCTGCATCCTCGGCACCATCGCCCTCGCGAAGCAAAAGATGCCCCGCATCGAGTTCTTCAACATCGTGATGGTCGTGTCGGGCGCGATGATGCTCCTCGCGCAGAGCAACAATTTCATCCTGCTTTTCGTCGCGCTGGAAACGGTCACGGTTGGATTCTACATCCTCGTCAGTTATTTCCGCACCAACCCGCTCTCGCTCGAGGCCGGCCTCAAATACCTGATTACCGGCGCGCTCAGCTCCGGACTCCTTCTCTTCGGCATCGTTCTCCTCTACGGTGTCGCCGGCAACCCCACGCTGCCCGGCTCTTCCGCGGACTCGATGAACTTCACCGCGCTGCATACGTTCCTTGCGGCCAATCCCGGCAACTTCCTCGCCAGCGTGGGCATCGTCCTCGTGCTCTCCGGCGTGGCCTTCAAGATCGGCGCCGTTCCTTTCCAAATCTGGATTCCCGACGTCTATCAAGGTGCGCCCACGCCCGTGACCGCCTTCCTCGCGGTCGCCTCGAAGGCCGCCGGTTTCTCCATCCTGCTCATCTTGTTGAACGTGTTTCAGCCATACGTTCATCTGACGACGACCGTCCTTTCGATCATGGCGGCGGCGACCATTCTTTTCGGCAATCTGGCCGCGCTCACCCAGCACAACGTCAAACGCCTCATCGGTCTTTCCGGCGTGTCACACGCCGGCTACCTGATGATCGGCGCGGTGGCCGCCTCCGTGCTGCCCGGGGCGCTTTCCAGTCAGGCCGTGGGCGCGATTTACTTCTACCTCTTCGCCTACCTGCTCGCCTCGTTTGCGGTCTTTGGCGTGATGACCCACCTCGCCGGTTCCGATGATGCCGATCAGGAGTTGGAGCATTATGCGGATCTCGGCAAAACACATCCTTTCCTTGGCGCGGTGCTGGCCATCGGGCTCGGCTCCCTCGCGGGCATCCCGCCGCTCGCCGGCTTCATGGGCAAGCTCATGATCTTCGTCGCCGCATTCAAGGCCGGTCTCCACGGCCTGTTGCTCGTCGCCATCATCGGCGTGGTCATCTCGATCTATTACTACTTTGGCTGGATCAAGGCCGCCTTCTTCGAAACTTGGCGCGCGCCGCTGCTCGAAGGTGAAACCGATCCGCGTCCGGGTCGCACTCCGGTTAGCTTTGCGGCCGGCGTGATGCTGGCCTCGTTGGCTCTCGCGACGGTTGTCCTTGGATTCTATCAAGGCCCCTTCGGAGCATGGCTGCTTTCGCTCAAATTTTAAGCTCTGACTCTCTTGCGCCGGACTGAAAAGTCCGGCGCTTTTTTTGTGCCCGTCACGCGGTGGTTACTCAAACGCACTCGTCGCCGGCTTTCCGTCAAAGTCCGCCGGCACGGGAATGTTTAACAACCACAATGCGGTCGCTGCCGTGTCGCATGTGCTGATGGGCGTGGTTAATTCCAGATGAGGTTTAACGCCCTTGCCCCAGACGATCCAAGGGATGTTGAGATCGTCTGGAATGGCCAGACCGTGGGTTTTGTCATGCCCGCCGTGATCGGCGGTCAAAATCACCACGCTCGAATCGGTGAGGCCCGCCTTCCGAATCGCATCCATGATAATCTTGAGAGCGGCATCGCAGTCGGCGAAGGCTTTGATCTGCTCGGGAGAACCCCAGCCGTATTTATGGCCGGCGGTGTCGGTGTCCGAGAAGTGAATGAAGCAGAGGTTGGGTTTGAATCCGCCGGCTAGCGCAGAAGCGAAAGCTTCGGCCACGGGCCGGGCCTCCACCTTGGATTTTTCGGCGGCTTGGGCGTCGGCCGGCAAATCATGGGGCAGGGGAAAAACGAACGCGTCCACCGTGCCGGGCAGGTCGAGGTGGCGGAACTTCACCTTGCCCACGAACATCGCGGTGGTGAAACCGTGCTCTTTGGCGAGGCTGAAGATGGTCGGCACTTTGACCAGGCCGAGCTCGGGCTTCCAGTCGTTCCACAGAATGTGGTGCTTGGCCGGAGTCACCCCCGTGAGCATCGAGGTGTGAGAGGGCAGGGTGATGCTCGGCATGATCGTCTGCGCGACCCAGGTGTGCGCCCCTTCGGCGGCCATGGCCTTGAGGACGGGCATTTCGCTCTGGGCGATGACGGCCGGCTTTCCGCCGTCGAAGCTGACGATAAACACGTGCTCGGCACGCGGGGTTCCGGCGAGGGCGGTGATCGTTACCAACAGCAAGCTGAGGCTTAAAAAGGCCGCTCTGAGAGGGGAGCTCATCAGGCCTTCATCGCGGAAACGCGGAAGAACGGAAACACTGAAATGAGAAAAACGCGGCGTTTCCTTTTTTGGCTGTCACGCACGGTTTCGGTCCGTGTTTCCGCCCTTCCGCGTTCTCGTGATGAAATGCCGGAAAAACGTCACGCATTTTCATTCAGCGGCCTTGCGCTTTCCGCGGCTTTTTGCGGCCATCTATCCACTCGATGAAAGTTACCGGCCTCGCCCTTGTCCCGCCTCCTTCCGCCGCCGACCTGCCCAAGGTCACCCCCGAGCTGCTCGCCTCCGTGCTGGCGCGCTACTCGCGGAGCAACGAGGGCATCCATGCCATCCTCGACAAGGTCGACATCGCCAACCCCGACGCCTCCATCGACCGCATCCTGAAGTTTGTCGATTACGGGCACGCCTCCATCGGCGGTCTCACCGGCGGCCTCGCCATCGCCCTCGACGATGTTTCGATGTGGCTGGCTTACAAAATCTTCGAGATCGCCCAGATGGCCGATGGTCAGGAGTCGTCCACCCGCTACATCACCATGAATGCGGACAACCTACCGTCCGCTGCCGATATCGGCATCCCCGACGATCTCGCACCTCGCTGGCAGGCGCTCATGGCGAAGTCCTTCGCCGCCTATAACTCCGAATACGCCCGCCTCGACGCGCTTGGCACTGCCGAGCCACACCGCGTGCGCGTGCCCGCCGATGCGAAACCGGCTGTCGTCACCCGCATCCGTAAGAACTACGCGCTCGACCGCGCCCGTTACTTTATCCCGCTGGCCACGCGCACCAATCTCGGTCTCGTCCAGTCGTCCCGCATGTGGGCCGCCACGGTCAAGCACCTCGACTCGCTTCCTCATCCCGAGGCGCGGGCCGCCGCCGCGCTCATCCGCAGCGAACTCATCAAAATTTCCCCCCGCCTCATGCGGCACAGCTCTGCCGAAAAATCCTATCAGGCGCAGGCGCAACAAGAACTCGCCGCCAGCCTCAAGCTCGGCCTTGCCCGTCTCTCGACTGCGCCTCTGGCCGACGAAGTATGGGTGCATGTGGATCGCGCCACGCCTCCGTTTTTGGCCGAGGAGCAGTCTGTTTCCGAATCGCTGCGTCATCGCGCCAATCGCTACGGCTATCAAGGCACCGCCACCCGCCGCATGCGCGTGAGCTTTGCCTGGAACAACATGGCGCTCGCCGAGCTGCGCGACCTCAACCGTCACCGCACCGGGCACCGTTATACCCCGTTTATTCAGGCCGGTTTTTATCTGCCTCCAGAAATCCCCCACGCTTCGCATCAGGCGCTGCTCGACGAGCAAGCCGCGCTCACCCGCGAGCTCATGCAGCGCGGGTCCGAGGCCTATGTCTACTCGTTGCTCCTGGGCGCGCAGACGCCGTTCGAGCACAGCACGCATGCGGATAAGTTTATCTACGAGGCCGAGTTGCGCACCGGAATGGGTTCACACTACCGCTATGCCGAGCACCTGAGCGCGGCGTTGCACGGTTTCTTCAAACAGGTGCCTGATGCACGCGAGTGGGTGGTCGAGGGAACGGCCGAGCCGGAGTAAGGGCTCCGCTTTCGGTTCTCGGCTCTGGACTCCCGGAGCCAAGCTTGTTTAGTTTTCATTTCCCATGAGGTCCGCGTTACCCCTGCTCCTCGCCTTGTCTGTCGCATTCCCGTTCGGAGTGCGGGCGGAGGATGCTACCAAGGTGGCGCCCGATCAGCAGAACACGCAGCTGGCGCCCGGCGCGAACAACACCGACACCCGTCTCGCACCCGGAAATGCGGACAACCAGCTCCCTTTCAAGCGCGATGACCGCGTGCAAAACAGCCGTTTCTCCACGCCTGAACTACGCGAAAAAAAACTGGCTCCCGACGCGGATAAACGTGCGCCGTTTGACATGACGGAGGCCCACGAAAAAAACATCATCGACCGGAAAGACTATCCCAAGCCGGATGTCCGGGAAAATCAGATGAGTCCGGAGAACAAGGAGATGTTTTACGCCCAGCCGAAGGGCGACATGCTCAAGTCATATAACACCGTCGCCAAGTATCAGAATCGCATGACCGACGCCGAGAACGCGGCTTCCCAGCGCCAACCCAAGCTCGAAAAGCGCACCACCTTCGACAAGATCAACCGGTTCATTTTCAAGCGCAACGGACCTGGCGAGAATGGTAATCCGATCGTGACGCCGGCTGGCGGCGGCACGACGTCAACGGTTTCCGGCGGCACGCAAAAAACCGCCTCGGCTCCGCCGCCGCCGCAACTTCAACCCGCCGGCTCGCGTCCGTCGTTGCCGTAGCCGGTCAGCGTCCGCGCCTGACCGCTTCTTTTTCCGCTTCGCGGTCTTCCTCCAGCCGGCTGCGTTCACTCGCGATCTGGCTGCGGATTTTTTCCATCTCGTCGAACAGCCCCTCCGCCAGAACCTCCTCGAGTCGTTTCTTTAGAAAGATTTCACGCTCGGCGATCTTGCCCTTGTAGATCAGGTCGATTTCCGCGAGGCGGGCTTTTTTTTCGGACGTGAGTTTTTTGCCCGCTTCGGGGTCGGACTTGGACAGGCGTTCCATGGCCAGCTCGTAGGCGCTTTTCATGTCGCGATGTCAGCCGAAGCGAACCCCGAGCACAAGTGCAAGGACGGTGAGCGCGACGGGCGGCCAAAATCCTCCGCGCCGGCGTTCCCAGCGATTCGCATATCCATACAACATTGCCGCCAGCACGAGGCACACGGCGAGATTGCCAAGCCAAGCGGGAGAAAACTGCGCCGGATGATAAACGCCCGGCAGCGTCACGAAAAACCGCACCGCCTGTTCGATGCCCGCCAGGATGAGGATGCCGGCGTGATTGAAGACACCCCCGAGAAACCCCAGCCCCACGAGACCGCACAAGAGCGACAGCACTCCGGCCAGCACCACCAGCACGCTCACGGGAATAAGCACGAGATTCGCCACCAACGCTCCCGGCGTGAACAGTTGAAAAATCGCAATGCTCAAGACCGTGCCGACCAGCGTGGAGGCGACGCCGATCGCCAACATGCCGAGAAACCCGCGCCAGATCCTGTCGCATGCGTGTTGATGCCAGCGCCACGCCACCTTGGGTAGGCCCTCGAATAATGCCCACCGGGCCGTCCAGTTTTCGCCGAGCGGCAAGCCGAGCAATAAAAGTGCGGCGACAATCCCGTAGCTCAGTTGAAAACTGGCGCTGAACAACTGCATGGGCTGGACGATCAACACCACGACTGCCGAGGCGACGAGCGCCGCGATGGGATTGCCGGGAACACGTATCACAAGCGATGCGTAGAGCGCCATCACCATGATCCAAGCGCGCACGGCCGAAGGTGTGCCGCCGGTGATGTCCACATAGAGCCAAAGAAGTCCGCCTCCGATGATCAGTTGCGCCCATCGCGGCAGGCGCAGCAGCGCCAGCGCCCCGTAGATCGCCCCGGCGATGGTCGCGATGTGAAGGCCGCTGATGGAAAATAAATGCATGATGCCACTCTGCATGAAAATCCGGTGCTGCTCTTCGCTGAGCTCCTGTTGCTGGCCGAGCAGCATTGCACGAAAAATGGCGCCGAGTTCCTGATGCCGGCCGATTCCGTAATCGAGCAGGCGGTCGAAGTGGTGGAGGGCCGCGTCGCAAAACCGGCGGTAAGCCGTGGCCGGCGCGGGAGTGGCAACGACCCAGCCGCGGGTGAGGCGAAAGTTGACGCCGGCGTTGGCGAGATAGCGGTCGAAAGTGTCGCCAGACGGATCGCGCGGGATCACCTGCAGCACGCCGACCACCGTGAGTTCGCTGGAGCGGATGGGGGGCGATACGATTCCCTTAAGGTTGATCGAAAAATACACGGACTGACCCGCCAGCTCGGCGGGCGCCGCGTCGGCTGAACGGATGCGACCGAGCCCGCTGGCGCTTTTCCCGTCGGGCCGTGGTGAAAACATCCGATCCACCCGCAAGGTCACCCGCGCTTCGCGGGGTGGCAGCGTATCCCAATCGGGCAGCCGCGCGCGTGTGAGTTCATAAAATGCAGTCCCGCTTAAAACCAGACTCACGGCGATGCACGGCGCCCATGCCCGCCGAAAACCCAAAGCGAGGCCGGCCAAAATGACACCGCCGCCAGCCAACCACGCCGGAGGCAGGGAAACCCAGTTTAGTTTTCCCAGAATCAACCCGGCCATCAACGGCAGCAACACCCATAGGAGCGGCGCGCGATGTCCAAGGCTGCGACTGGTCATGGCCCTGATTTGGAACGACTAATCGCCACGAATGAACACTAATTTATGAAAGAGTTTTCATTGGCGGGTTTTAGTGCCCATTAGTGGTTTCAGCATGCCGTCGTCAGACCAATCCGATCTCTTTGGCGAACCCGCTTCCGTTCCGATCGCCGCGGCCTCGCGCAGCCGGCCGGCGACGCAGCCTTTGGCGGCGAGGATGCGCCCGCGGGTGCTGGCCGACATTGTCGGACAGGAGCATCTCACCCAACCGGACGGCCTCCTCACTCGACTGATCAAGAGCAACCGTTTCGGCAGTCTGATCTTCTACGGTCCTCCCGGTTGCGGAAAAACAAGTTTCGCGGAGGTCATCGCACATGAGACGCAGAGCCGTTTTGTGCGCGTCAACGCCGTCATGTCCAACGTGGCCGAGTTGCGCGACATCCTCGCGACTGCGCGCAAGCTGCCCGATTCACCCACGCTCCTCTTCATCGACGAGCTTCATCGCTTCAACAAGTCGCAGCAGGATCTCCTGCTGCCCGATGTCGAGGAAGGTTATGTGCGGCTCATCGGTGCGACCACGCACAATCCCGGATTTTACGTCAACCCGCCGCTGCTCTCGCGCAGCCACCTTTTCCGTCTGCAGCCGCTCGCGACCGAGGCCGTCGCCGGAGTGCTCGCGCGGGCGTTGGGCGATACGGAACGCGGACTCGGCGCGCGCCGCTGCACAGCGGACGCCAAGGTGCTCGCCGATCTCGCCGTGCTTTGCGACGGCGATCTGCGCCGCGCGCTCAACGCCCTCGAAGTCATCGTGCTGTCGTTGCCGGAAGGCGCGCCGATCACGGAGTCCGAGATCGAGGTCTTCGCCCGTGAGCGTCGCATTCGCTACGATGCCGACGAGGACGAGCACTACGACACCATCTCCGCTTTTATCAAAAGCTGCCGGGGCAGCGATCCGGATGCGGCGATGTATTGGCTGGCGAAGATGCTGGCGGGTGGCGAAGACCCGCGCTTCATCGCGCGGCGCCTCGTGATTCTCGCGAGCGAGGACGTGGGGCTGGCCGATCCGCTGGCGTTGCCGCTGGCGGTGGCGGCGCACCATGCGTGTGACTTCATCGGATTACCCGAGGCCGAGCTCACGCTGGCCCATGCGACGCTGCACATCGCCTGCGCGCCGAAGAGCAACTCCGCCACGCTGGCACTGGCGGCGGCGCATCAGGCGTTGAAGACGCAGCCGGTGCAACCCGTGCCGTTGCCGCTGCGCGACAAGAGCGGACAGGCGAGCAAGCAGGCGGGGCACGGCAAGGGCTACCGTTATTCGCACGATTATCCGGAAAACATCTCGGGGCAGGACTACCTCGAAAAACCGCTGTCGCTCTACACGCCGAAAGGCGCGGGGCTGGAGTCGCGCATCGTCGAGCGCCTGACGCGTTGGAGGGAGATCAAGGCGCAGATAAAAACCCGGTCCGGATCATGATCGGGATACCTTCACGCATTCTTTACCCGAGTGGACTTGCCGCGCACGCGGCGGCGGTTAGTGTGCGCGTATGAAGCTCAACACCGCAGTCGCCAGATCGTTGTTGATGGCCGCCTCCATCGGGATGGTGGTGCCGCTCGTCGTCACGGCGCAGACGCCGCCGAAGCCGGTCGCGCCCAAAAAAGAAAAAGCCGAGCCGCCCCCCAAGATCGATGGTATAACCATTCCGCGTGAGAACGGACATTTTCTCGGACTCACGGTCGACGGCGTTCATTTCACGCTGCGTTTCTATGATGAGAAAAAGAAGCCCGAAACCCCCGACGTGCCCGTTGGCGCGGTGAGGTGGAATCCGATCAATGTGAAGTCTTTGATGCGGGTTCCGCTCAATCCTTCCCCGGACGGCATGGCGCTCATTTCTCCCGATGTGGTGCGGCCTCCGCTGACGTTCACCGCATACTTTACCCTTTTGACCGAGGGCGGAAAGCCGCTGGATGTTTTCTCGGTGGATCTCAATCAGCTTCCGCCTCCGGGCGCGTCTGCTCAAGGTCCGGTCAAGGGTTATTGAACCGGGCTTGATCGGTCTCCGCCACCGAAGTCAGATGCGTTGCATCAAGACGGCGACCGAAAGTTTTTTGGTATGCGTGCCCTTGAACACCCCGCGGGTGGGCGTGCTGTCGTGGTAGTCACGCCCGACGGCGATTTTCACATGGCGTTCGCCCGCCACGCAGTCGTTGGTGGGGTCAAGCGGCCACCAGAAGCCGCCGGGAAGATAGGCCTCGACCCAGGCATGACTTTCGCTCGCGCCGATCAGCGCGGGTGAGCGTTTGGCCTCCGAGGCTTTGCGCTGGGTTTCGGTTTCGATGTAACCGGTGACGTAGCGCGCGGGAATCTCCGCCGAGCGGAGCACGGCGATCATCACTTGGGCAAAATCCTGGCAAACGCCTGTCCGTTGCTTGAGGGCGACGGTCACGGGTGTGTCGATCTCAGTGGAGCCCGGGACGTAGCGGAAATTGGTTTTTATCCATTTGTTCAACCGCAGGAGGGCCGTGCCCATCAAGTCGCCCGGTTTGAAGAGCTGGTTGGCGAGCGTGTTGACCTCGGGTCCCATCGGGATCGCATCCGAGGGCATCAGAAATTCGAAAAGTTTCAGGCGTTCGCTGCGATAGAGCTGGCGCGCCTCGGACACGCTGATGTCGAGGGCGGCCTGCGGTGGATCATAGGGCAGCGTCTCCACTTCGGACTGACTTTCCAGGACGAGTTCCTGATGGCGTTTCACGATGGAGAAGGTCTCCACCATGTTGCCGAAATAATCCGTGTAGGTATGAACATTGGCTCCCGGAGTGGTGACGAGCCGGCGGTTGATCAACTGTTGGCGCTCATCGTTGGCCGGAGTCAGGCGGGCCTCCATGAAAGACTCGGAGGCGGCGCCGGCGTAGCGATAAAGCGTGCGGTGGGTGATGCGGAATCGCATGAGTCGGGCTCAGGATTCCTCGTCGCCGCGGTTGCTATATTGGGAATGCCAACGGCGCAGCGACTCCTCGGAAATATTTTGCAGGGTCTCGGAAATCAAGTGGATGGCTTGAATGACGCGCTGGTTGGAGTTGTCCGAGGCAGCACCTTCGGAATGCGGGGTTTCTCGGGTCATTTGAATCACGGCAAGCTGGTTGTTGATTACGTCCTTTAGCATTTGCTGGGCCTCGGCGAGCGTTTTACGACGCAAGGTGCGCTGGCGGCGGCGGACAATCCAGAAAATGAATCCATGTAAAACGCCCACGCCGGCCGCGGTCAGGGTTAGCAAAGGCCAGTAGCCGGGAGTGCCTGCGCCGAGCAACAACGATACGCCTATGATCACCAGGAGGCCTGCGCATGTCAGAACCAGCTCAAGGTTTTCGATAAGGGTTTTCATGGGAGACGCAGATAAGCAATCTGTGGGCCCGGGCGCTGGCAATGCGAGAAGCGTTTTAGGACCGGTTGACATGGAGCGGCTTGCCGCCGAGCTTGTGCCCCCATGTCAGTATCTGTGAACGCCCCGTTCGACTCCGTCGAAGCTGCCATCCAAGACATTGCGGATGGCCGGCTTGTCATCGTCACGGACGATGAAAATCGCGAAAACGAGGGCGATCTCGTCATGGCGGCATCGAAGGCCACACCCGAGGCCATCAATATGATGATCCGCCATGCACGCGGTCTTATCTGTGTGCCGACCACCGGGGCCCAGCTTCGTCGCCTCGGGATCAACCCGATGGTGCAGGAAAACCGCGAGTCACACAAAACCGCCTTCACCGTCTCGGTCGACGCTGCCGACGGTATTACGACCGGCATCAGTGCATATGACCGTGCACGGACCGTTTCCATTCTTGCCGATCCGGATGCCAAGCCCGAGGCGCTGGTCCAGCCGGGACATGTTTTCCCTTTGCGCGCGCGCGACGGTGGTGTGCTTGAGCGCGCCGGCCACACCGAGGCGGCGGTGGATCTCGCCTCGCTTGCCGGACTTCATCCGAGCGGTGTCATCTGCGAAATCCTCAACGACGACGGCTCGCTCGCCCGACTTCCGGAACTGATCGAATTTAAAAAGAAATTCGGCCTGAAGCTTGTCTCCATCGCCGACCTCATCGAATACCGCCACCGTCGCGACAAGCTTGTGGAGCTGGTCTGCACGCGTCCCTTTGCCAGCGAATACGGTGATTTTACGCTGCACATTTTCCGCAACAAGCTCGACGGCCGCCATCATCTGGCGTTTGCGCTCGGCACGCTTGATTCCGGTCCGACCTTGGTGCGCGTGCACAGCGAAAATCTGCTCGGTGATCTGTTTCGCCAGCGCGGGTTCGACAGCCATGTCACGCTCATCGGCTCGATGGAGACGATTGCCCGCGCCGGTCGCGGAGTCGTGCTTTATATGGAGCATGCGCAGGGCGGTGCGGAGGTGCTCGACCGTCTCGCCGCGCGTCACGGCGCGGGCATGAGTTTTCGTGATTACGGCATCGGCGCCCAGATCTTGGTGGAGTTGGGATTGCGCAAGATACGCCTGCTCTCCAACAGCCCTCGCAAGGTGGTGGGCCTCGACGGTTACGACTTGGAGATCGTCGAGGTCGTGCCCGTCACAGGAAAATGAGTTGCCGAGGGGCGTGCGGCTGCGCACACCCTTTCTTTCCTTCTTTCACATGAGTCTCGACGCTCCCACGTCCCTGTCCGCCAATGGCGCCGCATTTTCTGTCGGCATCGCGGCTTCGCGGTTTAATCAAGGAATGGTGGACGTGCTCCTCGCCCGGGTGATCGCCGGGCTCAAGGCTGCCGGCGTGAAGGCAAACAGGATCACGGTCGTGCGTGTTCCCGGCGCCCACGAGGTGCCTTGGGCGGTGCAGGCCCTCGCCTTGAGCGCCCGTCCGGATGTTTTGATCGCATTGGGTGTTCTGATCGGTGGAGACACCAATCATCACGAGATGGTGGGCGACAGCGTGTCGCATGCCCTCCAGCGCGTTTCGCTCGATCTGCGCCGGCCCGTGATAAACGGCGTGATCGTGGCCAACACCCGCGCCCAGGCCGAGGCGCGCACCCGTGGCAAAATCGACCGCGGAGCCGAGTTTGCAACCGCCGCCATCGAAATGGCCGCCCTCAAAAAGAAACTTTCCAAATGAGCAACAAAGCCCTGTTTGCCCAGCGCCGTGACGGTCGCGTGGCCGCCCTTCAATATCTCTTCGCCTGGAGCATTAATCTGCCCTCGGATCTTTCCGAGGATCTACGCACGTTTTTCGAGACCCAGGAAAAGCCGCGCGATCACTACGTGTTTGGCGAGGAGATCATTCATGGGGTGATTTTAAACATCGCCGAGATCGACGGGCGCATCCGCAGTCTCGCGCACAACTGGGAGTTCGACCGCATCGCCAAGATCGACCTGGCGATCCTGCATGTGGCGATCTACGAGATGATGTATCGCAAGGACATCCCGCCGGTCGTCTCGATCAACGAGGCGATCGATCTCTCGAAACAGTTTTCCAACGCCGATTCCAAGCGCTTCATCAACGGCATCCTTGACCGGCTCAAAGACCAGCTCGGCCGCGATGCCCGGAAGGTCGAGAAGGCGGAGTGATTTTCATTTATCCGCTGCGCTTGGTGAAAGGAGCGGAAAGTTTCCCGATGTTCGGTCTTTTCAAAAAATTCAAAGACGGCCTGGCCAAGACGGTCGCGGCGATCAGCGCCAAGACCAGCGGCCTCTTCGGCGGGCGCGCCATCGATGCGTCTTCGCTGGAGACTCTCGAAGAGGCTCTCTACACGGCGGACTTCGGCGTCGCCACCACCGAGGAGATTCTCACAGAGATCAAGGCCGCCTACAAAAAGGACAAGGATCTGCGCGGCCAGCAGGCCGCCGCCATCGGCACGGCCGTGCTCAAGCGTGTGCTCGCCGACAGCGAACGCGAGCTCACGCCGGCGCCCGCCGGACCGACCGTCATCGTGATGATCGGCGTCAACGGCTCGGGCAAAACCACCACGTCGGCGAAGCTCGGCTGGCTGCTCAAGCAGGATGGCAAATCGGTCATGCTCGCCGCGTGCGACACCTTCCGTGCCGCCGCCGTCGAACAGCTCAAGTCGTGGGCGACACGTCTCGATCTGCCCATCGTCGCCAGCCACACGGGCGCGGACGCCGCCGCCGTGGCGTTCGATGCCTGGCAGGCCGCCAAGGCGCGCGGCTGCGATTACCTGATCGTGGACACGGCCGGCCGTCTGCACACCAAGAGCAATCTCATGGAGGAGCTCGCGAAGATCCGCCGTGTGCTCCAGAAAAACGATCCCACCGCGCCGCATCATTCCTGGCTGGTGGTGGACGGTTCGCTTGGAACCAACTCCATCGAGCAGGCGCGAGTGTTTCACAAGAGCTTTGGCCTTACTGGGCTCGTCGTCACCAAGCTCGACGGCACCAGTCGTGGCGGTGCGATCGTGGGTATCTGGCGCGAGTTGAAGCTGCCGATTTATTTTCTCGGTCTCGGTGAGCAACCGGAAGACCTCCAGCCCTTCAACGTGGACAACTACGCGAAGGCGGTTTTCGGCATCGAAAGCTGACCGTCTTTCTTGGCGGCGAATGCGGACGCTTTGCGGCCGGATACAAAGACCGTTCCGGCCATTTAAAAAAGAAACGCCCGGCCAAGCTTGCGCCTGGTCGGGCTCCATCGTTGCCGCAATGGGGTGATTACGGAGCGATGGGAATCGTGCCGGTGATGGGCGTGTTGTAGAAGAGCATGTCTTCGCCGGTGCCCACCAGTCGCATATACCAGTCGCCCGGCATGCCTTCGTAGGTGATGAAGGCCGGACTTTGGGGAGGAGGCGTGTTGGTGATTTTCATGATTTCGGTGCCTTCATTTACCTCATCAAACATGGCAATGTAGACGGAGTTGATGCCACCGATGGCCGAAGCATCACGAAATTGTTCCCAGAGGAAATTGCCGCTGCGGCGGGGCACGAGGATAGTCGCCGTCGGGGGACCAGCTGGGTTGGTGCCCGGATAAAGCATGGGCAGATAGATAACATGATTGGCGTCGCAGACCGCCTTGTCCGAGGCCCAGTATCCCGTGGTCGGCACGATGTTTCCGGTCGTCGTGTCGGTGTGGTAGTGGCCGACATTCCACGGCGAGTAGGCGGTCATGCGCATGAGCATCGTCTGGAAGTCGGCGCTGGTGGAGCTGGCCTGCCAGTTCCACTGACCTCCGCCGACCAGAGTGGCCTGGTATTTTCCGGGCGTTTGGAAGTAGGTGATGAGCTGGTTGCCGAGCGTTAGGTCGCCGAGGAGGTGGTTGGAGCTGTTGTAGAAAAAGCCCCAGAGCATCACCACGGGGAGGCCGTTGTGGTGGAGATAATTGGCGTCCGACGTGTAGCCTTGATCCACCATGGCCTGCCATTGGGTCGTGATGATATTATAGAGCGTCGAGGTGCTGGCTCCCGAGCAGTCGTATTCCAGGGCCCAAGTGCGACCGGTGGCGGTGGCGGCGGCGCGCACGTTGTCCATGACACGTTTGACGTTGGGATAGTCGGAGCCTCCGGTGCCGCCGGGCAGATGGGATTGGAATTGGGAGAGCCAGACGCCATCGATGCCGGCGCGGGCCATCCATTGGAAGTGGCGTAGCACGGTCCGGGCATTTTGGGCGGAGTAGAGATGCGCCTGGCTGCCATCGGGATAGAGGAAGCCGGGGACGGCGGTTTTTTCGGCCGCCGTGTATTCGCTCATGTCGGGCCAGGCATCGAAGCCTTCGTTGGATGTCGAGGGAGTGCTTCCGTTGAACCAGTGGGACCAGCCGGTGTTGCCGGAGACGTCACCGGGAGTGCGAAACCAGCCCTGATAGCCGGCCATGCCCTTGCCTTCGAGGCTGGTGGCATCGGCATTGGTGTGGGCGATGACTAAGTATGGGGCGGTCGCGGTGCCTTGGTCGGCGGGCTTGAAGGCGAAGGTGTTTTGCTTGCCGTCGAGCTTGGGCATGCCGGCTTCGTGGATCTGGAATTTGAAGGCGAGGGCGGTGTTGCCCGCGTCAACCTGTTGGATGGCGAATTGGGTGATGTCGAAGGACACCCATCCCGTCGGCGTGGACGAAGTGATCACGGAGGAAGCCAGCAAAGTGCCTCCGGAGTAGTCGCCGTTTTGGGCGACGAGTGTGCTGCCACGATTATTATAGCCGTAGAGATCCACGGTGTAGCCGGCCATGTTGGCGTTGCCGGAGAGGTAGGCGTGGAGAACGACGTCGGCCGAACCCTGAATCAGCGTGGCGTTGGTGCTGGAGATGGAAAACGGGATGTAGGAGCGGCTGTTGTTATTATCGATGCCTGATTCTCCGATGTTCAGGACGGACCCAAACGGGGTGCCGAGAGATGTATCGCTGTATAAAATGCGATCTTCATACGCGGAACCACTGTTGTAAACCGGCACGGTCGTATCGGTTTCCGTGGGGGTGATGTCGTGTGTGAGCAGGAGGTAAGGCGCGGTGGCGAGACCCTGATCGGCCGGTTTGAGCGCAAAGGTGTTTTGCTTGCCGTCCAGCTGCGGGAGGCCGCTTTCATGAACCTGAAACTTGAACGCCAAGGCGGTGTTGCCGGCGTTTAATTGCTGGGTGGCAAACGAGGTCACGTCGAGGGCGATCCAGCCGGCCGATGTGGAGGCGGTGATGACTGCCGATGTGATGACGGAGCCTCCGGAATAGTCGCCATTTTGGGCGGCCACCGTGGCTCCACGGTTCGCATAGCCGTAGAGATCGACGGTGTAGCCGGCCATGTTGGCATTGCCGGAGAGATAAACGTAAAGCACGGCGCTGGTGCAGCCGTGGACGTTTTTGACGGAGAAGGAAATGTAGGAGCGGCTGTTGTTATTATCGACGCCGGACTCTCCGATGTTCAGGACGGATCCGAGGGGAGTGCCGAGCGATGTGTCGCTATACAGGATGCGGTCTTCGTAGGAAGTTCCGCTGTTATAAACGGGGAACTTCGACGTGGTGCTGGCATTCGCGCAGACATGAGCTGCGCAGAGTATGCCCAAAATGGGCACACAAACCGACAGGCTGAACTTCATAGTGGGGTAAGGGGTTCATATCGGTTAAACGTTTCTTCTCTCCTGAAGGCAAGCGATGAAATGGCACCTCGGTCAGGGGCGACTGAATTTCATAATGTTTTTAATTAGCTTCTTATGAAATGAGATCCTCGGAAGTCGAAACGCTGGCGCAGGAGCCTGCCGCATGGCTATCAGCTCCGGTTCGGGCGGTAAGCAGATGGTCTTTGGCCGGTTGTTTTAAGAAAGACGTGGGACAGTGCGAACGGGCTGCTGTAGCCCACCAATTCGGCGATCACATCCAATTTGGCGCCGGTGGTCTGGAGGATTTCTATAGCGCGTTGCACGCGAAGATAGGCGACCTGTTGCATCGGTGATCGTCCGGTTTCGCGCACCGAATGGTGGCGGAGCTGTTCGCGACTGAGGCCGGCCAGGTTCGACAGACTGGATACGTCCCACGGGCGGGCCGGTTCCTTGATAACTGCCGCCCATAGTTTCCACAGGCGAACTTTCGAGTGCTCGGGTTGGATGAATTGTTGGCCGTGGGTTTTGACAAGATCAGCCCAGACGTGGAGGGCGGCAGGATTGGGCTGTGAGCGGCCAACGTGCAGATAACCTTCAAGCGCCAGATGGAAAAGTCGGGGATCGGCTTGGATTAGACGGGGTTTGGCCTCGGTATAGCCGTCGAAAAAAGCCGGGGTGGTGTGCAGCCAGCAGAAAACCCATTCCTTCCCACGGATGGCGTGGAAGGATTCTGAGGATCCTGGAGGACTGATGAACACGTCGCCAGCGCGGCATTTTTTCCAGTCTCCGTCATGCCAAAGCATCCCTTCGCCATCGAGTGTGGCGATGAGGTGGCCTTCCGGAAAATGGCGACGCACCACGGAGTAAGGGGCGCGGGCGCGTGTGATGCCGGACGACACAATCCCGCGTTCGTGCAATTCAGGCTGCAGGGCTTTGACCGACTCCTGGGTCTTGTGTCCGATCACCACTGTTTCGTGAAACGAGTCTGAGTAAACGGGCCTTTCGAGCATCCTCTGCATCTTCTTTTATTGTATGCCTGAAATCAATTCCGGCTTTTTGCGTATGTTATCAGGTGTTGCCGGCATGGACTTTTCAGGTGCGAAGCGGTTACCATGAGGACGCTCTAGGTTTCCCCGGTTTTTCGTTTCCCCATCCTCCCATGAGAATCCCCGCCTTGTCCTCTTGTGCCTCGGTCATCTGTGCGTGTGGCGCCTTGCTCGTCTCAAGCGCTTCAATTCGGGCTCAGGACATCAACCCGACGACCGAGTTGGCGTTTCATCGGCAGGCGGTGAGGCGGTTTGTGTTTAGCCAGGAAATCACGCTGGGGAAACTGGCGGCGGGCGAGACGGTGGGGTTTGACGCCATGCATCCGGTGCTGAAGACGGGAAGCCTCCCGCCAGCCGCCTATCGGGATATCGGCAGTGGTTTTGAGATTTCCGGGGCGGCCAAGGGCGTGAGCGATTCCGCTCTTTGGGTGAGCGGTATCAATCCCTACGCCAATTACATCGCGGAGGTCACGGCGTTGCCGGAAGGTGCCGAACTGGCGCTGGAATTGGCGACACTCGACCGGCAGACGGGCGTTTCCGTGGTGCTTACACCGGGCAGCAAAAACTTCGTATCGTTGCGCATTTTCAAGGACGGCAAGTCGGTGCGCGAGCCGGTGCTGTTCACCGGCCCGGCTCCGGTCCCGCCCTACGATGTGCATGTGCAGCTTTACGGAGACAATCTCGCGGTCTTCGCGATCAAGAATGGGGTCACCGCGTATCTCGGCTCGCCTGAGGTGAAGGAAAGCTTCGGCGATGTGATTGATTTTCGCGTGCGCTCGGTGATCGCGAAAACCTCCTTCAACCTGGCGACGAAGGTTCCGGAAGGCGGAAAGATCGTCGTCGGTGGCGCCCGCTCGGTTTTGAGCTCGGGTATCGGGCAGGCGGATATCCGTGCGATCAGCTATGCGGACGGCACTCCTTATTTTGAAAACAATCGCCTGTGGTTTACCTTCAGCTGCCGCGGACTCGGCACGTCGGAGGCGAATCAGGGCATCATGAGCATCGATCCGTCGGTATTTGATCCCCGGTTCGAGGGCGTGCTCGTGTTTGATCGTGGCGACGGGCTTTTGCGCAACGACTACGCCTCGCACGTCTTTTACGACGAGAAGGCCAGGGAGTGGCGTGCGGTGACGGCTTGTTTTTCGAATGACCGTGGTGGCCGCGGTCCTTCCGGACTCGCCTTTGCACACTCGCTGCACGATCCACGCCGTGGATTTTCGGTGATGAGTGAACGCCAGTTGACGCCGGCGCAGTTGCCTCGCCATCACGAAGATCCTTCGCTGCTTTATGATGCCGCGGCCGGAAAGTGGCGCATGCTGACCTGCTGTTTTGAAAAGGAGGGCATTCGCGCGGAGCTTTTCGAATCCGACACATGGGATGGCAACTACCGGCCGATCGCCGGTCCGGTGCCCTACGATTCGACGGGCACGCAGATCGTCAAACTTGGTTCGAAGCGCTATGTGTTTTCCGGCGCCAGCCAGCTGCCCAACGAACGCGGCGGTGGTGTGCTCGCCTACAGTTATCCGGAACTCAACTACCTCGGAGTCGTGAAGTTTGATCTGCCGGCGAGCATGAAGGGCGGTCGTGTATGGCCAAATATTTTCGAGCTGCCGCCCGGCTATCCCGCCCGCTACATGGCGATTCCGATGGACCGCATGAACGTGCCGGGCATCGCCAAGCGCAACTGGTCCTACGGCGCGCTTTATCTTTTCTGGGCGGACACGCCGGACATCAGCACGGAGGCGAAGTAAGCAGGCGGGTCAGGCGGGTATCATTTCAGAACGCAACACGCGCGCCCGGGTGAGCGCGCGTGCGTGGTTGGCGGGATCGATGTTGGCGCCCGTGAGGGCGACGAGTACACGCTTGCCGGCGAGGGTAGGCAGGCGTCCGGCGAGACAGGCGGCGAGTCCGGTAGCGCCGGCGCCTTCGAGGGTGACGCCGTGCGCTTCGTGCGCGGCGAGGAGGGCGAGCGCGAGGTCGTCCTCGGTCACGGTTACGACGTGGTCCGCGAAGGCGTGGGCGTGGGCGAAGGTGTGCACGCCGGTTTGTGCGACGGCGAGGCCGTCGGCGAGGGTCGGTAGTGTGAAGGTGCGCACGGGTCGTCCGGCATTGCGTGCGGCGACGAGGCCGGCCGCATGGACGGGCTCCACGCCGATTACCTGAACGTCGGGTCGCAGGGCTTTGACGACGGTTGCGACTCCGGAAAGCAGCCCCCCACCGCCCACGGGCACGACCACCGCATCTACGTCGGGCTCGGCGAAGAGGGCTTCGAGCGCTAGGGTCCCTTGACCGGCGATGACCGCGAGGTCGTCGAAGGGATGGACGTAGGCGAGTCCATGATGGTTGGCCAAGGCCTGCGCATGCAGAGAGGCTTCGTCGTAGGTGTCGCCGTGAAGAACGACGTGGGCGCCGAGCGTGTGGCAACGGCTGGCTTTTACGCGCGGGGCGTTTCGGGGCATGACGACGGTGACGGGCACGCCGAGTTCGCGTCCGTGGAAAGCGAGGCCGAGGGCGTGATTGCCGGCGGAGGCGGCGACGACCCCGCGGGCGCGTTGCGCGGGCGTGAGCAAGGCGAGGGCGTGGCGGGCGCCGCGTTCCTTGAAGCTTCCGGTGGCCTGGAGGTAGTCGTGCTTCGCGATGATCTGCATGCCCGCCAGTTCGCTAAGGCGCGCGGAGGGCGCGCAGGGCGTGACGCGAACGCCGCCGGCCAGGCGGGTTTGCGCCTGGAGGACGTCGTCGAGGGTGAGCAGTGGTGTGTTCATCGGAGGAAAAGGTGAAGAATTTGGACAACAAAAAACCCCGGGCTTGTGGCCCGGGGCGGAGGAGAATCGCTAAAAGTGTGAGTTATATATTCACGCGACGTGTCCATGCCCGAGCCGGCGGCGGATAATAATCATGCCGATGATCATGGCTTGGGCGTTGTGGAGACGGGACGTCATGTGAATTGGCGGAACCATGCCGAAATGCGGGCGAAAGGCAAGGCCGGCGCCAAAAAAGCTGCTGACCGATTACAAAATAAAGGAGTGAAAATGCCGCCTAAAAGGAACATGGTTTTGGTGTGGCCGAGAGGTCACCTAACTCCGCCAAGTCCATTGGGACAGCCGACGAAGAAAACCGCCTTAGCCGCGGTCAGCGGGCATCAAGCTCGCAACTAAAATGCCGCCGCAGCCTCAGAGCTGACGGCGGCTTTGCTTTCAGGGCGAGGAAGTTGTGAAGCCGATCAGTGCGAAGCGGCGGGCAGACGGACGAGCACGCGCACATTGAAGAGAGTCCAGTCGGAACCGGTGCGTTCGATACGTGCCAGAATGGTGTGCCCCGGTTGGACTGTGCGCAGAACTTCCGGGCTTGCCTGAACAGTGGTGGTTCCCGCTTTCATGACCCCGAGAATGGCGGCGTGCGTCAGTTGCAACGTGCCGTGAGCTGCATCGATGGTGAGGACACGGCCTTCCAGCGGATAGCCGCGCATGTCTTCGGGACGTGGGTCACAGCCGCAGGGATCCGCTTCGGCGAGCTGGGCGGGGCTGGGGAGCGTGATGAGACGGGTGATAAGGGTGGCAGGATCGGAAGTCGTGGTCGCGGGCTGAAGATAAGTTGCGAGCACTTGAGCGGGAGTGGCGTCGCCATCCTTTACGCGGGCGAGGGAGGGTGCCGTAACGTCCGCTTTGACTACATGCCCGATTTGCACGGGAACACTCAAATTGCCGCGAGCGGAGATGCGGCGAAGCAGGATGACCTGGCTGTTCTGGGTGGCTTCGACCCAAGAGACGACCTGGCTGCCATCGTCAAAAAGCACGAGATCAGGGTGGCCGAGCGGGGCGACGTCATCGATGCGATTGGCGACAAGCCACTGGGCGCCGGCGTTGTCGGAGGTGGAGACGTTGACACGCGCGTCAACGGCGGAGGTAAACCATGCACCGCTGACGTGGACACCGCGCACGGCAAGAGAGGGGCCATCGTGAGGAGGGGCTGCGGGTTGCCAGTTGTCATGGATGAGCGGGGACGGCTGTTCCCATTGGCCGTCGTGAAAGCGGGCGGTTAAAATATCGCGCACGCCGTTGCTCGTGAGCCCCCGGTAAGCGAGCAAGGCGCTGCTGTCGGGGAAGGCTGCGATGGACGGGGCGCAGCCAGGGCTCACGGATGGATCAACGATCACAGTCTCGGCATTCGATGCAGTGCTGAGAGCGAGGAGGGCGTTGCCACTCGAGCCGGGCTCGATCCAAGCGGCGAGCAACTGCCCGTCGGGCAAAAATTGGAGAGTGGCGTAGGTCGCGAGGTGTCGCGGTCGGTTGAGGACGGTCGGTTTGCTCCAGTTGGCGCCGCCATCGGCGGAGGTTGAGAACGTGGCGAGTGCGGCGGATGGCTGCCAGAGCGCGGCGATGTGGGTGGCCTCGATGAGAGCGAGTTTCGGCGTCTGGTCGCGGGGAACGTCGTTGGCGAAGGCTTCGCCGATGGTGCGTGCGGGGCTCCATGCATGTGTGGCGGCGTCGAATCGCGAGAAACGAAAAGCGATGTGGTGATTGGCCGCAGGCTCGAGCCAGCTTAGATAAACAGTGCCATCCAGAGCGTTGGCGAGTCGGGGGGCAAACGCACCGGATGCGGCGGGCGAGGGGATGACTTCGTTTTTAACGATAAAAACAGGCGTGTCGTCCTGGGCATGCAGAGCGCGGGCAAGGAGCACGGCCAGCAGGATTAAAAAGCGCGGCGACATGGAGCGCCATGTTGTGGCATAGGACGTCTGTCGTCGCGCATAATTTTAGAGTGGTCAGGAGGGCGCACGGAGGCTTTTTTCCGGCGTGCGTTTTCGTCTCAGCATCGGAGGGCTGCTTTTCGCCTGGCTCTGTGCCAGCGGCGGTCTGCTGGACGTGGCGCAGGTGTTCGCGTGGGCGCGCATGTGCGCGGGCTATGCGCAGATTGTGCCGCTGCGCGAAGCAGTGGTCCGCACATTTGATCCCAACAAGCCGTGCGAGATATGCACAGCCGTCATCAATGCACGTCACGCATCCTCCGAATCACGGCAACCGGCGGCCGTGGCTTCGGTCGAAATCGAAAAAATCCTGCTGATTGCTTGTCACGGTGAACCCGTCGTGGTCGCTCCCGTGTTGGAAAGATGGCCGGTGGCTGAGAATAATTGGGCGCCCGCCCTTGCCTATCCGGTGCCGGTGCCGCCGCCACGAGGCGGAGCGGTTTCGATCATCGGTTGACACTCCCGTTTCGCGGAAGGCGCGGGAGGATTTTTATTTTTTGGAGCGACGCCCGTGATCCGGCGGCGGGGTCGTGCGCTTTCCGTGTGTCATACGCCGTTGTTTTTATGAATTCATTTTTTTCGTCCAGAATGGGTGTCTCTTCATTTCCGAAGTCCTTTGGATTTCGTTTTATCAAGACGGGAGCGGTCGGGCTGGCTTTTGCGGCCGGCGTGTCCGCAGGTTACGGGTGTTCGGTCTGCGGTTGCTCGCTCAGTTCCGACTGGGCTTTGCAGGGTTATCGGGACAAGCCGGGCCTGCAGGTCGATGTGCGTTACGAATACTACGAGCAAAACGATCTGCGCAGCGGCACGCACAGTGTCGACACGGGATCAATCGCGCTGCCGGCGGGCGACGAGATTCAGTTGAGCACGTTGAATCGCAATGTGTGGCTGGGGCTCGATTATGCGTTCAATTCCAAGTGGGGCGTGTCGGCGCAGCTGCCCTACTATGATCGCAGTCACAGCACGATCGCGGCGGGCGACACGGCGGTGTCCACATCGCATGCGGACGGGATCGGCGACCTGCGGTTGCTGGGGCGCTACCAGTTCGCGCACGACATGCGCGGGGGCTGGGGGGTGCAGTTCGGGCTCAAGCTGCCGACGGGCGGATTTCACCAGACGTTCGACGGCGGGCCGCAGGCGGGGGCCGGACTGGATCGAGGATTACAGCTGGGCACGGGCACGACGGACGCGTTGCTGGGGCTCGCCTATTTCGGGCGGCCGACGGTGAATATCGGTTGGTTTGCACAGGCGCTGTTGCAGCGTCCGCTGGACGAGCGGGAGGATTTTCGTCCGTCCACGAGCCTGGGCGTAAACGGGGGTGTGCGTTGGCTGAATACGAGCCGGTTTACGCCGGAGTTGCAGGTCAACGTGCGCTTCGACGGACGCGAGGGAGGCGTGCAGGGCGACTATGACAACAGCGGCGACACTCTTGTGAACCTGAACCCGGGCGTGACGGTCGATCTCTCGAATGATCTCGACGCATTCGTCTTCGTGCAGGTGCCCGTTTACCAGAAGGTGAAGGGACTCCAGCTGGAGCCGGAGTGGCTGCTGTCGCTCGGCGTGCGTTACAAGTTGTGACCGGGTGGCCGGTGCCGCAGCGCCCGTCCCCGCCGTATATGCCAGACGAGCACGACGGGAAAAACCAGCCCGAGCCAGAGATGGCTCAGGCTGGTGACGTGGCGCAAGGTCTCGCCTCCGACGTAGTAGAGTCCGTAGCCGGTGACGGTGAGCGCGAGGCAGAGTGTGATCATGTTGCCGCCGGTGAAGCGGTTTTTTCGAGCCCTCCAGGCGGCGCGCACGTGGTTGGGGAGGAGTGAACCGAGGGCGATGAGCGCGATCATTGCAGCCGCTCCATGCAGGCGGAGGAGCCAGGGTTGCGAGGGGTTTTCCTGCGGGCCGAAACCGGCGTCCACGCGAAGCCAAGTGTCAAGCACCCACCAGAAGACGCCGGTGAGGAACAGCACGGCAAAGCTGCCGTGAAGCCAGAGCCGCTGACGAAAACTGATGCGAAGACGATTACGCGACATGACGGAATGAAGCGGCATCGAGCCAAACGGTGCGCCCTTGCGTGTCGAGGATGACTGCGCGTGCGCGGTGACGGGCAAGCAGGCGTGGCGCGGCGGCGGGATCGACGGCGACGACCTTGGTGAGGACGTCGGCGAGCAGGGCGGTGGGTGCGAGCACGGTGATGCTTATGCCGCGTGCGCAGATGGTGTCGTCCCGCGGATCAATGAGCGCGTTGACGTAGGTGGGGGCGGAGGTGGCAAGCGCTCCCTCATGAAGTTCGCCAAGGGGGAAAAACGCGCCGGGGCGGGACGGATGGCGCACGTGGACGGGTGCGGATTGGATGCCGAAAACCCGGAGGTCGCCACCGGCGTTGACCAGACCGCATGACACACCGGCGCGCCGCAGGGTGGAGACGGCGCGATCTACCGCGTAGCCTTTGGCGATGCCGCCGAGATCAAGCGTGAGCGGAGCAAGAAAGCGCACGCGGCGACCGGGGAGAAGCCGGATGGCGTGCCAGTCGGCGCGGGAGACGGTCGGTTGGCCC
>Ga0310811_10000519_pt1 | contig 49794 bp, 40 predicted proteins | sample YCmetagenome_FD_207642 | JGI IMG/M metagenome (GOLD analysis project Ga0310811, IMG submission 207642) | Soil microbial communities from experimental microcosm in Duke University, North Carolina, United States - YC | ecosystem: Engineered > Artificial ecosystem > Soil microcosm > Unclassified ...
CGCGAGCAGGACCGTGCCGGCGCTCGGCGCGCTCCCGCCGAAGATGCGGTAGAGCGTCATGCCGAGGCCGAAGGCGGTGCCGAACCCGAACAGCGCCATCCCGGCGAACAGCAGCAGGGCGACGGGTGAGAAGGACTGGAGTACGTATTTGACGAGAATGCGCTTCCAGAATCCGCGGAAGAGCAGCCAGGAGACCGCGGGAATGACCTTGTGCAGGCGCATTCCCGAAACCTCGGCGCCGTAGACCGCGGGAACGGGCACATCACGCGCCCGCACATTCGCGATGCTCAAGCGAATGAGCAGGTCGTTCTCGAATTCGTATCCTGTCGCCACCCGGTCGAGCGCGATGGCGCGCAGTGCGCGGGCGGAGGTGGCGGTGTAGCCGTTCTGCGGGTCGAAGAGGTGCCAGTAACCCGACGACGCCTTCGTCATAAAAGAGAGGATCACACTGCCGAACACGCGATGCTTCGGCATCCCGGTGAAGGACGTGCGCGAGAAGAAGCGGTTCGCCTTGGTGAACTCCGCCTCGCCGTCGGCGATCGGATCGAGCAGCGCGGGCAGGTAGGCCGGGTCCATCTGGGCGTCACCTGCCATGACGACGCTCACGTCCGCCTCGAGGTCCAGTGCGAGCCGGTGCCCGTCCAGGATCGCGCCGCCGACTCCGGTGTTGCGCAGATGCCTGATCAGCTGAACCCGGGGATCCCCGACGGAGAGCGCCTCGTCGGACGTGTTATCAGTGGAACAGTCGTCGATGACGACGATATGGTCGACGAATCCAGGCATCGTGCGGATCGTCTTACCGATCAATCGGACCTCGTTGTACGCCGGCACGACGACGGCGACCGTCAGATCCCTGTACATCGATATCAGACCCACCTTATGAGCTGGTTTCAGGTTTATTTCAATCGACTCGCGGATGCAGAGGCTACTTCGTTCCACACGCCGCCATGTGCGATGCACCGATGCGGCGGGGAAATAACACCCGGGCGGGCGACAAGAGTCCACCGATACGGTGATCCCAGGCAACGGTTCGCCCCCGGCAGCGCGTGGCCGGTTGACGGGCGCAGCCTGCATTCGAGCTCGAAAGGCGGGGCCGACGATGGTCGCGATGATCAGCCAGTGGCGGCTGCGGGCGGCGTTCGCCCAGCGGCTCTCCCAGATGTACGGACGGGAGGTTCCCGCGTACACCGCGCTCGTGGACGTCTCCCGCGAGGTGAACGAGGACGTCCTGCGCGCGCGGGGCGCCGACGCGGAGCGGCTGGGCTCCATCGGCCGGGTCGGCGCCGAGCGGCACGGCGCGATCCGCGTCGGAACGCCGCGCGAGATGAAGCAGGTCGCCCGGATCTTCGGCGCGCTCGGCATGCGGCCGGTCGGCTTCTACGACCTGCGCGCCGCGGCCTCCAGCGCCGTCCCGGTCGTGTCCACCGCGTTCCGCCCCGTCGAGGCCGCGGAGCTGGACCGCAACCCGTTCCGGGTCTTCACCTCCATGCTCACGCCCGCCGACCCGCGGTTCTTCGACGCCGACCTGCGCACCCGGCTGGAGGCATTCCTCGCCGGCCGCGAACTGTTCTGCCCGGAGCTGCTGGCCCTGGCCGACCGCGCGGAGGCCGAGCGCGAGCTGCCGGAGGAAGCCGCCGAGCGGTTCCTCGACCTCGCCGTATCGGCGTTCGAGCTATCGCAGGAGCCGGTCGACAAGGCCTGGTACGAGACCCTGGAGCGCGTCTCCGCGGTGGCCGCGGACATCGGCGGCGTACGCAGCACGCACATCAACCATCTCACTCCGCGCGTGCTCGACATCGACGAGCTCTACCGGCGGATGGGGGCGTACGGCATCGAGATGATCGATTCGATCCAGGGGCCGCCGAAGTGGCACGGCCCCGACGTGCTGCTGCGCCAGACCTCGTTCCGGGCCCTGGCCGAGCCGCGCACCCTGCGCCTGGCCGACGGCACCGTGGCCGCCGGGTCGCTGCGCGTGCGCTTCGGGGAGGTCGAGGCGCGCGGCATCGCCCTGACCCGGTCCGGCCGCGAGCTCTACGACAGGCTGCTGATGCTCGTCGACCGGGAAGCGCCGTCCCATCCCGGCAAACCACGCAGCGACGTGGCGCGCCAGGTGTGGGCCGAGCACCTGCCCGACACCGAGCACGACCTCGCCGCCCAAGGCCTCGCCTACTTCACCTACCACCTCTCCCCCGAGCGCCCGCGCGACGGTTCGCGACCGCCCGACACCGTCGACGAGCTGGTGCGGAAGGGTTGGGCGACCGCGCGGCCCATCGTCTACGAGGACTTCCTGCCCCGCTCCGCGGCCGGGATCTTCCAATCCAACCTCAGCGGCGAGGGCTTGAGGAACGAGCGGCGCGACGGGGTCGCCTACGACGCCCAGCGCATCGCGGCGGACATCGACCGGGAGGTCCTGGACCCGTTCGACCTGTACGAACAGCAGCGGAGCGAGTCGCTGGCCCGATTGGCGCAAGAGCTGGGTTACGCCCAATGGCCCAGCCGCGTCGCCGGACCGTGAACCGCGTCGCTCACTGGCTATATGACGACTTCACCTCAGGAACCGACCGCGCCGCACCCCGAGGGCTACATCCTGCGCGGCGGTCCACTCGACGGAGCGGTCGCCCACGCGCGGCGGCCGGCGTTCCTGCACCTAGAGCACTACAACGGCGACGGCGACACGTACTCGCCCAGCGGGCATCCCGACTCCGAGTACCCCGAGCTGGAGCGCTACGATTTCGGGCCGATGGCGAGCGAGCGCCGGCAGCGACCGCATAGGCAGATGTGACGTCGCACGAGCGGCCCGCCGATCACCCCCCGGCAGCGGGCGCGGCGACGGCCGGGCCCCCCGATCCGCTCGCCGCGATCCGCACCCGCGGCTACCTCGTGCTGCTGCTGCTCGCGGGCATCATCGGCGTGCCGCTCTCCGCCGCGGCCTGGGGTTTCCTGCAGGCCGTCGACCACCTGCAAACGGTGTTCTACACCGATCTGCCGCGCGGCCTCGGCTTTCACGGCGCACCCGTGTGGTGGCCGCTGCCGCTGCTCGCGCTCTCCGGAGCGCTGACGGCGGCCGCGATCGTCTTCCTGCCGGGCACCGGCGGCCACGAACCCTCCGAGGGGCTCAAGAGCGGCGGCGTGCCCACGGCGGCGATGCTGCCGGGCATCCTCATCGCAGCGCTCGCCTCGATCAGCCTCGGCGCCGTGATCGGCCCGGAGGCTCCCCTGATCGCGCTCGGCAGCGGGCTGGCCGCACTCGTCGTGCGCCGCATGAAACGCGCGGACGAGCGGGCCGTGCGCCTGGTCGGCGCGGCGGGCAGCTTCGCCGCGATCAGCACGCTGTTCGGCTCCCCGCTGCCCGGCGCGTTCCTGCTGATGGAGGTGTCCGGGCTCGGCGGCATCGCCCTCGATGTCGCCCTGCTGCCCGGACTGCTCGCGGCCGGCATCGGCGCGCTCATCTTCATCGGGCTCGACGCGTGGACCGGCCTGTCGACCACCTCGCTGACGATCTCCGGCCTCCCGGCCGTCAAGCAGCCCAACGTCGGCCAGTTCGGGTGGGCGCTGGCCATCGGCGTGGCGGGCGCGCTGATCGGCGTCCTGATCAGCCGGGCCGCGCGCGCCGCGCAACCGCACGTCGCACCGCGTCGCCTGGTGCTGACGCCGATCATCGGCCTGCTCGTGGCCGGCCTGGCGATCGCGTACGCGGAGGGGACGGGACACTCCTCGTCCGACGTGCTCTTCTCCGGCCAGAGCGGCCTGGGTCCGCTGGTCCAGCACCGTACCCAATACACGGTGGCCGCGCTCTTACTCCTCGTCGTCTACAAGTCGCTGGGGTATGCCCTCTCGCTCTCCGCGTTCCGCGGCGGACCGGTCTTCCCATCGCTCTACCTGGGCGCGGCAGGCGGCCTGCTCGTCTCGCACCTGCCCGACCTGCCGTTCGTCGCGGCGGTCGCCATGGGCATCGGCGCGATCGGCGTCGCGATGCTGCGGCTGCCGCTCACGGCGGTACTGCTCGCCACGCTGCTGCTCGGCAAGGACGGACTGACCGTGATGCCCCTGGTGATCGTGTCGGTCGTCACGGCGTACGTCATCTCGGTCCGCCTCTCCCCGGCACCGCCGAAGCCCGCGTCCGACCAGAACTCGCGCGGGGACCGGTCCCCGTCATCCACCCCCTAGTCACCCACCTTTCGCTCGCTCATGTCGCCCGCCCAGAGCGTGTGGAAGGTGCCTTCCCGGTCGACGCGCTGGTAGGTGTGCGCGCCGAAGTCGTCGCGCAGGCACTGGATGAGCGCGGCGGGCAGCCGCGGGCGGCGTAGCGCGTCGAGGTAGGCGAGCGACGAGGAGAAGGTGGGCGTCGGGATCCCGGCGCGCACCGCCGTGGCGATGACCCGCCGCCAGCTCTCGACGCCCGCCGCGACCGCGTCCGCGAAGTAGGGCGCGACGAGCAGGCTCTCCAGGCTCGGGGTCTCCTCGTACGCGGCGCGGATCCGGTCCAGGAACCGCGCCCGGATGATGCAGCCGCCGCGCCAGATCGTGGCCATTGCGCCGCGGTCGATGTCCCAGCCGTACTCCTCGCTGCCGGCCTGGATGTGATCGAAGCCCTGCGCGTAGGCGACGATCTTCGAGGCGTACAGCGCGTTGCGCACGTCCTCGACGAACTGCTTCGGGTCCTCGACCACGCCGGCCGGGTCGACGTCGCCGGCCCGGCCCTCGAACGTGCGCTGCGCGGCCTCGCGCTGGTCGACGTGGCCGGAGAGCGAGCGGGCGAACGTGGCCTCGGCGATCCCCGTGATCGGGATGCCCAGGTCCAGGGCGCTCTGCACGGTCCAGCGTCCGGTGCCCTTCTGCTCGGCCCGGTCGGCGACCACGTCGATGAACGGCTTGCCGGTGGACCGGTCCTCGTGCGACAGCACGTCGGCGGTGATCTCGATCAGGAACGACTCGAGCTCGCCGCGGTTCCACTCGCGGAAGATCGCCGCGATGTGCCCGGGGCTCACGCCGAGCCCGGAGCGCAGCAGGTCGTAGGACTCGGCGATCAGCTGCATGTCGGCGTACTCGATGCCGTTGTGCACCATCTTCACGAAGTGGCCGGCGCCGTCCGGCCCGACGTGCACCGCGCAGGGCACGCCGTCGACCTGCGCCGCGATCTTCTCGAAGATCGGGCCGAGCGTGCGATAGGCCTCGACCGACCCGCCGGGCATGATGCTCGGGCCGTTCAGCGCGCCCTCCTCGCCGCCGGAGACGCCGGTGCCCACGAAGTGCAGGCCCTTCGCCGCCAGGTCCGCCTCCCGCCGGATCGTGTCGGTGTAGTGCGTGTTCCCGCAGTCGATCACGATGTCGCCCTGCTCCAGCAGCCCGGTCAGCTCCTCGATCACCGCGTCGGTGGCCGCGCCCGCCTTGACCATCACGATCACCGCGCGCGGCCGGGTGAGCGAGGCGACGAACTCCTCCATCGACTCGGACGGCACGAAGTCGCCTTCGTCGCCGTGATCGGCCATCAGGCTGCGGGTGCGCTCCACGCTGCGGTTGTGCAGCGCCACGGTGAACCCGTTGCGGGCGAGGTTACGCGCGAGGTTGCGGCCCATCACCGAGAGCCCGGTGACGCCGATCTGGGCACGGGCATCAGCTTGCGTGGTCATCTGCGAAGCCTCCTGGGGTACTGGAACAGCGTCTGCCTGCTCGCGCGGCGACGCCCTCCAGCCTGCGCCCCGGAGCGCCGATCCGCACGTCAGCACTCCCTGCCCCGATCGGGCCGGGTCATGCCCGATCGGGGCCGCTCGGGTTCCGATCAGAGGACGACCACGATCTTTCCGTGCACGTGCCGGTCGGCTTGCAGCTTGACGGCCTCCCGGATCTCCTCGACGGGGAACGTCGCGGCGATCGGCACGGTGATCGAGCCCGCCGCGACGAGGTCGGCGATCCGCTCGAGCTCCTCGGGCCGCGCGTCGGCGCCGCCGGTCGCGCGCACCGCGCCGGGCGGGTTGGGTCCGGCGGCGATCGTGGAGATGCGCTCCGGGGAGACGCCGAGTTCGAGCGCCGTCTCGGCGGTCTCGGTGCCGTACAGGTCGGTCGCCGCGGTCACCCCGTTCGGCGCCAGCGCGCGCACGCGATCCGCCAGGCCGGGACCGTAGGCGACGGGCTCGACGCCGAACCGCCGCAGGAAGTCGAAGGTGCCCTCGGAGGCGGTGCCGATCACCCGGGCGCCGGCCAGCTTGGCGAGCTGGACGGCGAACACGCCGACGCCGCCTGCCGCGCCGCCGATCAGCACCTCGTCCCCTGCTTTCACACCGATCGCCGCGAGCGCCGCCGAGGCGGTCGTGGCGGCGATGGTGATCGCGCCGGCGACCTCGTCGCCGATCCCGTCCGGGGTGCGCAGGAGCGCGTCCGGGCCGGCGGGGTTCACCACGATGTGGTCGGCGGCGGCCCGGCCCGTCGCGGCGCCGAGGACGCGGTCGCCGACCGCGAAGCCCGAGACACCCTCGCCGACCTCGTCCACGGTGCCCGCGAAGTCGGTGCCGAAGCCGGCCGGCAGCGTGATGCCGAACTGCTGCGCCATCTGCGGCATCGAGGAGAAGATCCAGTCCATCGGATTGAGGCCGACCGCGGCCACCCGGACGCGCACCTGGCCGGGGCCCGCGTGCGGTTCGGGCACCTCGCGAAGGTCCAGGACCTCCGGGCCGCCGAACGTCTCGTAGATGACGGCTCTGCTCATGATGCGCCTCCATGGGAAGTGATGGGACTTTGTCCTATCAGCCACCGTACCACGACCCATGGGACCAAGTCCCGTAAGATGGTCGGCATGGCCCGCTGGGAACCCAACGCCTCGCAACGGCTCGCGAACGCCGCGCTCGAACTGTTCGTGGAGCGCGGCTACGAGAACACGACCGTCGTCGACATCGCACAGCGCGCCGGCCTCGCGAAGAGCACCTTCTTCCGGCACTTCCAGGACAAGCGGGGCGTGCTGTTCGGCGAGGAGTCGATGACCGAGCAACTGGTCACCGCGATCGCGGCGGCGCCTGACGATGCGACCCCGCTCGAAGCGGTGGCGCATGGCCTCGACGCGCTCGGAGCCAGCCTGTTCACGGACGAGCGTCGCGCGCTCGTCGCGCGGAGGCGGGCGGTGATCGACGCCCATCCGGACCTGATGGAGCGCGAGACCCTCAAAGGCGCGAGCCTCACCGCCTCGATCGCCCGGGCGCTGGCCGAGCGCGGCGTTGCCGGACCCGTCGCCGAGGCGGCCGCGCAACTGGGAGCGCTGGTCCTGAAGTGGACCTACGAGCGGTGGACGGGGTCGGGCAACGAGGATGGGTTCGGCGACCTCGCCCGACAGGCCGTCAGTGATGTACAGGCGGCCGTCCTGGAGGTCTGAGGCGGCCGGCAGCTTCGCCGGCTTCTCGATCAGCCGAGCGGCGACCGCGAGGTATTGAATAAGCGCTCTGCATCCGGGTACTCGCCCGTCCAGGAGGAGGACGTGCGACTGCATAAAGCCGCTGAATCGCGGACGAAGACGCCGAAGGGCACCGGAGCGAAGCCCGCCCACCCGAAGGATCCGGTGGCCGAGAAGCCTGCGGCCAAGAGGTCCGGCGGGACGAAGGGCACCGACGCGAAGGGTCCGGCGAAGAAGAAGCCTGCGCCGAAGGCGGCGACGAAGATCGGCCGTGCCGCCAAGGGCTTCGCGGTGACGAAGCGTGCGCCGAAGATGGCGGCCCCGGCTCCCGGGCCGGTGTTGCACTGGCGGACGCCTACCGGACGTGCGGCTCTGGCGATGGTGCGGAGTCTGGCGCTGATCCTGCTGGCGTTGGCCGTCTTCGAGGCGCTGCGGATCACGTTGGTGCCGACGCCTAACTCGGTCGTGTTCAGCCGGCCGAACATGCATCCGTTCGCGACGATCCGGCTCTATCTGCACGACGGGACCGTCGAGGAGCGGTTTCTGCAGATCGGCGGAAACATCGCGATGGGATTCGTGCTCGGGTTCCTGCTGCCGCAGATCACGCCGCGGCTGCGCGGGCTGCTGCGCGTCGAGGCGGTGACGGCGGTGCTGATCTCCGCGGTCGACCTGCTTCAGCACCTTGCGATCCGCGGCACGTCGGTCAACATCGACGATCTGATCCTGGCGGGTGCGGGCGCCGCGCTCGGGTACGTTCCGCTCGGGCGGATGTTCGGGATGCGGCTGCATCCGCACCATCTGCACTGGTGGCAGCGGATTCTCGCGCGGTCGGTCGACCGGGGAAGGCGCAGGCCGGCCACGCGGCGGAGTGCGTGACCGAGTGGGTTACGAAGCGCGTGTTCGGGTGCACGACCTCGGGCTTGACGCTCAGTTCAACCCCATCACGCGCCATGAGCGTTTCTCCCCACCAGACGTCGGCCCTCGGCAGTATCGACGCGCCGATACCCGCACCTGTCGCGCAATCGGCGATCACCGGGCTGGCCGCTCTGCGCAATCTCCCGGGGGCCGAGGCGAGCTCGCGCGTATACCTGTACGAGGGCGGTGTGGTTGCCGCGAACAACGGCGGCGTCATCGGCGTCTACCGGTGGGGCACGCTGGTTCGCGCGAGTGCCGACGCCGTCTCCGGTCAGCCCTGGAGCGCGGCCTGGATCCCGAGGCTGGTGACGGAGACCGCGATCCACAGCACGGCGCCGAGTACCAGCGGGCGTGGTCCGGTCCGGCGCAGCGCGGTGAAGTCGGTGGACAGCCCGATCGCGGCCAGGGCCGTGGTGATCAGGAAGCCGGAGCCCTTGCCGATCAGCGGGTGGAGTTCGGCGGGGACGAGGCCGGCAGTGTTGATCGCGGCGGCGACGAGGAAACCGACGAGGAACCAGGGGATCAGGGCCCGGACTCGGACGCGACGCGTGGTCGTCGTCGCGGGGCCGGTCGCGGGCACGGCCTCGGCGCCGCCGGCCTGGCACGCGGCGCGGCGGCGGACCAGGGCGGCGAGGACGAGGCAGATCGGGATGATCAGCAGCGTGCGGGTGAGCTTGACGACGACCGCGTAGTCGGCCGCGTCGTTGCCGTACGCGGTGGCGGCGGCGATCACGGACGAAGTGTCGTTCACGGCCGTGCCGGAGAACAGCCCGAAGGCGTGTTGGCTCAGGCCGAGCAGGTGGCCGACGACGGGGAAGACGAGCACGGCGGCGATGTTGAAGACGAAGATGGTCGAGATCGCGTACGCCACGTCCACACCGACGGCGCCGATGACCGGCGTGACCGCGGCGATCGCCGAGGCTCCGCAGATGCCGGTGCCGACGCCGATCAGCGTCGCGAGATCCCCCGCCACCTTCAGCTTCCGCCCGACGACGTACGCCGTGGTCAGGCAGACGGTGAGCGTGCCGATCATGACCGGCAGGGACTGCGCGCCGACCTGCACGATCTGGCGCAGGGACAGCTGCGCGCCGAGGACGACCACGGAGATCTGCAGCAGGGTCCTGCTCGCGGTCCCGATGCCCGGGCTCAGCCGGCCGGCGATCCGGTCCCCGAGCCCGCTGCCGCCACCGCCGTCCCCGAGCTTGAGCACGCTGGCCAGGACCGTGCCGATGACGATGCCGGAGACCGGTCCGCCGACCAGCGGAAGCCGCGTGCCGATGACGGTGGCGACGGCCGCGATACCGAGGGCGAGGGCCAGTCCGGGCAGCCGCGAGGTCACCCGGTCGCCGAGCCTCGGGCCCGTCGGCGCGGCCGGGGTGCTGCGCGCGACGTCCGAAGTGCGTTCAGAGGTTTTCGTGGTCATGACTCCGACTCTCCCGCCGCCGCGAACCGGGCTGTAGCCCCCGGGTCATGGCCAGGTCATAGCGAGAGGCTATGACAGCGGATTGGAAAGCAGTAGACTCGTACGGTGACCCGGGCCCCCGACCTCGACTCGCTCAAGCTCCTCGTGCTGGTCGGGCAGCTCGGCAGCGTGGGCGCGGCGGCCGAGCGGGTCGGCATCTCGCAGCCGACCGCGAGCAACCGGCTCTCGACCCTCGAACGCAGTCTGGGCCTGGTTCTGCTGGAGCGGTCCCGGCGCGGCTCCCGGCTGACCGAGGCGGGCCACATGGTCGTGGGCTGGTCGCAGCGGGTGCTCGACGACCTGGCCGAGCTGATGACCGGCGCCGAGGCGCTACGCGTGCGCCGCGACGCCGAACTGCACGTCGCGGCGAGCATGACCATCGCCGAGTACCTGGCGCCGAGCTGGATCGGCCAGCTGCGCAGCCAGCGGCCCGACCTCTACGTCGGGCTGCAGGTCACCAACAGTGAACGGGTCGCGGCCCTGGTGGGCTCCGGCGCCGCCGACATCGGGTTCATCGAGTCCCCGCGCCCGCCGACCGGCCTGGCCACCCGCCAGGTCGCCCACGACCAGCTGATCGTCGTGGTGGCGAACGGCCATCCCTGGGCCCGGCGGCGCAGGCCGCTGAGCGTCGAGGAGCTGGCGGCCACCCCGCTCGTGGTGCGCGAGGCCGGCTCCGGCACCCGGGAGACGCTCGACCAGGCCCTGGCCCGGGTCGGCGTCGCCATGGCCAAACCGCTGCTCGAACTCGGCTCGGCCACCGCCGTACGCAGCGCGGTGATCGCCGCCACCGGCCCGGCCGTCGTCAGCGAACTCGCCGTCCGCACCGACATAGCGGACGGCAGGCTCGCCGCGGTGAGCGTCGACGGCCTCGACCTCCGCAGGGTCCTGCGGGCGGTCTGGCCGAACGACCGCAAGCTGGTCGGGCCGGCGGCGGAGCTACTGGTCGTCGCGCGGCGGCGCTGACCCTCGCGGCACCGCCGCAGCGCCGACGTCGCGCACTCTCACTCCTCGGCGAACGCCTCGCGCAGCCGCTGCTCCTGCTCCTCGGAGAGGTTCGAGCGGATGAGCTCGGGGTGCAGTTCGGCGAAGGCCGGCTCGACCTTGTCCAGCACCGCGCCCGAGGTGAGGGCGAACAGCGCCGAGGTGCCGGGCGTGACCTTGTCCCGCACCTCCTTGATGAACTTGTCGTCGATGCCGACGTCGGAGAGCGAGCCGGCCAGCGCGCCGGAGGCCGCGCCGACCGCCGCGCCGAGCAGCGGCATCAGGAAGAGCAGGCCGAACAGCATGCCCCAGAACGCACCGCCGAGCGCGCCGACGCCGGTCAGGTTGTGCATCTGGGTGGTGCGCGGCTTCTTCGCCCCTTCGGGCCAGCTCACCACGGCGCCGTCGAGCACGTTGATCAGCTGCTGCTTCTGCAGGTTCTCGGCGGTGACCAGGGCCTTGTGCGCGCCCTCGGCGTCGGGAAACTTCCAGACGGTGAGGGTGGCCATGATCAGACCCGCTCCTTGCCGCCGTAGACGCACAGGGCGTACAGCGCGACGACGTCGACGGCGATGATCATCAGCGACCAGAACGGGTACGCCGGGATGAAGAACATCTGCCCGATGGCGTTGAGCGAGACGACGCCTATGCCGAACCACCGCGCCACCTGGTTCCGCGCGGCCACGCCGACGGCGGCGAGCAGCTGGAGGCCGCCGAGGATGGTCATCAGCCAGCCCCAGGCGCGCAGGTCGCCCACGACGTAGTGCGCGTTGTTGACGAAGATATGCGAGTTCGCGATCGCGGCGATGCCGTTGAGCAGGTTGAAGAAGCCGAGGACGCCGAGCAGGACCGCCGCGAAGGCGATCATGCCGCCGCCCTCGTCGGTCGCGAACTCCGGGTGGGTGCCGGTGTGCGGCCTCATGGTGTGCGTCGCCATCTCTGTCTCCTTTGCTAGCGACTCGTCCGATGATCGGGCTTTCCGGCGGGGGCGGACGGCAGTCTCCGGCGCCTCCCACCAGGAAGCATGGCTCGGCGGCGCGGCCGCTGGATCACCTGCCAGGGGTGATCTGCCGACGCCGCGACACGCCGACCCGCTTCCGCCGTCGGGGCCGGACGGCGCCGCGGACCTTAATGTGGTCGCGAGATGAGCAGGTCGGACGACATCCCGCGCGGAAGCGCACGACTGCGCCGCTCGCTGACCTTCTGGCTGCGCCCGGCGTTCGTGCTCCGCGTCGTCAACCGGTTCCAGAAGATCGCCGGCTTCGACCGCTCGATGGCCCTGGCGTCCAGCGCGCTCACCGCGCTCGTCCCGCTCGCACTGCTCGTCGCCTCCCTGCTCTCCCACCTGAGCGCGCAGGATCTGGCCGACCGGATGGTGCAGCGCTACGACCTGAACGGGGGCGGCGAGGAGGCGGTGCGGCACTTGTTCGCGTTCGCCGGCGAGACCGACGCGGGCATCGACATCCTCGGGGCGCTGTTCCTGGTCGTCTCGGCCCTGAGCTTCTCCCGTGCCGTCCAGCGCATGGTCGAGCAGGCGTGGGAGCTGGCGCCGCTCAGCGTGCGCAACACGATCAATGGGCTGATCTGGCTGCTCGCCCTGGTCCTCTACACGGCGGTGTCCGGCAGCATCTACGGATACCTGGGCGGCGGCCGGATCGAGGTTGCGGCCTCGCTGGCCGAGATCCCGGTCAGCGTGCTGTTCCTCACCTGGAGCGCCTGGGTGCTGTCCGCGAAGCGCGAGCCGCTGCGCCGGCTCGTGCCGTTCGGGATCATCGCCGCGATCGCGGCCGCCGTGTACGTCGAAGCCGGGAAGATCTACCTGCCGACGCTGTTCAACTCCGCCGCGACCCGGTACGGGCCGATCGGGGCCGTGTTCGCCATGATCACGGCGCTGTTCGGCACGATGCTGATCCTGGTCGCCTCCTCGGCGCTCGGCCGCGAGGTCGCCGACGAGCTCGACCGGATCTCCCGCGGGCAGCGCGCCCCGGACGACGAGGTCAGCCAGCAGTGGGCGGCCGTGGTCGAGCAGGCCCGCTCCCGCTGGGACAGCGTGCGCAAGTCCCGGGAGCTACGGCAGAAGGGCCGCCCGGACGCCGGATGAGGACTCCCGCCCGCGGCGGATCCGGGCGGCCGATCGTCTCGCGAACGGATGCGGGAATCCGGCGAGACCGGCGGGCGGCCCGGTCGGGAGACCGATCGGGCCGCCGGTGCGGTCTTATCAGGCCGGCACGACGGGCACCGGGGATACCGCGCCCTCGGGGAAGTAGGGCTCGCCGGTCCCCATGACCGCCGCCTCCAGGTCGCTTACGTGCGCGTACACCCGCGCCCAGCCGAAGCCCTTGAGCCGCTCGAGCCGGTCGCTGCGCAGCCAGACGTGGTCGACACCGTCCGCGGTGGCGACGCGATACTCGACGAGGTTCGGACCGGCGCAGATCTGCCGCCCGCCCTGCGGCTCCGGGCCGCCGACGAGGATCGCATTCGGTTCTATCTCACGCATGACTCCAGAGGACCACCGGGCCCGATCGGACGCATCCCCTCTGCGCCCGATCGGGGCATGGACGCCAGGAACGCCACCGCCACCCGGGGCGTCCTGAGGCGCGGTCAGCGTGCCGGTACCGAACGAACGTGGCAGTTCTACGAACGTGGCAGTCCTAGAAGATCGACAGCCCCGTCGCGGTGGTGAAGTAGTCCAGTGCCGCCATCGCCGCGACGGAGTTGCCCGCCGCGTCCAGCCGCGGGCCCCAGGCGCAGAGCGTGGCCCGCTCCGGGAGGACGGCCAGGATCCCGCCGCCGACGCCGCTCTTGCCGGGGATGCCCACGCGGTACGCGAACTCGCCCGCAGCGTCGTAGGTGCCGCAGGTGAGCATGATGGCGTTGACGCGCTTGGCCTGGCTGCGGTGCAGCAGCCGGCTGCCGTCCGCGCGTACGCCGTGCCGGGCGAGGAAGCGCCCGGCCAACGCCAGATCGCCGCAGCCGGCCTCGATCGCGCAGTGCCGGTAGTAGTGGGCGAGCACGGTGTCCACGTCGCCCAGCAGGTTGCCGTGGCTGGCGATGAAGTGCGCGAGCGCGGCGTTGCGGTGGCCGTGTTCGGCCTCTGATGCGGCGACCTCCGGGTCGATGTCCAGGGACGGATTCCCGGACTCGGTGCGCAGGAAGTCGAGCACGGCGCCGGCCGCGTCGCCGGTCAGCCGCAGCAGCCGGTCGGTGACGACGATCGCGCCGGCGTTGATGAACGGATTGCGCGGGATGCCGTGCTCGGTCTCGAGCTGGATCAGGGAGTTGAAGGGGTTGCCTGACGGCTCGCGGCCGACGCCCCGCCAGAGTTCGTCACCGCCGTGCGCTATCGCCAGGACGAGCGTGAACAGCTTGGAGACGGACTGGATGGAGAAGCGCTGCTCCCAGTCGCCGACACCGTACAGTTCCCCGTCCGCGGTGGCCAGCGCCATGCCGAAGGCGTCGGCCGGGGCCTTGGCCAGAGCCGGGATGTAGTCGGCGACCCGCCCCTGACCGGCCGTGGCCCGCGCGGCCGCGGCCGCCTCCGCCAAGATCTGCTGGTAGTCCACGGCGTCATTCTGCCGCACGCGCACGGCCGCCACGTGCACGTCACCCGCCGGTCACCCGGCCGAGGTCATCGGCCGGAACGCGGTCCCGCGGCGCGGCGCAGCCGGTTGACGATGGCGAGCCCGAGGCCCTGCTCCGCCGGCAGCGAGGCGATGATCAGGTCGCAGCCGCGCCGGTCGAGCTCGCGCAGGAAACCGTAGAGCTCGCGCGCGTACTCCGCGTCCGAGGCGGGCACGACCGCGACGGCGTGCGCCTTCACCGGGGCGTCGGCGAACTGCGGCGGCAGGAACACGCCCACCTGGTGCCCCTCCTCCTGCGCACGCTGAGCCTCGGCGATGACGTCGCCGGGCTCGACCAGGACGACCGTCGCGCGCGGCGCGTAATGCGAGGGGTGCTGCCCGGGCACGCGGATGCGGCTGGACGAGTCGACCGCGAGGGGGCGACCGAGAGCCTCTTCGAGCTGCTCGCGGGTGACGCCTCCGGGCCGAAGGACGCTCGGGGCCTCGCCGGTCGTGTCGACGATGGTCGACTCGACGCCGACATGGCAGGGGCCGCCGTCGAGCACGAAGTCGACCGCGTCCCCCAGTTCGGAGCGCACGTGCTCCGCGGTGGTCGGGCTGACCGAGCCGAAGCGGTTGGCGGACGGGGCCGTGACGCCGCCGCCGAAGGCCTTCAGCAGTTCGAGGGCGACGGGGTGGTCCGGCACGCGCACGGCGACCGTGTCCATGCCGCCGGTCGCCTCCGGCGGCACGCGGGGACTGCGCCGCAGCACCAGCGTGAGCGGCCCCGGCCAGAAGCGCTCGGCCAGCACGCGGGCGGTCCCGGGGACGTCGGCGACCCACTCCTCCAGGTGCTCGAGACCCGCGATGTGCACGATCAGCGGGTGGGACGGCGGACGGCCCTTGACGGTGAACGTGCGGGTGACGGCGGCGGGGTTCTCGGCGTCGGCGCCCAGGCCGTAGACGGTCTCGGTCGGGAAGGCGACCAGGCCTCCCCCGCGCAGTACGTCGGCGGCCGCCTGGATGTCGCTCGGTGTCGCTGTCACCCGCGAAATTCTCTCACGTTCCGCGCTTGCCCCCGGTAGGGCGTTCATGAATCCGGCGGCTGCGGGCACAAGATAGGTGCTGATACGCACAGCGACGTCGAGGCGAGGGCGAGGCCTTGCGGAGGAGGGCAGGATCACTGTGGGCGAGAAAACCGATGTGAAGGGCAATCCAATCCCGGCTCAGGTCAAAGGCACGCGCTTGGGCGGAACATGGCTGATGCTCGCGCTCGGGGCCGCGGTCCTCGTGCTGCTGCTCGTGTTCATCCTGATGAACGGCCAGAGCGTGCAGGTCCACTTCTACGGCGCGCATTTCAACGCGCCGCTCGGCGTCGCGCTGCTGCTGGCCGCCGCCCTCGGCGTGCTGCTGGTGGTCGTCCCCGGGGGCGGCCGCATCCTCCAGCTCAAGCGCGCCGCGCGACGGCTGCACCAGGACCGCGAGCACCTCGCGTTCCGCCTCCGAGAGGGCCAGGACGAGGCCGTGGCCCCTGGCGACGGTCCTGCTCCCGCGGCCGGCCGGCCGGCGGGCGCTCCGGTGACGACGGCACCTGGCGCACCCGGCCACTCGGCGGCGCCGGCACCGACAGCGCCCCCGCAGCAGCCGGAGACCGGACCGTCCCAGCCGACTCCGCCGACGGCGGACAGGCAGTAGCGGCCCTACCCGCGACTCACTGCGGCTCCGTCGAAGCTTCGTGGTCCGTGCCGTTCGCGGCGTCCCGCACTTCCGCTCCGCCCATCTGCGTGCCGCGGAAGCCGGGGAGCACCTCGCGCACCAGTTCGGCGAGGGCCGCACGGTCCTCGGCGAGTGCCGCGTGCCCGGCCTCGGTGGCCCGGTAGAGCCGCCGCACTTTCCCGTCCACCGCTTCCTGCCGCGAGGTCAGCAGCCCCTCGCCCTCCAGCCGGTGCAGTGTCGGGTACAGCGTCCCCGGGCTGATCTTGTAGCCGTGGTGGGCGAGCTCCTCGGTCATCCACGCCCCGTGGATCTCCTGCTCGGCCGCGTGGTGCAGGATGTGCAGCCGCACCGCGCCGCGTACGAAATCGCGCACGACCCCTCCGCTCCCGCCCGGTCCGGCGCCGTGGTGGCGGCGCGGCACGCGCGGTGATGAAACCGATATCGGCTTCCGATACTACCGTCGGCGGCCGTGATCGCCACCGTTCACCGGCCGTTCACTGGCCCATCGATAGCGACGACCGATATCGTAAAGCGATATCGAAGGGCGAAAGGACCGAGCGTGGGACTTGAGCAGGGTCGCGCCGATTCCCCGGCGGACGACGTCCGGTCGTCCGGCGACGCGGTTCCGGACGTGCCGTTGCGCGTCATCGCCCGGGATTGGGGTCGGATCGGGGTCACGGGGTTCGGCGGGCCGCCCGCGCACATCGCGCTGCTGCGCAGGCTGTGCGTGACGAACCGCGGCTGGATCCCGGCGAGCGAGTTCGAGGACGCGATCGCCGCCTGCAACCTGCTGCCCGGGCCCGCCTCCACCCAGCTGGCGATCTGGTGCGGCTACCGGCTGCGCGGCCGCGCCGGCGCCGTCGTCGCGGGGCTCTGCTTCATCTGCCCCGGCCTGGTGATGATCCTCGCGCTCGCCGCGCTCTTCCTCGCCGCGCACCCGCCGACGTGGGTGCTCGGCGCCGCCGCCGGAGCGGGCGCCGCCGTGCCCGCGGTCGCGGTCCACGCCGCGTGGGGCCTCGCCCCCGCGAGTTGGAAGCGGATCCAGGACCCGAAGCAGCCCGGCCGCCACGCCCCCCGCGCCGCCCGCGTGCGCTGGATCGTCTACGCGCTGATCGGCGGAGCCGCCGCCGCGACGATCGGCCCCTACCTGGTGCTGATCCTCATCGCCTGCGGCGTCGTCGAGATCGGCGTACGCATCCGCCCCGGCGCGGCGGGAAATCCCGTCTCGCCGAAGGCCGCGCTCCCGCTCGCCCTCCCCGCAGCGGCCGCCACCGGCGGATTGGCCGCACTCACGTGGACGGCGTTCAAGGTCGGCGCCCTGTCCTACGGCGGCGGATTCGTCATCATCCCGCTGATGCAGCACGACGCCGTGAGCGCGTACCACTGGATGACCGGCGCCCAGTTCCTCGACGCCGTCGCCCTCGGCCAGATCACTCCGGGACCGGTCGTGCTCACGACCGGGGTCGTCGGCTACGCCGCGGCGGGGATCGGCGGCGGACTGCTCGCCGTGGCCGTCGCGTTCAGCCCGTCGTTCGCCTTCATCCTGCTCGGCGGCCGGCATTTCGACCGGCTGCGGCGCAACCAGCCGGTCCAGGCGTTCCTGACCGGCGCCGGGCCGACGGTCATCGGCGCGATCGCGGGCTCCGCGATCCCGCTCGCGCGCGCCCTGTCGCACGACTGGCAGTACCTTCTGCTCGCCGCCGCCGCGCTCTGGCTGTTCGTGGCCCGCCGCGGCGTCGTCTCCACCCTGCTGCTCGCCGCCGTCTGCGGCGTCATCGCCGCGCTCGCCGGAGCCCCCGTCTCGTAGCCGCCGGATCCACTCGGATATTCGTCGCACACAGGTTCGATCGAGTGTTACCGTGAACCCATGAAGGGAGCACTGCAGGGATCGCTGCTGGATATCGCGGACGAGGTCGCCATCGGTTCGCTGGCCACGTCGACGCGGCGGATCGCGCTGGGCCGCGGCGCCTGGCTGGACGTGCGGCCGCACTGGATCACCGGCGCCGACGAGCTGTTCGCACGGCTGGTCGATCGGCTGCCGTGGCAGGCGGAGCGGCGCCGGATGTACGACCGGGTCGTCGACGTGCCACGCCTGCTCTGCGGCTACCGCGACGGCGAACCGCTCCCGGATCCGATCCTGGCCGCAGCCCGCGAGCAGTTGAGCGCGCACTACTCCCCCGAACTCGGCGAGCCGTTCACCAGCGTCGGCATGTGCCTGTACCGCGACGGCCGGGACAGCGTCGCCTGGCACGGCGACCGCTTCGGCCGCGGCGGCACGCACGACACGATGGTCGCGATCCTCTCCCTCGGCGCGCCGCGCACCCTGGCGCTCCGCCCGCGCGGCGGCGGGCCGGTCCGGCGCCACGAAGTCGGGCACGGCGACCTCGTCGTCATGGGCGGCAGCTGCCAACGCACCTGGGACCACGCCGTCCCGAAGACCGCGCGCCCCGTCGGCCCGCGCATCAGCGCCCAGTTCCGCCCGCACAACGTCGGTTGACCGCCCCCGCCCGGGTTCTGACGAAGAATCAGCACCTCCGCCACCGGATCAGCACCCTGCGGGGGCTACGCTCCTGCCCCCGGTCGCGCTAGCGTCGTCTGCGGGCACCGTTCCGTGCCCGCATCCACCCGAACCGACCCCGCCGGGGGAACGAGCAGATAAGTGGCCACCGCGAGCCCACACCTCGCCGCCGCGCTCAGCGGCGTGCCGCACTACACCGGTGCCGAAACCGTTGCCGGCACCCTCATCCTCTTCCTGGTCGTCGCCGCCGCCACCGTCGCCTTCATCAGGCGACGACGCTGAGGCGGCCCGTTCCGGATGCGGCTGTGCCCGGTACGGCCGGTACCCCGTGCTGATCACGGCGGACTCGATCGGCCTTGACTAGACAGACCTGTCTGTCTTATGGTGAGGAGCATTAGACAGACCTGTCTTTTCGATCCGGCGAGGAGCCCCCCATGACCGAGACCATGTCCGCGCCCGGGCCGCGATCCGCACGCACGCATCGAGGACACCCGTGGGTGGACGGTTTCGTGCGGCCGCTTCCGCTGGCGGCGGCGCCTGTCGCCGCTGAGGTGGCCACGGGGTCGGACGCGGCCTCGACCGGGGCCGGCCGCGCGGCCGCGGTCGCCTCCGATGTGGGACGGCCGGATCGGCAGGGACGGCGGGCCCGGACCACGTGGCTGCCGCGGCTGTCCGGGCGGCCGGCGATCTTCCTGCTGGCGTCGCTGATCGTCTCGCTGCTCGCGTCCTCGTCCGCACCGACTCCGCTGTACGCGATCTACCAGGCGCAATGGGGCTTCAGCCCGATCACCACGACCGTGGTCTTCGGGATCTACGCGCTGGCCGTGCTGGTCGCGCTGCTGACGCTCGGCAAGTTGTCCGACCACCTCGGGCGGCGGCCGATCCTGCTGGCGGCGATCGCCGCGCAGGCGGCGTCGCTGCTGGTGTTCGCCACTGCGGACGGCGTGCCGATGCTGATCACCGCACGGGTGATCCAGGGCCTGTCCACCGGTGCGGCACTCGGCGCGATCGGCGCGGGGATGCTCGACATCGACCGGGAGCGCGGGACGTTCGCCAACTCCGTCTCGCCGGGGATGGGCACAGGTAGCGGCGCGCTGCTGTCCGCGATACTGGTCCGCTACCTCCCCGCACCGACGCACCTGATCTACTTCGCGCTGCTCGGGGTGTTCGCGCTGCAGGCGCTCGGCGTCCTCGCGATCCGCGAGACCGTCACGCCCAAGCCCGGCGCGCTGGCCACGCTCGTGCCCGAGATCAAGCTGCCGCGTCAACTGCGCGGATCCGTGCTCGTCGCCGCACCCGTGCTGTTCGCGGTCTGGGCGCTGGCGAGCCTCTACGGCGCGCTCGGCCCGGCGCTCGTGCGCGAACTGACCGGCTCTTCGGAGGCGATCCTCGGCGCGCTGAGCCTGACCGCGCTGGCGGCGCCGGCCGTGCTCGCGATCGTCGTGCTGCGGCCCGCCGAGGCCAGGACCGTGATGCGCACCGGCATCATCTCGCTGATCAGCGGCGTGGCGGTCACCATGCTCGCCCTCGACCTGCGCTCCATCACGCTGTTCTTCGTCGGAACGGTCGTCGCCGGCGTCGGCTTCGGCAGCGGCTTCCAGGGCGGCATCAGGACCGTGCTCCCGCGTGCCGAGGCCCACGAGCGTTCCGGGGTGCTCTCGCTGCTCTACACGGTCTCCTACCTGGGCCTGGGCCTGCCCGCGGTGATCGCCGGGTTCCTGGTCGTGCACGGCGGCGGCCTGGTCACCACCGCGTACGAGTTCGGCGCGGCGGTGATCGTGCTGGCGATCCCCGCCCTCGTCGAACTGCTGCGCCCCGCGCGCCGCGCGACCCGTGAGAAGCTAGCGGCCGAGGGCGCGTGACACGGTCCGACCACGTGGTTTAGCATAGACAGATCGGTCTGTTCAGGAGGTGTTTCTGATGACTGTTCGGAGCGCGGCGAAGGGCACGGCCCGCGAGCGCCTGCTGGCCGCCGCGGACGAGCTCTTCTACGAGGAGGGCGTGCGGACCGTCGGCATCGACCGGGTGATCGAGCAGGCCGGCGTCGCCAAGGCGTCGCTGTACAACTCGTTCGGCAGCAAGGAGGCGCTGATCCGCGCCTACCTCGACCAGCGGGGCTCGCGGATCATCGACCGCATCCTCGCGTACATCGCGCGCTACGAGTCGCCGCGCGAGCGGATGCTGGGGGTGTTCGAGGCCCAGGCCGAGCTCGCCGCCGAGTCCGGCTACCGCGGCTGCGCGTTCGTCCGGGCCAGCGCCGAGGCCCATCCCGGCGACCAGGTGGAGCAGGTCACCGCCGGCTACCGCGCCCGGATCCGGCAGCTGTTCACCGACCTCGCCGAGCAGGCGGGCGCCTGCGACCCGGCCGATCTCGGCCGGAAGCTGCACCTGCTGTACGACGGCGGCAGCCTCTCCGCCCGGATGGACCACGACCCGACCGCGTACACGTTCTCGCGGGCGGCCGCCGAGGCGGTGCTCGACGCAGCGCTCTCAGGCCGCTGATCACAGCCTCTCGAACCTCGAAAGGGCCGTCTCCGCCTCGTGCGGAAACGGCCCTTCGCCGTCGGCGGCGGCACGGCTCAGTTGCGGCGGCCGAAGAGGTTCAGGAAGAACAGGAAGACGTTGAGGATGTCCAGGAAGATCGACGCGGCGAGCAGCGGCGCCGAGTTGATGTCCTGGGAGCGGCGCAGCCGCTGGAAGTCGACGAGGGTGAATCCGGCGAAGATCACCAGGCCGGCGATCGAGTAGATCACCGAGCTGTGCGGGATCCGGACGAAGATCGTGACGACCCCGAACAGGATCAGCGCGAGCAGCGCCCAGAAGCAGGCCCGGGCGACGCCGGACAGGTCGCGGCGGGTGGCGTATCCGGCGGAGCCGAGGCCCGCGATGAACAGGGCGGTCGCGCCGCCGGCCTGCCAGAGCGCCTGCGGGTCGGCGGTGGCGTAGTAGACCAGGGTCGGGGCGAGGGCCACGCCGATGAGCAGCCCGAACGCGCCGAGCAGCGCGAGGGTCGCCTCCTTGGAGCGGCGGGCGGTGGCACGCATCGCGATCAGGCAGACGAACGCGACGATGTAGGCGATGATGCCCGCGCCGCCGCTGAGGTTCCGGCCCAGGTAGGCGCCGAGCGCGAAGAGCCCGGCCGTTCCGGCCACATACGTCATGGTCTGCGCGAACAGTGTGTTCGCGGAGATCCGGTAGCTCGGCTGGCTCAGGGTCGCGTTATACATGCCGGGTTCCTACCCACTTCCTCCGCCGCGGCATCCGGACCGATCCGCGCTGGTCGCGATGATACGCGTCCGGCGCAGCCGGGCGGAGGACGCCGGGGCTGCCCGCCTCGGTGGCCGCGTTCCGTCAGCCGAAGCGTCGCGGTCAGCTGACCGGGGCGACGGTCTCAGCTGAAGCCCGGGCCGAAGTGCCCGTCGTCCGCCACGTGCTGAATCCACGCCGCCTTCGCGCCGGGCGACGTCGCGTCGCTCTGCACCGCCGCGAAGCCGCCGAGGGCCACGTCGACGTAGTAGGCGTTGCTCTGAGGCGGTGTGGTGGTCCAACTCGCGCTCAGCTCGCTCCTGGTCCTGATGTCGTCGCAGTGCGCTGAAAGCGAGAGCGGATAGCTGACCCCGCCCGGATCGGTGTACCAGTCCGCGGCCGTCGTCTCACCTGTCCCGCTCGGCTCGCACTCCAGTACCTGCCCGCCGGCCGTCGTCTTCGTCAGAATTCCGCGGATCGTCCCGTCGAGCTCCGGGAAGACGTAGAACGTCGTGGCCGATCCGTCGGCGTTGACCGACTGGGCGTAGTAGTAGCCGTTGTGCGGCGACTGCTCGATGGGGATCGCGCCGAGCTCGTACGTGCCCGACTGCGTCTCCTGCTCGGCACCCCAGTTCGTGACAGCGGTCTTCGTCGTCTCCCCGGGGAAGACGATCCAGCCGTTCACGGTCCCGGTGCCGATGGACTGGTTCCAATACGAGGTCTGCCCGTCCCACATCGCCGGATCCGTCAGTCCGCCGACGGGTCCGGAAAGCCACAGGTCGGCGTAGACGCCGAGACTCGTGTCCAACGTGATGTGGTACGCCCCCCGCGCCGGATCGTAGACCGCCGAGCCCTCCGGCGAGACGATCGACGGCGGATCGTCCGAGACCGAATACCCCAGCGGCACCGGAACCGGCTCCTCGAACCACCCGTCGCTCCCCGCCAAGGCGGTGTCGTCCTGCGGCACCATCCCCACGATCGCGATCGCCGGTACCGGCGACCCCAGCGCCGGCGTGGTGTTGTAGCTCAGGAACAGCTTCGCGCGGCTGTTCGGGTCCTGGGCCGCGAACCAGGCCTCGTTGTCCTTCTGGCCGGCCCGGTCGACGATCCCTGAGATGGTCCCGGTCCCGAACACGCTGGGCGGCTCCGCCGCCCAGGCCGTGACCGGCGCGATCAGTGTCACGGCAAGCGCCGCTAAGGCGGCGCAGGTGGTTTTTCGTGGGCGAAGGTGCACCTTTCGCCCATTACCCGCGACCGCCTCAGGGAAACGACAGGTGCTACTTCACCTCCGCGGCGACGACGGTCCAGCCCTTCGCCGCCTCGTCGTCCAGGCGCAGGTCGAAGCCGAGGGTTGCGGAGCGGCGCTGGTGGGCGTCGCCGCGAAGCACCTCCTCCGTGCGGCGGTCGACTTCGTAGTAGAGGCCTTCCGCGCCGGCGGCGATGCTGAAGACGATCGGGTCGCGCGAGACGAGCGAGCGCACCTCGATCGACGTGACGGACGCCTGGCGCATAACCGTGCGGTTCGGCGTGCGCACAGCCGTGAAGTCGAGGCTGCCGTCATTCATGACCCACTCCTCGAGGAACTGCTCGACGGCGACCTCGAGGACAGACTCGTCGAATCGGGCGTCGACCAGGCTCAGGTCGGTGGCGGCCGCGTCGGCGTCGGTGCTCCACGAGATACTCGTGAGCGCGAGGATGTCGCTTTCGCCCCTGACCGTCGACTGCTCCGCCACTTCGAGCACGGCCTCGCGCTTGACGGCCTTCTGGTCCCAACTGTCCGTCTCGATGGCGTTCGTCAGGTGGTGCGCGCCCTCTTCCGCCTGCTCGATCGACGCGGCGATCCACGTCCCGGCGTCGTCCTTGCGCAGCGTCCAGTACTCGACAGGGGTCGAGGAGCCGTCCTTGCGCACGGCCTGCGTCCCGTTGACACGGCGCACGTAGTCATTGAGCGTCGCGGTGACGCGGAAGGTGACGGTGTCGTTCACCTCACCGGACCGGTTCGCGACATCGACCAGCTCGACCTTCGGGCCGGCCAGGATCTCCACGACGTTGACCTCGCCCCGCGACGCGTAGTCGCGCAACTCCTCGGCCCACTTGCCGTAGAGCACCGGGGACATGATCTGCCGCAGGGTGTTGTAGTCCTGGCCGGTCCACGCCCGCTGCGCGCTCGCGTACAGCCAGACAGCACGTTGCTTCAGCGTCTCGACGTCGAACGTCGCGTCCGTGTCCGCGATCCCCGCGACCCGCGCCTCGATCTGCGTGGCCCGCATGGCCGCCTGCGCGTCCGCGCGGTGGGCCGTGCGGTCTGACGCGGTGTTCAGCCCGCTCCGGTTCCCCGCCTTCCGGCTGCGCGACCGGAACCAGAGGACCAGCACGACGATCGCGATCAGGATCAGCAGCCCGACGGCGCCACCGCCGCCGGCCACGTAGACGCCGCCGACGCCGCCGTACCCGCCGGTCGTCCCGTGGTAGCCGCCACCGCCGCCGCCTCCGCCACCGCCACCGCTGAATCCGTGACTGCCGCCCCCACCGCGGGCGTACGCGACAGCCGGGCTGGTCAGCCCCACGACTGCAGCGAGCACAAGTATCCGCCGACCGGCACGCACGCGTGTCCTCCTCAAGAATCGGAGATAACCCCCGGACCAGGCTACCGGTCGCGCACCCCGGCGGACGTCACCGCCGGGCGCGGCCGGTTTTTGGCGACACCCGACAAAGCTCGGCGCGAGGCCTGCTTTCCCCCCGGCATGCCCAGACGTGGGCGGAGACGCAAGAATGGTCCTGGCAGGGGAACCGGTGCAGACGGTTCCCATTGTGCTTTAACTGCAAGGAAGGCTTGCTTCGGTGTTCAGTCGGGTCGCCATCGTCAACCGGGGTGAGGCCGCGATGCGGCTCATCCACGCCGTCCGAGACCTCGCCGCGGAGACCGGCGCGCCGATCGAGACGGTCGCGCTGTACACCGACGTCGACCGGACGGCCACCTTCGTGCGCGAGGCGGACCTGGCCTACGATCTGGGCAAGGCCTCGGCGCGGCCGTATCTGGACCTCGCCGTGCTGGAGCGGGCGCTGGTCGAGTCGGGGGCGGACGCGGCGTGGGTCGGCTGGGGGTTCGTCGCTGAGGACCCGGCGTTCGCGGAGCTGTGCGCGCGGATCGGGGTGACGTTCGTCGGGCCGAGCGCGGACGCGATGCGCAGGCTCGGCGACAAGATCGGCGCGAAGCTGCTGGCCGAGGAGGTCGGCGTGCCGGTGGCCCCGTGGAGCCGCGGGGCGGTCGAGGACCTGGACGCGGCGGTGCGCGCGGCGGGCGAGATCGGCTACCCGCTGATGCTCAAGGCGACCGCGGGCGGCGGCGGACGCGGCATCCGCGTGATCACGAACGAGGCAGAGCTCGTCGACGCGTACGAGCGCACCAGCTTGGAGGCGGCGCGGGCCTTCGGCAGCGGCATCGTCTTCCTCGAGCGGCTGGTCACCGGCGCCCGGCACGTCGAGGTGCAGGTCATCGCGGACGGCCAGGGCACGGCGTGGGCGCTCGGCGTGCGCGACTGCTCGGTGCAGCGGCGCAACCAGAAGGTCATCGAGGAGTCGGCCTCGCCGGTGCTCGGCCCCGAGCAGACCGCGGAGCTCAAGGCCTCGGCCGAGCGGCTCGCGGTCGCGGTGGGCTACCGCGGCGCGGCGACCGTCGAGTTCCTCTACCACCCGGGCGAGAAGCTGTTCGCGTTCCTCGAGGTCAACACCCGCCTTCAGGTGGAGCACCCGATCACGGAGTCGACCACCGGCGTCGACCTGGTCAAGCTGCAGCTGCACGTCGCCTCGGGCGGCAAGCTGACCGGCGAGATCCCGGCCGAGCGCGGGCACGCGGTCGAGGCGCGGCTCAACGCCGAGGACCCGGACCGCGACTTCGCCCCCTCCCCCGGCCGGATCGCCCGGCTCGACCTGCCCGCCGGCCCCGGCATCCGGGTGGACACCGGCGTGAGCGAGGGCGACACGATCCCCGCCGACTTCGACTCGATGATCGCGAAGATCATCGCCTACGGCCGGGACCGGGACGAGGCGCTCGGCCGGCTGCGCCGCGCCATGCTGGAGACCACGGTCCTCATCGAGGGCGGCGCGACCAACAAGAGCTTCGTGCTCGACCTGCTCGACCAGCCCGAGGTCATCGACGCCAGCGCGGACACCGGCTGGATCGACCGGGTGCGCGGCGAGGGCCGGCTGGTCTCGCACCGCCACTCGGCGATCGCGCTGGCCGCGGCCGCCATCGAGGCGTACGAGGACGAGGAGGGCGTCGAGCGGCAGCGGCTGCTCTCGACCGCGTTCGGCGGACGTCCGCAGGTGGCGCACGAGAGCGGCCGCCCGCTGGAGCTGATGCTGCGCGGCGCGGCCTACGGGGTGAAGGTCGCCCGGGTCGGCGCGCGGCGGTTCCGGGTCGGCATCGACGCGGCCGGGCAGACGCACACCGCGGACGTCGAACTCGACCGCTTCGACGAGCACACCGGCCAGATCATCGTGAACGGCACCCGGTTCCGCCTGGTCACCGGCACGCACGGCCCGGTCTGCCTGATCGAGGTGGACGGCGTGGCGCACCGGGTCAGCCGCGGCGAGGGCGGCGTGGTGCGCTCCCCCGCCCGCGCGCTCGTGGTCGCCGTGCCGGTCGCGGTCGGCGCCGAGGTCGAGGCGGGCGCGCCGATCGTCGTGCTGGAGAGCATGAAGATGGAGACGGTGCTGCGCGCGCCGTTCCGCGCGCGGCTCAAGGAATGCTCGGTGACGGTCGGCAGCCAGGTCGAGACCGGCGCGGCGATCCTGCGTCTGGAGCCGCTGGCCGAGGAGGGCGAGGAGGCGGGGAAGGACGCTGCCCCGGGAGCCACCGACACCGAGGGCATCCGCCTCGAACTGCCCGCCGTGAGCTCCGACGTGCCGGCCCGGGAGCGGGCGCTGCGCGGACTGCAGGACATTCGCAGCCTGCTGCTGGGCTTCGACGTGGACCCGCACGACGAGAGCCGGGTGCTCGCCGACTACCTCACCGCGCGGGAGGAGCTGGCCGAGGCCGGCAAGCGCCCGCTGGCCGAGGAGATCGACCTGCTGTCGGTGTTCGCCGACCTGTCCGAGCTCAGCCGCAACCGGCAGGCGGGCGACGAGGGCGGCACCGAGACCCGCGTGCACAGCGCGCGCGAGTACTTCCACACCTATCTGCAGAGCCTTGACGCCGAGCGCGCCGGACTGTCCGAGTCCTTCAAGGCGCGGCTGGCGAAGGCGCTCGGCCACTACGGGGTGACCGACCTCGAGCGCACGCCGGAGCTGGAAGAGGCCGTGTTCCGGATCTTCCTCGCGCTCCAGCGCGCCTCCTCCGACGCCAACGCCGTGACCGCGCTGCTGCGGGCGTGGCTCGCCGAGGCGCCGCCCGCGGACGACGAGCTGCGGGAGACCGCGGGCCTCGCGCTCGAACGCCTGGTCGCGGCGACGCAGGTACGTTTCCCGGTGGTCTCCGACCTCGCCCGCGGCGTGGTGTTCGGGTGGTTCGGTCAGCCGCTGCTGCGCCGCAACCGCGCCCGCGTCTACGCCGACGTCCGCAGGCACCTGCGTCACCTGGACGCGAACCCGCAGGCGCCGGACCGCGCCGAGCACATCGCGGCGATGGTCGGCAGCACCGAGCCGCTGGTCCGGCTGCTCAGCCAGCGCATCGGCCGCGACAGCGTCGACCACAGGCTGGACCACGCGCCGATGCTCGAGGTGCTGACCCGGCGCTACTACGGCAACAAGGGCCTGGTCGACGTCCGCACGGTCGACGCGGCCGGCTGCCGCTTCGTGGTCGCCGAGCGGGCCGGATCCCGGCTCGCGTCCACGGCGGTGGGCTTCGACGAGTTCGGCGCGGCGCTGCGCGGCCTGGCCGACGTCGCGGAGGCCGGCGAGGACGGCGTCGACGCGGACGTCTACCTGTCCTGGGAGAAGCAGCCGGAGGACTCCGACGCGCTGGCCGCCGGCCTGCAGGCCGTGATCGACGGCCAGCCGCTGCCGGGCCGGGTGCGCCGGCTGACCGCCACCGTCGCGGGCATCGGCGGTGCGGTGATGCACCATCACTTCACGTTCCGCCCAGGCGGGAACGGGATGGCGGAGGAGCGGCTGATCCGCGGCCTGCACCCGTACATCGCGCAGCGGATGCAGCTCGAGCGGCTGCGCGAGTTCGACCTCACCCGGCTGCCGTCCTCGGACGAGGAGGTCTACCTCTTCCGCTGCGTGGCCAAGCAGAACAAGGACGACGACCGCCTCGTCGCCTTCGCGCAGGTCCGCGACCTGACCGAGCTGCGCGACCACGAGGGCCGGCTGGCCGCGCTGCCCACGGCCGAGGACACCGTCGCCGCGTGCCTCGACTCGATCCGGCGCGCGCAGTCGCGGCGGCCGGCGAAGAACCGCTTCCCGACCAACCGGATCGTCGTCTACGTCTGGCCGCCGATCGAGATCACCCGCGCCGAGGTCGAGACGATCGCCGCGCGCGTGATGCCGACCACCGCGGGCGCCGGGCTCGAGGAGATCCTGTTCATCGCCCGGCAGCGCGACCCGGAGACCGGCGCGCTGGCGAAGGTGGAGGTGCGCTTCACCTTCGACGCCACCGGCGGCAGCAGGCTGATCATCGGCGAGCCGTCCGACGAGCTGGTCGAGCCGCTCGACGGCTACCGGCTCAAGGTGCTGCGGGCCAGCAGCCGCAACACGGTCTACCCGTACGAGCTGACCGGCCTGCTCGGCTCGTTCGCCGAGTACGACCTCGACGACGCCGGCGTGCTGGTGCCGGTGGACCGGCCGAAGGGCCGCAACAGCGCGGCGATCGTCGCGGGCGTCGTGACCACGCCGACCGAGCGCTACCCGGAGGGCGTCACCCGCGTGCTGCTGCTGGGCGACCCGACGAAGGCGCTCGGCGCGCTCTCCGAGCCGGAGTGCCGCCGGATCATCGCGGCGATCGACCTCGCCGAGCGGATGCGGGTGCCGCTGGAGTGGTATGCGCTCTCGGCCGGCGCCCGCATCTCGATGGAATCCGGCACCGAGAACATGGACTGGGTCGCCGCCGCGCTCAAGCGGATCGTCGAGTTCACCCAGGACGGCGGCGAGATCAACGTCGTGGTGGCCGGGATCAACGTCGGGGCGCAGCCGTACTGGAACGCCGAGGCGACGATGCTCATGCACACCAAGGGCATCCTGGTGATGACACCGGAGTCCGCGATGGTGCTGACCGGCAAGCAGTCGCTGGACTTCTCCGGCGGCGTATCGGCCGAGGACAACTTCGGCATCGGCGGCTACGACCGGATCATGGGCCCGAACGGCCAGGCGCAGTACTGGGCCGCGGACCTGATGGGCGCGCGCGATGTGGTGATGGCGCATTATGACCACAGCTACATCGCGCCCGGCGAGCGGCACCCGCGCCGCGCGGCCACGAACGACCCGTACGACCGGGACATCTCGGCCTTCCCGCACTCGTCGCCGGACAGCGACTTCACCACGGTCGGCGAGATCTTCTCCGCGGAGGCGAACCCGGACCGCAAGAAGCCGTTCGACATCCGGGCCGTGATGCGCGCCGTCGCCGACCAGGACCACGCGGTGCTGGAGCGCTGGGCGGGCATGGCCGAGGCGGACACCGCGGTCGTGCAGGACGTGCACCTCGGCGGTATCCCGGTGTGCCTGCTGGGCATCGAGTCGCGCTCGGTGGCACGGCGCGGCTTCCCGCCGGCCGACGGCCCCGACACCTACACCTCGGGCACGCTGTTCCCGCAATCCTCGAAGAAGGCCGCTCGGGCGATCAACGCGGCGAGCGGCAACCGCCCGCTGGTGGTGCTCGCGAACCTCTCGGGCTTCGACGGCTCGCCGGAGTCGCTGCGCAAGCTCCAGCTGGAGTACGGCGCGGAAATCGGCCGAGCGATCGTGAACTTCGACGGTCCGATCGTGTTCTGCGTGATCTCCCGGTACCACGGCGGCGCGTTCGTGGTCTTCTCGAAGACGCTGAACCCGAACATGACCGTGCTGGCGCTGGAGGGCTCGTTCGCCTCGGTGCTCGGCGGCGCGCCGGCGGCCGCGGTGGTGTTCACCGCCGACGTCAACTCGCGCACGGCCAACGACCCGCGCATCCGCGAGCTCGAGACCCGCGTGGCGGCGTCGGCCGGTGCCGAGCGCGCCACGCTGACCGCCGAGCTCGACGAGACCCGCGCGACGGTGCGCACGGAGAAGCTCACCGAGGTGGCCACCGAGTTCGACCGCGTGCACAACATCCGGCGCGCGGTGGAGGTCGGCTCGGTCGACGCCGTCGTCAGCGCCGCCGAGCTGCGCCCGCGCATCATCGAGGCCATCGAGGCGCGCCTCGGCTGATCGACCGCGAAAGGCCTGCCGGCCCGCGACGCACATTGCGCGGACCGGCAGGCCTTCGTGCTGCAACGCCTCAGGCGAACGCGGGTGACACGAGGACGACCTTGCCGAGCGGGTGGTCGTTCTCCAGGTGGGTGAAGGCCGCCCTGACCTCGGCCAGCGGATAGGTCCGGCTGATCGGCACCTCGATCCGGCCGGTCGCCGCGAGCTGCGCGAGTTCGGCCAGCACCGCCTGCGTGGTGCCTTCGGCGCTGCCCTGCGAGCGGGTGCCGAGCCGTGCCGCGGCGCCGTAATCCAGTGTGTTGACTCGCTCGGGCGGCACGCCGAACGACAGCGCCAGGTCGGGGTAGTCGCGGCCCTGGAAGTCCAGGAATGCATCCACACCGCCGCTGCCGCTCTCGATCGCGCGGCGGAGGCGGTCGGCGAGGCCGTCTCCGTACTCGACGAAGGCGGCGCCCTGGGACTCCAGCCAGCTCCGGTGCCGGGTGGAGGCGATCGCGATCACGTTCGCTTCGCGCAGGCGCAGGAGCTGGACCGCCAGGCTGCCGACGCCGCCGGTGGCGCCGGTGACGACGACGGTCTCCCCGGCGCGCGGATCGACTCCTTCGACCGCGGCGAAGGCGGTGGCGCCCGCGACGTAGAGGGCTCCGGCGACGATCCACGAGAGCTCATCGGGCTTGCGGACGAGCTGGTCCGCCGGGACGACGACGTACTCGGCCTGGCTGGAGCGCTCCCAGCTCCAGCCGAGGACCGGGTCGCCGACCGCCCAGCCGGTCACCGCGTCGCCGATGGCGGCGACGGTCCCGGCGAAGTCGCTGCCCTGCCCGGACGGGAACGTCGCCGGGAACCGCTCGTGCAGGGCGCCGGTCCGGATCTTGGTCTCGCCGGGGTTGATCCCGGCGGCCATCACCGCGACCCGGACCTCGCCCGGCCCGAGCGGACGGGATTCGACGTCTTCGACGTCGAGCACGTCGACGTCTCCGTAGCGGTGGAAGCGCACGGCTTTCATACTCGGTCCTCCGGGTCGGGAATCAGGCGATGCCGCCGTTGGCGAACAGCACCTGGCCGTTGATCCAGCGGCCGCCGGATCCGGCCAGGAAGGCGACGGACTCGGCGATGTCCTCGGGCGTGCCGAGGCGCTCGAGCGGGGCGGCGGACGCGATCCGGGCGATCAGCTCCTCGCTCTTGCCCTGGGTGAACAGCGGTGTCGCGGTCGGTCCGGGCGCCACCGCGTTGACGGTGACGTCGCGGCCGCGCAGCTCGCGGGCGAGGATCAGGGTCATGGCCTCGACCGCGCCCTTGGTCGCGGCGTAGGCGGCGTACTCGGGCTGCTGGAGCCTGGTCACCGAGGTGGAGAAGTTGACGAGGGCGCCGCCGGGCCGCAGCCGACGGGCGGCGAGCTGGGAGACCACGAAGGTGCCGCGCACATTCACCCGGTGCATCCGGTCGAAGGCCTCCAGCTCCATCTCGGCCAGCGGCGCCAGCAGCATGATCCCCGCGGTGTTGACGACGACGTCGAGACCGCCGAAGCGATCCTCGACGGTGTCGAAGAGCTCGGTCATCTGCTCCGGCTCGGCCACGTCGCCCGGCAGCGCGACCGCCGCGCCGCCGTCGGCGGTGATCGACTTGACCACCGCCTCGGCCGACGCCGCGCTGCCCGCGTAGTGCACGACGACGGCCATGCCGTCCGCGGCGAGGCGGCGCGAGACCGCGCTGCCGATGCCGCCCGAGCCGCCGGTGACCAGCGCCACCCTGCGCGTTCCGGATCCGCCCTCTGAAATCAGACCGCTCACGATCGCTCCCGGTTCGAGGTCCGCGCGGAGGCCCGCGCTCGGTGTTCGGCGGCGGTTCGGCCGCCGGGATCCACCTTCCGCCGCCCGGGATTATCTGTCCAATGCATCCTCGGCATTCGAGTTATCCTCTTGACGCATATTCGGGCCGCGCAGCGAGCGGCCCCTCGGTCCCGTGCGACGCGCCGGCAGGTCGGGCCGGCGCAGGGTGTGCGGGTCCTGGCCGGTCTGCACGACGCGCTCGGCGACGGCCTTGAGCTTGACGTTCAGGTTCTGCGAGGCACGCACCAGCATCTCGAAGGCGCGGCCGTCGTCGATCCGGTGGCGCTCCATCAGGATTCCGGTGGCCTCGCCGATCACCTGCCGGGTGCGCACGGCATCGCGCAGCGAGTCGGCCGAGCGCGCGATGTCCAGCGCGCCCGAGGCGTGCGCGGCGTAGATCTCCGCGCGTTCGATCGCGGCGCCGTCGAAGGTCTCCGGCTTGCGCGAGAGCACGACGAGCGCGGCGCGCACCCCCGCCGACAGGTGCAGCGGTACCGCGATCATGCTGCGTACGCCGAGGTCCGCGGCTCGGAACGCGAACGCGGACCGGAGCGACTCCTCGGCGAGGTCCTCGACGAGCACCGTCCGGCCCTCGGCCGCGGCCCGCACGTACGGACCCTCGGTGAGTACGGCGCGGACCGCCTCGCGGTTCAAGCCCAGGTCATCGCTGAATGACGGGGTCTGCAGCACTCCGCGGCGCAACACGCACACGGCGGCCGCTTCGGCGCCGGGGACCGCGTCGGGAGCCATGTCGGCGACCGCCTGCAGGGTGTTCTCCAGTGAGGAGTGGCCCAGCAGCGAAGCCGAGGTAACGGCGAACTCGCGGGCGAGCCGGGTCGAGCAGTCGATGTCGGTCATCTCTCCTCCCTTCCTGGACCCCGAGTGCCCGTCTCAGCCGCCGATCATTCGTTCACCTCATCCGACCTGCGGAGATCTGGCTCGAAACGCAGTTCCGCGGGCGGCGGGAGGAGTTCGAAGACGCGGCGGACGGCCAGGGATGGGCGGCGCACCGCCAGCGCGCAGCCGAAGATCGCGGCGGGTTCGAGGAGGGCGACGAGCGCGCGCGCCCCGACCACGCCGATGAACTCGACTCCGGCGAGGTCGAGCGTGAGCCGGCGCGGCCGGCGCCCGAAGGCCGCCCACACCGCGTCGGACAGCTGCTCGACGGTGTTGAGGTCGATCTCGCCCCGAACCGTGAGCACCTGCAAGCCGGGATCGCGCTCCTCGGCGCGCAGCCGCCTCGTGAGCAGCCACGAGCGCACATGGTCGTATTGAGGGTCGTCCCCGACAAGAGATCCGGATGAATCGGACGCCAATGGTGTCGCTCCCGACACGTCTGCGTTCTTCCGGGCTCACTGTCGAACCGGGTTCATCATAGCCCGAGGGGCTCCCGTCCCGGCGAGACGCCGGGACGGGAGCCCCTCGAATCAGTGCACGGATCAGTGCGCGACGGTCCACACGAAGGTGGCCGTGCCGGAGACTCCTTCCGTGTCCGTCGCGGTCACGGTCACGGTGTAGGTCCCGAGCGCTGTGCCGGTACCCGAGATCGTGCCGTTCGAGGCGATGGTGATCCCCGGCGGCAGGCCGGTGGCGGTGAACTTGAGCGTCTGGGACGAGTTGCTGTCAACGGCCCGCATCGCGAACGAGACCGCCGAGCCCTGCGGGCTGCTGTAGCCGGATGGATTCACGACTCCGACCGTCTCCGCGCCCGCCACACCGGAGTTCGCCGTGACGTTCGCGCTGACCGCCGTGTTCGCCGCGGACACGCCCGCGCCCGACGTGCCGGCCGCGACCTGTCCGGTCAGCTCCTGGCTCAGGATCGTCGCGCCGGACAGCGGGAGGGTGGCCGAGGAGTCACCGACCTTGATCGAATACGTGCCGGCCTGCGCCTCCCACTGGTTGTCCGCCGCCGACCAGGAGGCCAGGTCGTGGATCGTCAGCGGGAAGGAGACGGTCGTGCTCTGCCCGGGGTTGAGCGTCACGCGATCGAAGCCCTTGAGCTGCTCCGGCGGGTCCTGGCTGGCCGCCGGGTCGCCGATGTACATCTGGGCCACGTCCGCGCCCGCCACCGAGCCGGTGTTGGTGATCGTCGCCGTCACCGTGGCCTGGCCGTTCGCGTTGAAGCCGCCGACGGACAGGTTCGAGAACGAGAACTTCGTGTACGAGAGCCCGTAGCCGAACGGGAAGGCGGGCGTGATGTTCTGGGACTGATACCAGCGGTAGCCGATGTCCACGCCCTCGCTGTAGGTGACGCCGGTCGAGGTGCCCGGCCACTGCGCCGTGGTCTGCGCCGGAACCTGGCTGAGGCTGGACGGGAAGGTGACCGGGAGCTTGCCCGACGGGTCCGCGGTGCCGAAGATCAGCGCCGCCGTCGCCGCGCCCGTCTCGCCGCCGCCGTACCAGTTCTCGAACACTCCGGCCACACTGTTCAGCCACGGCATGACCACCGGGCCGCCGCTGTTGATCACCACGATCGTGTTCGGGTTGGCCGCGGCCACGTCCTCGATCATCGTCTCGTCCGTGCTGGACAGGTTGAGCGAGGCCAGGTCGCTCTCCTCGCCCTCCGGCAGGCTGACGTAGATGATGGCGTCGGTGGCGGCCTTGGCTGCCGCGACCGCGTTCGGGATGTCGATGGTGCCGTTGTCGTCGCCCGCGGTGTAGGTCACCGTGACGTTCGACCCGACCGCGTTCTGGATGCCGGTGATCGGCCACACCGTGTTCGCGCTGTTGACGCCGCCGCTGCCGCCGCCGGAGAGTTCGACGCCGGCACCGCCGTCCGCGCCGATCACCGCGATCGACTGCTTGGTGGACGGATTCGCGTTGAGCGGCAGGATGCCGTTGTTCTTCAGCAGCACGGTGCCTTCCTCGCCGAGCTGGAGCGCCGTCTGCTGGTGCGCCGAGGTGGAGACGGTGGCCGAGAGCGAGCCGCTCGGCGCGTTGTCGAACATGCCGAAGGCGAACAACTGGGTCAGGACCTGGGCCACGCGCTCGTTGACGATCGCCGGGCTGATCGTCCCGGCCGTGAGCGCGGAGGTCAGGTTGCCGGCGTCGGAGAACGGCATCGCGATGTTCATGCCGCCCTCGCGCGTGGACACGGAGTTGCCCGCGCCGCCCCAGTCGGAGGTGACGAAGCCGCCGTAGTCCGCCTCCTGATCCAGGCCGTTCTGCAGAAGCTGGGCGCTGGAGCAGGACGGGGCGCTGTCGACCACGGCGTAGGAGCACATCATGGAGGCCGGCGCCGACTGCTCGGCGGCCGTCTGGAAGGGCGTCAGGTAGAGCTCTTCGAGCGCCTGCCGGCTCACCGTCTCGTTGTTGCCGCCGTTCGGGTACTGCTCCTGGTCGTACGCGGCGACATGCTTGACCATCGCCATGACGCCCTGGCTCTGGATCCCGTCGACCTCGGCCGACGTGATCCGGCCGGCGAGATACGGATCCTCGCCGTAGGTCTCGTAGGTCCGGCCCCAGCGCGGGTCGCGCACCAGGTTCGTCGTCGGGCCGAGCGAGACGGTCGCGCCCTTGCCGGCGAACTCGGCGCCCTTCGCGGCGCCCTCCTGCTCGATCAGCGCCGGGTCCCAGGTCGCGGCGTCGCTCTCACCGTCGGGGAACGCCGTCACACCGCCGTTGCCGTCGCCGACCCCGGACGGCCCGTCCTCCATGTCGATCGCGGGGATGCACAGGTTCGGGATCGCGGCGACGTGGCCGATGTAGTTCGTGGTGCCGTCACCGGACAGCAGCGCGGCCTCCTCCGCCTGGTCCATCGTGTCGAGCACCTGCTGCACCCGCTGGGCGACCGGCGCGGTCGAGCCGACCCACGGGCACGTCCCGTTGCCGCCGCTCCCGGTGCCGCCGGTGACCGGCGCAGTGGTCGTCAGGCCGTAGACATCGAACTCGAAGATCGAGTAGCCGAACTGGGTGCCGCGCGCGGTGCCGTACATGCGCACGTAGCGCGCCGTCACCGAGACCGGGAACGTCTCGCTCCCGCCGCCGGCCGTGGTGGTGGAGTAGATCGGCGTCCAGGTGCTTCCGTCGTTCGAGACCTGGAGCTGGAACGCCGAGGCGTACGCGGTCTCCCACAGGATGCCGATGCTGCAGATCTGCTGCTTGGCGCCGAGGTCGACCTCCAGCCACTGCGGGTCGCTGGACGCGCTCGACCAGCGGGTGCCGGGGTCGCCGTCGACAGCGTCGGCCGCCGGGTAGTCGGTCGCGTCCTGCGTGGACGACGCGGTCGCGGGCTGGTCCAGCGCGAGGTCGTTGACGCCGCAGTACTCGGGCGCGCCGGTGCCGCCTCCGCCGCCTCCGCTGCCCTGAGCGAAGCTCAAGTAGTGGAAGTTCCAGCCGTTCGAGTCCTGATCGACGGTGAGTGTCTGCTGTCCGGCGGAGAGGGTCGCGCTCGCCGTCACCGTGGTCCAGGTCTCGTACCCGCCCGTGTCCGGAACGGCGACCGCGCCGGTGAGATCGGTCCCCGACGAGTTGGCGATGTGCAGAGCGTCGGCGATCCCGTAGGGCGAGGAGACGCGGAAGCTGACGGTGTAGACACCCGCGGCCGCGACGTTGACCGTGTAGTCGAACCATTGCCCGCTCGTCGTCCAGCCCATGTCATAGCCGCCGCCGGTCGCGCTCGTGTCCTGCGTGTCGGCGGTCGTCTCGAGGTCGATGCCGTCGGACCGGTAGCTGTTCGCGGAACCGTTGGTCGAGGTGACGCTGTACGCCACACCCTGACCGCCGGTGTCATAGTTCGCAACCTGGACCGTACCCGGCACAGGCGCAGCCGTCCCGCCGAAGGGCTTACTGCTCCCCGATCCACCCGAGCCGCCACTCGAACTCAGGGCGAACGTCATGAAGTGGAAGTTCCAGCCATTCGAGTCCTGATCCAGCGTGAGCGTCTGCTGTCCGGCAGGCAACGTGACGCTGGCGGTGACCGTGGTCCAGGTCTCGTACCCGCCGGTGTTCGGGACGGCGATCGAACCGCTGAGGTTGGTACCTGCGGAGCTCGCTATGTGCAGCGCATCGCTGATCCCGTAGGGCGAGGAGAGTCGCAGGGCGACGCTATAGGTGCCTGCGGTCGCGACGTTGACCGTGTAGTCGAACCACTGGCCGCCGGTCGTCCACCCGATGTCGTACGCGCCCCCGGCCGCAGTCGTGTCCTGCGTGTCGGCAGTGGACTCGAGGTCGATGCCGTCGGACCGGTAGCTGTTCGCGGAACCGTTGGTCGAGCTGACGCTGTATGCCACACCCTGACCGCCGGTGTCGTAGTTCGCGGCCTGCACGGTCCCCGGCACCGCAGCCGCGGTCCCGCCGTACGGCGCACCGGCCGCCGCCTGAGCAGCGGTGGTGGTCCCCGCCAGGGACAGGGCGAACAGGGCGGCGGCCGCGAGGGCGGCCCGGAGCCGTGGGCGGCCACGTGGTGGGAGAGGCCTCATTGCTTTTCCCTTCCAGGTTGCGTTGGGTCACTGCTGTTTCCTGCGCGCTTTCTCCTGCGCGAGCTGCCGGGAGAGCGCTCTCCCGACACGAGAGGTGTATGCCTGGCGCACGACGGCGTCAAGCCTCTGCGAAAGTTCCGGTACCTGGGCGGGTTTAGCACCGCGGAGCACGGCAATCCGGAACCTGTTCCGAACCGAGGCACCACGAGGCAGTCACCACCGACGGGCCGGCAGGCGGCCCGAGGGAGGAAATCAGAAGCATGAGCGCCTTGGCGACGGCGATCGTCGTGTTCATCATCATTCTCGCGGGCGCGGCGGCGTACGTGCGCTGGCAGGCCCCGGGATTCGCCGGGCACCTCCTGCCGTCCCACCGATCTGACACCAGGCGACTACAGGCCCGGTACGGCCGCGAATACGACCGGCTCTACGCCCAGCACGGCGACCACGACGCCGTGGAGCGCGAACTGAGCCGGCGCGAACGTGAGCGGGCCCAGTTGGAGATCGCGCCCCTCGATCCCGAGGACCGCATCCGGCTCGTCGACGGCTGGACGGCGGCACAGGTCGGCTTCATCGACGACCCCGGCGACGCCACTCGGCGTGCCCAGCAGCTGATCGGCGAGGCGATGGCCCTTCTCGGCTACCCGTCGTCCGACGACCCCGAGCGCCAACTCGGCCTCGTCTCGGTCGACCACGCGCACGCGCTCGCGGACTTCCGGGAGGGGCACGAGCTGATGCAGCGCTCGCACACGGGCTCGCCCGGCGTGGACGCGACCGAGCAACTGCGGCAGGCGATGCTGCGCTTCCGCGTGCTCTTCGACGACCTGGTCGGCGCCGGCGCCCGGGCGCAGGTGAGCGCTCCGGCCCGGGAGAAGGTCGCCGCATGATCGAGCACGAAGTCACCAAAGATCAAGTTTCGGATACGAAGTACACCGAGCGTCTGAAGGCCATCCAGCTCGCCTTCATCGACGACCCGAGGCAGGCCGCGCTCGACGCCGACGACCTCGTGGCCGAGCTTCTGCGGACCATCGCCGACGACGTGGCCCGCCGTCGCGACGAACTCGAAGCAGCCGGCGACGGCGGAAGCGGAAGCCCTGACACCGAGAACCTGCGACTCGCGGTCCGCCGCTCTCGCGAACTCGTCACGCTGCTCACGCAGTCCGGCCTGAGTCCTCGCCGCGCGACAGAATGAGTTTCGGCGCCGCGCGATACCTGCTCAAAGCGTGCGGTCGAACCACCCCGTGTCGCGGACGGGGCTGCCCGGATAGTGGCGTTCAGACAGCCAGACGATGAGCTCTCTAGCCATGTGCGAGCGACTGGTCTCCACGGTCAACTCGTGGTCGCCTCGAGACAGGTCGCGCCACTCCATCTCATACGTGCCGTCATCTTGAAGGGTCACCGAGGCGAACCAATCTGAGGCTTCATCCTCGGGCTCGATGATCACGAACGTATTAGTCGGATGGTAGAGGTCGTCGATGAGCGAGAACAGCGTGTCTTCGGACGGATCGTCCTCGTGCGTCCCGTCTTCAGTGTCCGCGTGGTAGATACCCATGCGCCGAGGCTAACGACAGCAACCGTCCGAGGCATCAAGTGCACTGGGCATCAACCATCAGTGTGGTTAGCCCGCAGGGGTCTGCTCCTGGTGAGCCCTCGGCGTATCTGTCGCGGATCGACCCCTTGGTCTCGATCGGGCCGACTGGACCGCTCGGCCCATCGTGGGCGGAGCGGGATTCGGGCTCGGGCCGGTCGGTCCGGCGGCTGATTGCCGCCGGATCGACCGGCTGGTCGGGCTAGGCGTCCAGGTCAGACGACGATGTGGTCGATGTCGGGGGCGTAGGCGCTGGGGTTGGAGAACTCGATCGTATTGGTGCCTGCCTTCAGGGTGACGCTGACGGTCTGCGTCTGGACGGTGGTCCAGTTGCTGTTGTTCGTTCCGGCGAAGGCGACGGTGGTCGCGGTTCCGTTGACCGTGATCACGGCGGATCTGCCCGCGTCACCATCGATGTAGTAGACCTTCAGGCTGTATGTCCCAGCGGCGGTCTCGGTAACGTTGGGGAACGTCAGCGTGCCGCCTTCGCCGATGTAGCCGACGGCCTTGCCGTCGAGGCAGGTTGAGCATGCCTGGACGACGGCGCCGCCTGCGAGCGTGTTGGTGGAGGCGTCCGCCTCGTAGACGGCGGCCGAGCTGGTTCCGCTCGACGCGTTGAGCGTGATCTGGTCGATGTCGGGGGCGTAGGCGCTGGAGTTGGAGAACTCGATCGTGTTGGTGCCCGCCTTCAGGTTCACGGACACGGTCTGGGACTGGACGGTGGTCCAGTTGCTGTCGTTGGTGCCGGTGAACGCCACGGTGGTCGGCGTGCCGTTCACGGTGATCACGGCGGACCTGCCCGCGTCACCGTCGATGTACTTCACCGTCATCGTGTAGGTGCCGGCGGATGCGGCGCTGACGTTGAGGAACATCAGCGTGCCGCCTTCGCCTAGGTAGCCGACCTTCTCACCGCCGGAGCACGTTGTGCACGACGCGGTTGCGGCGGTGCCGCCTAGGGTGTTGCTCGCCGATTCGGCCTCGTAACCGGTGACGCCGGTCGCTGTCGTCGATGCGGCGACGCTGCTGGATTGGGCTGAGGTGTCGCCGGCCGAGTCGTAAGCGGCAACCGTGTAGGCGTAGGAGGTCGAGGCGCTCAGTCCGGTGTCGGTGTACGAGGTCGACGTTGACGTGCCGACCTTCGTACCGTTGCGGTAGACGTCGTAGCCTGCGACGCTGCCGCCGCTGCCTGCCGTCGACGCGGTCCAGGAGACCTTTACGCTGCTTGCGGATTCCTGCTCGGCGACCAGACTGGCCGGTGTGCTCGGCGGCGAGCAGCTGGTGCAGCTGGCCGCGGTCGTGGATGCCGTCAGTGCGCTGGTTTGGGCGGAGGTGTCACCGGCGGAATCGTACGCGTCAACCGTGTAGCTGTAGGAGGTCGAGGCGTTCAGGCCACTGTCGGTGTACGAGGTCGACGTTGACGTGCCGACCTTCGCACCGTTGCGATAGATGTCGTACCCTGCGACGCTGCCACCGCTGCCTGCCGTCGATGCGCTCCAGCTCAGGCTGATCGAGCTGCTGGTCTTCGAGGACGCGGCCAGGCCGGTCGGCACACTCGGCGCCGTGGCGCTGAGTGTGGACGTGGTGGCCGTGATCGCGGAGGAGGCCGCGGAGGTGTCACCTGCCGCGTCGAACGACTTCACCGTGTACGTGTACGTGGTGCCGGAGGCGAGCCCGGTGTCGGTGTAGATGGTCGGCGTCGCGGACCCGCCGGTGCCCTGCTCGGTGGCGGTAGTGGTGCCCACCAGCGTGCCGTTGCGGTAGATGTCGTACCCGGCCACGCCGATTCCGGTGCTGGTCGGAGCGGTCCACGACAGGTCGATCGCGCTGCCGGCCTGGCTCGGCGACGAGAGTGCGGTCGGGGCTCCGGGCGCCGTGGTCGTCTCCGACGCGCCGGTCGTGATGCTGGCCGAGCTTGAGGCGGCGGAGACATTGCCCGCCGGGTCGTACGCCTTGACGGTGTACTTGTAGGCGGTGCTCCCGGCCAGCTCGATGTCGGAGTAGCTGGTGAACGTGGTGCTGCCGATGAAGGTGCCGTTGCGGTAGACGTCGTAGCCCGCGACCCCGGTGTCATCCGAGGACTGCGTCCACGAGATGGTGGCGGAGTCACCGGTGACGTTCGAGGCGGCGACGTTCGTCGGGACGCTCGGCGCGGTGGTGTCCTGGCCGTTCGTCGTGGACCCCGTGACCGCGCTGGAGGCGGCGGACGTGTCGCCGGCCGCGTCGTAGGCCTCGACGGTGTAACTGTGCGTCGTGCTGACCGGCAGGTTCGCGTCGGTGTACGAGGTGGACTGCGTCGTGGCGATGACGGTGCCGTCGCGCAGGATCTCGTAGCCGGCCGGGGTGGTGCCGGACGGCGCCGACCAGGACAGACCGATGGTGCTCGCGGTGCCGGTCGCGGTCAGACCGGCCGGGGCGGACGGCGCGGTTCCGGCGCTCGCCGCGGTGACGCTGACCGAGCCGAGGCCGAGCCAGCCGTTCGCGTTCTGCGTCGCGTTGGAGAACAGCAGCGGCTTGGCCGACGAACTGACGGAGGAGAGCGGGTTGTCGACCTTCAGCACCCACTGGTAGCTTCCGGCGGCGACACCGCTGAGGTTCACATCGGTCTGGAAGTACTGCGGGTAGCCGTACGCGATCGTGCCCGGGCTTCCGGAGACCTTCCAGTCGGGGTACGTCTCGATGTTCGCGGGCTCGATCGTGCGGATGTCCCAGGGCGTGTTCCAGGTCTTCACGATCTGGCCGGACGAGTTCTCCAGGCCCAGGCTCATCGTCCACGGGTAGTAGAACGGCGCGACGCCGTTGTTCGTGATCCGGACGCCCACCTCGGCGCTGCCGGAGGCGGTCGTCTTGAAGTAGGCGTCGTTCGCGGTGAAGTTGTAGCCCATCGCCTCGACCGCCGCGTCGGTGCCGGTGTCGGTCGACGCCGTGCTCTGGCTGCCCTGGTCGAGCATCCAGGTGGCGTGGGTCAGGCCGACGCACTCACCCATGTTGTCCACGTCGTTCGCGGTGGATCCGCCCGGGTAGTCCGTGAACGCGTTCGCCTGGATCGGCGGGTAGACCTCGCCGCCCATCGAGTCGGTGATCCACTTGTTCTCGGTGCCCTGATTCAGGTCGAGCTGCAGCTGGGACCAGGACGCGCCGCCGAGGGATTCGGGCAGGGTGACGCCTTGCAGCGGCGAGCCTTCCAGCGCACAGAACGAGTCGTCGTGGTAACCGATGTTCAGGCCGCTGGCCGCTCCCCCGGCCGTGTACGGGTAGCGCACCTCGACCTGCGTGCGGTGGAAGTCGTTCGCGAAGTCGTCGACGATCTCGGCGAAGTCGGAGTTGGTCGGCATGTAGTTCGGGTAGCCGCCGCTGCCCGGATCGCCGTTGTAGGGCCAGGTGTGGTTCTCGCCCCAGTTGCCGACCAGGCCCATCTGGATGAAGCCGATGCGCGGGTCGCCGTCGTAGCGGGCGGCGAAGGCGGAGACGAACTTGCCGAGCGCGTTGATCAGAAACGGGCTGTCGTAGTCCGGGTCGGTGACGCTGTTGTACGAGTCGGTGCGGGTGGACACGTGCCCGGTGAAGCACGACGGGATCCCGTCGGCCGGGGAACCGCTGGGATAGACGAGGTAGAAGCGGATCGCGGCGGTGTTGCCGTAGGAGGCGACCTCGTTGAGCACCGAGTCGACCGCGGACCAGTCGTAGCTGTTGCAGTTGCTCGCGTTCGTCATCACCTGGTTGAGGGCGAAGTAGCTCCACTGCATCGAGTGCGGGTAGACGCTCGTCGAGTTCTCGTCGGCACCGGCGCTGTAGTACGTGACCAGGCCCTTGTCAGGGTTGTTCAACGCCCCGGTGCCCGAGGTGAGCGCGGTGGCGGTGAGCGCCGGATCGGGGGACGCCGGGGCCGCGGGCCGGGCCGGGGCGCCGGCGGGGACCGGGGCGAACGCGGTGCCGGCCGCGGCGGCGGGTCCGGCGGCCGCCCCGGCGAGGGCCGAGGCGGTCAGGGCGAGTCCGGTGAGCAGGGCGGCGGCCCGCCTGCGCGGGCGTGGCGCCCGCAGCGGCGGGCGTGGTGAGCGGAACATGCGGCCTCCGAGACCATGGGTGAGTGAGCGCAGCGACCCGACCTCGCCGACGCCGTCGGGGCGTCGCTCGTCATCATCTGCACTTGTGAAAATTTGTCAAGCCCTTCGATTGGAGACGCTCAAACGGCCGAAGAGAAAGCCAGCGCTTGACAAAATCGCGCCTCCGGGCCAGTATCCCCTTCCGTTGAAGGCAGATCGAAAGGTTTGAAAAGTTTCGGAAACCGGGAGGTGCGTGTGGCAGGGATCGGTGAGTCCGGCGGTGCCGTGGCGGTCGAGGCGCGAAGGCCGAGGCTCGCTGCGCGGGACGCCGCGCGCCCGCGGAGGGGACGGGGCGCGCGGCGCGGCGACGGCCGGGTCGCCTGGATCTTCCTGGGCCCGGCGCTGATCGGGTTCGCGCTGTTCTACCTGTACCCGACGGTGCGCGGCGCGTACTTCTCGTTCACCGACTACGACCTGCTCTCACCGCCGCACTCGGTGGGAGCGGCCAACTACCGCGAGCTCTGGCACGACCCGCTGTACTGGAACGCGCTGCGCGTGACCCTTCAGTACGTGGTGATCAACATCGTGTCGCAGACGCTGCTGGCCCTCGGCCTGGCCTGGCTCATGTTCCGGCTGACCCGCTCGATCGTCGTCAGGGTGCTGCTGCTGGTGCCCTGGCTGGTGCCCAACGTCGCGGTGGGCCTGCTCTGGCTCTGGCTGCTGGACGCCAACCTCGGCCTCGTCAACCACCTGATCACCGCCGTGGGCGGCACGAGCCAGGGCTTCTTCAGCACCCCGAGCCTGGCCATGCCGACGATCGCGATGATCAACACCTGGCAGTACACCGGCTACACGGCGCTGCTCTTCTACGCCGGCATGCTGCAGATCCCCGCCTCGCTCTACGAGTCGGCGCGGCTGGACGGCGCGGGCGAGGTCCGCACGTTCTTCCGGATCACGCTGCCGCTGATGCGCCCGATCCTGGCGCTGGTGCTCGTGGTCTCGATGATCGGCTCGTTCCAGATCTTCGACACGATCTCGATCACCCCGACCCACGGCGGGCCGGTCAACGCGACGCGGGCCGTCTACTACTACATCTACCAGTTGGCGTTCACCCAGTTCCGGATGGGCTACGCGTGCGCGGTGGCGATGACGCTCGCGGTCATCCTCGGCGTGCTCACCTTCGTCCAGATGCGCCTGCTGCGCGCCTCCAGCTCGGACCTGGCCTAGAAAGGGCGCTGAATGAGACTCCCGACGCGACGCTCGATCGCCTGGCTCGTCCTGGTGATCGCGATCATCCTGACGCTGTTCCCCTTCTACTGGATGATCCGCACCGCCTTCACCCCGGCCGCCGACCTGCCGACCGACACCACGGGACTGTGGCCGCACCACGCCACGCTGATCAACTTCGAGCGCGTCCTCGGGCTGACCAGCACCGCGCAGAACGTGGCCGCCGGCGGCTCCGGGGCGACGCTGGACTTCCTGCTCTCACTGCGCAACTCGATCATCTACGCGGGCCTGATCGCCGTCGCGCAGACCTTCTTCTGCGCGATGGCCGGATACGCCTTCGCCCGGCTGCGCTTCCGCGGACGCGACCTGCTGTTCGGCGTATTCGTCATGGCCCTGATGGTGCCCCCGATCTTCACCCTGCTGCCGAACTTCGCGCTGGTCAAAAGCCTCGGCTGGATCGGCAGCTTCGAAGGATTGATCGCCCCGAGCGTGCTGATGACCCCGTTCGCGGTGTTCTTCCTGCGCCAGTTCTTCCTGTCCATCCCGGCCGAGGTCGAGGAGGCCGCGGCGCTCGACGGCGCGGGCCGGCTGACCCAGTTCTGGCGGGTCGTGCTGCCGATGAGCCGCGGGCCACTGTTCACCATCGGCCTGATCACGGCGGTCTGGGCCTGGAAGGACTACCTCTGGCCGCTGCTCGTCGGCCCGGACCAGAACACCAGGGTCCTGACGGCGGCGCTCGGGATCTTCCTGGAGCAGTCGCCGAACCAGGCCCCCGACTGGACCGGCCTGATGGCCGCCGCGGTGCTCGCCGTCATCCCGGTCGCGCTGCTGCTGGTCGTCTTCGGCCGCCGCCTGGTGGAATCGCTCAACTTCACCGGGATCAAGTAGCACCCGCTCCACCCGCCCCTCAAGTGCACAGCCTCCAAGACACCGACGTACCGAAAGGCTGCACCATGCGAAGAAACCGCACCCGCCTCGCCCTCGCCCTGATCGCCCTGGCGACCCCGATCGCCGCGAGCGGCTGCGCGTCGAGCGGCTCCGGCTCCTCCGGTCCGGTCACGCTGACCTACGCGCTCTGGGACCAGACGCAGGAGCCCGGCTACCAGGCCTGCGCCGACGCGTTCACCGCGCAGAACCCGGACATCAAGATCAAGATCACCCAGGCGGCCTGGGGCAACTACTGGCAGAACCTGACCACCGAGATGACCGCCGGCGACGCGCCGGACGTGTTCACCGACCACGTGGCCTACTATCCCCAGTTCGTCGCCGACCACCAGATCCTGGACATATCCGGCGACGTCAGCTCCGCCGGGATCGACCTGAGCGCGTACCAGTCCGGCCTGGCCGACCTGTGGGTGGACGACGGCAAGCGGTACGGCCTGCCGAAGGACTGGGACACCGAGGGCCTGGTCTACAACACGAAGTCGCTCAGGGCCGCGGGCGTGGACCCGGCGAGCCTGGCGAACCTGACCTGGAACCCGACCGACGGCGGCACCTTCGAGAAGCTCATCGCCGAGCTCACGGTCGACGACAACGGCAACAACGGCCTGAGCCCGAAGTTCGACAAGAACCACGTGAAGGTCTACGGCTTCGTCCCGACCTACGACGACGGCTCGACCGGCCAGAACGGCTGGGGCGACCTGGCCGCGGAGAACGGCTTCACCTTCCTGTCCAAGCCGTTCAGCACGGACTACGACTACGGCTCCGCCGCGCTCGCGCAGACGATCACCTGGTTCGCGAGCCTGTCCGCCAAGGGCTACGCGCCGGCGTACAGCAAGAACTCCTCGCTCGGTGTGCAGACGGTGCTCGACTCCGGCCAGGGCGCGATGACCATCACCGGGTCCTTCGACGTCTCCTCGTACACCGGGTCCACCGCGAAGCAGAGCTACGGCTTCGCCGAACTGCCGGTCGGCCCGGACGGGCGCAAGACCTTCATCAACGACCTGTCCGACGCGATCTGGGCCGGCACCTCGCACCCGCAGCAGGCCTGGAAGTGGGTCCAGTTCCTCGCCTCCTCCGGCTGCCAGGACCTCGTCGCGGCCAAGGGCGTGATCTTCCCGGCGCTGACCGAGGCGACGAAGAAGGCCGAGGCGGCCCGGACGGCCGAGGGCCAGAACATCGCGCCGTTCGTCGAGGAGGCGCAGGCGGCCGGCGGCACGGTCACCTACCCGATCAGCTCGCACGAGAGCGAGATCAGCACCGAGGTGCAGTCCCAGCTCGACGCGGTCTGGCTCGGCCAGTCCGGCGCCGCCTCCGCGCTCAAGACCGCGCAGACCGCGGTCAGCGGATACATGTCCCAGCCCTGACGCCGGGACGCGCCACCCCCTGACCGGGGCGGGGCGCCGTCCCGACCACGACGCCCCGCCCCTTTCCAACCTCCGAGAGGAAGCCATGCCTGAGGAAGTCCACCTGCTCCAGTTCGGCGGCCGGACGGTCGCCGCGCGGCTGGAGTCGGCGCCGGTTCCCGTCGACGGCGGCGTACTGCTGCCCGCGGGCCGCGTCGCGCTGCTGCACGGCCTGCCGGACGCCGAGGTCTACCGGCATGGCTGGAACTCCTGGTCGCCGAGCGGCTGGCGGGCGATGGACGAGCCGCCGCTGCGGATCGCCTCCCCGTTCCGCCGGCTGACCGCGGACGACACCGCCTGGGACGACCCGCACCGCCATCACAGTTCGGCCGTGGCCGCGCTGGCCGGCGAGGACGGGAGCGTGCTGCTCGTCGGCGCGCTCGGCCTCGACGTACCCCGGCTGACCGTCGACCGCGACACGATCACCGGCTGGTACGAGCGGGACGGCGCGCCGTGGTTCGCCGCGTACGGCCCGGAGCTCGAGGTCTTCCAGCGCTACGCGCGGCTGCTCGGCCGCCACCTCGGCGGCGGCCGCGAGCGCAACCGGGCCGGCAACGTCTGGTGCAGCTGGTACGCCTATCACGAGGACATCGACCAGGAGACGCTGCGCGCCGACCTCGGCGGGCTCGCCGGGCTCTCGTTCGACGTCTTCCAGGTCGACGACGGCTGGGAGCGCGTCGTCGGCGACTGGGAGCCGAACGCGAAGTTCCCCGCGGGCATGGCCGACCTGGCATCGCGGGCGGCCGAGGCCGGCCTGCGCGCCGGAATCTGGCTCGCGCCGTTCATCGCCCGCCCGGAGTCGCGGACCGCGCAGGACAGGCCGCATCTGCTGCTGCGCGACGAGAGCGGGCAGCCGGTGCCCGCGGGCTACAACTGGGGCGGCCCCTACTACGCCCTCGACCTGACGCTGCCCGAGGCCCGCGAGCACGTCGGGGACGTCATATCCACGGTGGTCGGCTGGGGCTACACCTACCTCAAGCTCGACTTCGTCAACGCGGTTGCCATCACCGCGAGCGCGCGGCACGATCCGTCCGCGGGCCGCGAGACCGTCTACCGGGACGCGATGCGGCTGATCAGGGAGGCGGCGGGCGAGGACGTGTACGTGCTCGGATCCGGCGCGCCGGTGCTGCCCTCGATCGGCGTCTGCGACGGCATCCGGGTCGGCCCGGACGTCGCCCCGTTCTGGACGAACTACGCCACCGACGACCCGTCCGACGCCACCGCCGAGAACGCGCTGGTCGCCAGCGTGAACCGGGTCTGGCTGCGCGAGGTGCTCGACCTGGACCCGGACGTGGTCTACTTCCGCACCCGGCGGAACCTGCTCAGCTCCCGCGAGCGCGCGCTGCTGACCGATCTGGCGCACGTCTGCGGGTTCAAGGCCAGTTCCGACCCGGCGGCGTGGCTGGACGCGGACGAGCGGGCCGCGCTCGCCGACTTCCTGCTCGCCGACAAGCCCGTGCTCCAGCTCGGCCGCTACCGCTTCGACATCGGCGGACGCGAGGTCGACCTGACCTCCGCCGCCCGCCGAATCGGCGGATGACCGACCACGCCGGTGTACCCTGACCAGGGCAATCGGCGGAACCGACGCAGAACAGGAGAGCGATGAGCCGTCTCGTACTGACCGGCGCGGGCAATGTCGAGCTGACCCGGCGGATCCTGTCCGATCTGCTCGTGCTCCCCGAGCTGGCGGGCGACCTGCGCATCGCGCTGCACGACGTCGACCCCGAGCGCCTGTCCACCGCGGAGGCCCTGGCGCAGAGCCTGAACGCGGAGACGGGCGCCAGGGCGGTCATCGAGGCGCACCGCGACCGCCGCCGCGCGCTCGCGGGCGCCGATCACGTCGTGTGCCAGCTCTCGGTCGGCGACTACGAGACGCGGCTGCGCGACTTCGAGATCCCGCACCGCTACGGCGTGCGCCAGACCATCGGCGACACGCTCGGCGTCGGCGGGATCTTCCGCGGGCTGCGCACCATCCCGGTGCTGGTGGACCTCGCGCGCGAGATGACCGAACTGTGCCCCGACGCGTGGCTGCTGTCCTACACCGACCCGCTCGTGATGACGCTGTGGGCGGTACGCGAGGCCACCGGCCTGCGGAACGTGGCAGGGGTCTGCCACGCGGTGCGGGACACCCACGCCACGCTGGCCGACCTGCTCGGGCGCGAAGCCGTCGAGATCGAGTTCCGCACCGCCGGGCTCACCCACCAGGCCTTCGTGCTGTCCATGGAGGCGGACGGCCGCTCGCTCTACCCGGAGCTGGCCGAGGCCGTGGCCGCCGACACCCGGCTCGACCGGCACGTGCGCACCGAGCTGTGGCGCCACCTCGGGTACTACCCGACGGAGTCCAGCGAGCATGCCGCCGAATACGTACCCTGGTTCCTTCGGCACGACGACGAGATCGCCCGGCTCCGAGTGCCGATCGGCGACCAGCTGGGACGGGAAGGGCAGAAGCTGCACACGTACGAGACGATCCGGCGCGGCCTGGCCGACGGCAGGCCGATGCTGACCCGGTGGCAGGACCCGGAGATCGCCTCCGTGGTACTCAAGGCCCTGATCACCGGCGAGGCCGTGCGCACCAACCTGACCGTCCCGAACGACGGGCTGATCCCGCAGCTGCCGTCGGAGGCGTTCGTGGAGGTGCCGACCGTCGTGGACGGCGGCGGCATCACGGCGGCCCCGATCCCGGACTACCCGCCGCAGCTGGTCGCGCTCAACCGCGCCTACCTGTCGGTCGCGGAGCTCACCGTGCGCGCCAGCCTCGAGCGGTCGCCCGAGCACATCCTGCACGCCGCGATCCTCGACCCGAACACCGCGGCCACCCTGCGGCTGCCCGAGATCACCAGGCTGTGCCGCGAGATGATCGACGCCCATCACGACCTGCTGCCGTGGGCCGCGCAGGAGACCGCGGCCGAGCCCCGGCCCGGCACGGACAGCGCGAAGGAGGGCCAGTGACGACCAGCAGCGAGCCGGTCCCGGCCGAGGTGCGCCGCGAGCGCATGCTCGAGCTCGTCGAGGAGCAGGACTTCGTGCGGATCTCCGCGCTGGCGGAGGCGTTCGCCGTCTCCGTGGTCACGGTCCGCGGCGACCTCGACGTGCTCGAGTCCCGGGGGCTGATCCGCCGGGTGCGCGGCGGCGCCCGGGCCGTGACCCAGCCCGGCGCGGTGTCCGAGCAGTCCTACGAGCAGGCGCTCGGCGCGGCGGCGCTGGAGAAGGCGGCGATCGCGAAGGCCGCCGC
>Ga0310811_10000520_pt1 | contig 49719 bp, 36 predicted proteins | sample YCmetagenome_FD_207642 | JGI IMG/M metagenome (GOLD analysis project Ga0310811, IMG submission 207642) | Soil microbial communities from experimental microcosm in Duke University, North Carolina, United States - YC | ecosystem: Engineered > Artificial ecosystem > Soil microcosm > Unclassified ...
CCCTACCTCTCCACCGGCGGCCCGCCGCAGACCTTTCCCGATGTCACCCATTCTCTCCGTTGAAAAGCTCTCCATCCACCGCGGCCAATCCTATCTCGTGCACGACATCGACTGGTCGGTGCGGCGCGGCGAGCATTGGGTGATCCTCGGCGCGAACGGCTCGGGCAAGACCTCGCTCCTGCGCGCCCTCGGCGGCTACCTCATGCCCAGCGACGGCGAGGTGCATCTGCTCGGCGAGACCTTCGGCGAGGCCGACTGGCGCGAGCTGCGCACCCGGCTCGGCTTCGTCAGCGCGAGCATTGCACAGCTTCTTCACGATGAGGATCCGGCCCTCGAGATCGTGGCTGGAGGCCGCCAGGCCATGATGGGATACTGGGGCAACCTCTCCGCCGCCGACCGCGCCTCCGCCCGCCGGCTGTTGAAAAATCTGAATGCCACCGCCCTGGCGGAGAAGCCCTGGCAGATCCTCTCCCAAGGCGAGCGCCAGCGCGTCCTGATCGCGCGCGCGCTGATGGCCCGGCCGAAGCTCTTGCTGCTCGACGAGCCCTGCTCCGGCCTCGACCCCGTCGCGCGCGAGCGATTCCTCACCTTCCTCGGCAACCTCGGCGCGCAGAAGACGACGGTGCCGATGGTCCTGGTCACGCATCACGTCGAGGAGATCCTGCCGATCTTCACGCACGCCCTCGTCCTACGCGGAGGCCGCACGCTTGCGTCGGGGCCGATCGACGAAGTCATCACCGAACGCACGATGCGCGAAGCCTTCGACGGCCCGATAAAACTGACCCGCCGCGAAGGCCGCTTCCAGATGCACATCGAGGGGTAGGCGAAAATTCGACGCGGGGACGCGGGGAAACGGGGACGCGGAGAGGCACGGACCGCAGAGAGAGCAAATAGGCTTCGGAGGTTGCCAACAGGAGGCTGAAACCACGGATAACACCGATGGAACGGATGGGAATCTTCAGAAACCGCTTCCTGGACCGCAGATAGCGCAGATCACGCAGAGAGGAACTTCGACAGAACCCGTCGACTACCGGAGAGGCCCAAGAAACCACGGATCGCACCGATCACACGGATGGGGAGACCCGGAACTCATCCGCGATCTCTGCGCGGTCCGCGGTTGGGATGTTACGAAAATCGGTTTTCTGGTTCGCGACGCTTGCAATCCTCGACTGACTCCGTATTCTGTCCCTCCCAATTCGGGACGGCTGGATAGCTCAGTTGGCAGAGCAGAGGACTGAAAATCCTCGTGTCGGGGGTTCGATTCCCTCTCCAGCCACCACTCTCAATTCTCTGGGAGAGGCTTAAATACGGCCTGGCGGTTGGCGGGTCAAAAAGCAGGCTCTCATTTGAACGCAGGAGAACCGCAGGTCAGACGCAATCCTTCGTGAAACGACATTTGGGGTAGTTGCTGCATCCCAGAAAACTCCCTCCCGCGTTTGGTCCTTTTTCGGCAATCCGGGCAATGAGGTCGCCGCCACATTTTGGACATTGAGTCGTCGAGGAATGTCGCTGCTGCAGCGATTTCAAATGATCAGCTTTTGTGAAAAGCGTGTGCTGCTTGATGCCTCGCAGGCAGCTTTCATACCGCAACACATCGTGGGGCTCCAACAGGACTGTCCGAAAGTTTTTAATGTAGGAGCAAATGCCGCGATCCATGACTCCAGAGGGCATCGGAGTTTTAAAGGTGCAGTCGCCGATGAAGAATACAATCGAGTGAACGTGCTCGTGAGGAATATCGAGCTTCTCGGCTATCGCGCGAGTATGCCGAAAGTTCTGCCGGATTGGATTCTGAAAACGAAATTTCTTTCCGTAGAGAATCTGAGTCCATTGCGCGCTTCGCTCGTCTCCGAAAATCCACCCGTTGATGTTTTTGGTCTCGATGACAAAAATTCCGAACCGAGAAACGAGCACATGATCAAGTTGAGTCGTTCCGTTGTTTGTCGCGAGGATCAGGTTGTCGATCCTGCGAGCGATCGAGAGAGGCGAGAATGCCCCATGAAGTGAGCTTCTCACCGAACCATCCCTTCAACAGGGCAAACATGCAGAAATTATAAGCGAAGGAAGGTCTATGAATAGGGTGGAGTGTGGATATTTCCTATCGAGACAAACCCATGTCTGCGACCAACGTAGGGCGTAATCCTCAGGGTCTGTGGTTTTTGATTCCTTACGTAAGGAATTCCTCCACGTGGTCCAGGTCGCGGGACGGGACGAAGTCGGGGTCGGTGTAGAGCTTGATCAGGTCCTTTGCGGGGATGGCGCCGAGGCTGGCTGCGGGCAGGGTTTCGCCGCCGCCTTGCTTCCAGGCTCCGCTCCAGATGGCGGCGAGGACGATCGCGCCGTCGGCCATGACATGGACCGTCTTTTTGCCGAACTTCTTCCACAACGCGTCGTAGGTCGACACGTTCGCCTTGCCTCCGGCGGCGATGAAGGCGTCGACGATTTTCTTCGGCGGGATCAGCGTGGCCGCGCGGTCCATGAGTTTGACCGTTTCCAACGCGGCGGTGGGGCCATCGGTGATGTCGGCCACCCTGGCCACGTTCGCGATCTCGTTCTGGAGGCCCTGGAGGATGTCGTCCGTGTAGCGGTCGACCATGGCGGACTCGTAGGCGGAGTGGACGCCTGAGCCGGCGTTGCTCTGCGTCGTGTAGAGTTCCCCGGTGTCGCGCTTGTGATGCTCAACCTCGATCTTTTGGTCTTTGTAGCCGTCGGCGTAGATGGAGCCGTGCAAGGGCTGGCAGGCGTCGCCGACATAGTGGGCCAGCAGCCCGGCGGCGCAGACGAATTCATCCACGGCCTTGCGCCGGAGCGCGTCGACCATCGCGGAATAGAATTGCCACACCCGGAAGGGCAACAGGCCGCGCTCGGTGGGCTTGGAAGACGGGTGGCCGCATTCGTCGAAGAATGTCTGCCAGGCGCTGACAGTCAGGTTGTTCGCCGGGTCCGCGAGTGAGAACTCCCGGAGCGTGGTCTTTCGGATGGGGTTGAGTTCGTCAATATCCGCAAAGTGCGTGGGATGCTCCGGGCCGGTGCTCCGGCCCTGCCCGGCCGACTTGTTGTCGCGCCCGCCCGGCACCTTGGTGGGAAAGTTTTTCCAGACGAGGTCCGGCACGTCCGCCAGCGGGATCAAGTCGCCGTTTCCGCTGGCGGCCTTCAGGGCGGGGTCAATGGATTTGGGACCAAGCTCTCCGAGGCTGAAGCTGATCTGGTCCTCATTGGCCGCCATCAGGCGGCCGAGTTTGCCCTTCACGGCTTCGCAGGCAAAGGTGGCGATCGTGTAATGGCCGCGCTTCCCCCAATAGGGGGCCGCGCCGGTGTTGTGATTGCGCACGAGCTCCACATCAAGGAGGCGGCAGACATTGGCCAGGCTCGTCGCAAGCGCGAAATTGAACTGCCGGGCGCCGGAGGCACCGTCGAAGACCTGCCCGCCCCACTCGACTGCCAGCGGGCCGGGCAATTCGCCCTCCTGCACCAGATTCCAGACCGCTCCGGAATCGCCGGGGAGCGTCCCCTGCCCGGCCGACGGCGCGATCAGGAAATCGCTGACGTACTCGTAGCCGCCGAGGGCCTTGTAGCGGTAAAAGAGGGCGCTGATCCGGCCCTTGATCACGCCCGAGCGGGCGCCGCTCGCGACGACCTCCGCCCCGATGACCCGAAGCGTGAGGTTCGTCTCGCTCAGGTCACTGATCGGCCCCAAGGGCCCGATACCGATCATCTCGGACGACCATTCGTTGACGTCGGCGACCTCGACCAAACCGACATCCATCGTGGAATAGACCTGCCGGCCGGGAAAGCCGGGATAGACGGTCTCGAAGGGCAGCCGCGTGAGCTGTTTCTCGCTCGACCAGCCGATGGCGGAGGATTCCCCGCCCGTACGGGAAAAGATCGGCGTGCCCTCGTTCCCAGCGACGTGGCGATTCGTCAGCGCATAAACAGTATGGCCGTCACTGACCAGGCAACCCGCGGTGGCCACATGCTCCTGATTCTGCACCGTGACCCGGACCGGCGATCCGCCGCCGAGGATGCCTTTTTGCCAGCGCCAGATCGCCGAGGATGCCGGCGCCTCGGCGGGGTCCACCTTGACGACGCAGACCGGAACGACGCGTCCGTCCGGCATGTACAGGGCGGTAGGCACCATGTCCTGCGAGGTATAAGGCTTCTGCCAGCCGAAGTCCGCGGGGTCGGCCCATTTGTCGACAAAGACGAGGACGCATGGCCACGACTTTTCCTGCACCGAAGAATTCTCGAGGGTGCGAGGTTCGAGCGATTTCTTCCCAGCCTCCGAGTTCCGAATCAAAAACAATCCGATCGCCGTCCCGACCACGTTGGCCTTGTTGACCAGATGGTGGTGATAGAGATCCCGAGCCTCCACCAGGTCCTTGACCGAGAGGCGGCTGAACGTGGCGGAGACATCGTCCTTCGAAGCTGAATTCCTTATAACCCTTTTCATTTCCACCGCTCATACAATAATCTACGTCGGTGTAAACAATAATTATGATACGTTATTGTTTCGTGGCGACTGCGAGCCAAATTGCCGTTAAGAGGAGTCGGCGAGCCAAATACGAGACCGAAATGTACGCCAACCCCAAGGCGTATGGAAAAATCCGCAGCACCTCGAGGCCGTGTTTTTGAGGCATCCCAGTTTGCGCTATTTGTGAGTAAATCACAAAGATTGATATCCATCTTTTGATTTCATCATCCCAGTTTTTACGATAAATGGGCCTCGTTTCGACTGCGGGCTTCGCGATGAGATGCTCGCCTTCGGAGAGTTTCCGTTTGTTCATTCGCGCGTGCTGAACAGCATATGTTCATTTCCGCGATGCCAGCACATTAAATATCTTTTGAACGTATTAATTTATTCAAACTGTTTTATTACAGCAACTAAAGAGATATTACGTAAAAGGTCATAAAGGGAAGAGGGAGTAGTTTTTTTCTCCTGCAGCCCTCTGATCAAAGACAAATGGGAACAGGCTGAATCATTGCTGCGAACCAATCCCGAGCGGCGTCATCAATCCGGTTTGGCGGCGTACGAGAGATCGTAACCTCATGAGAATTCCACGTTGTTCTTCCCTGTGGATAATTGAATTCCGGTAAGGGAGATCGCAGGCGCCCCGCGTCCAGAAGGAGCACGAATGACTTGCTGTGACTACGCAAAGATTTCCTCCGCATGATCTCGGCGATGGGGTTTCGATATGCCTCGTAAGGGAAAATATACTCTAGATGACCAACCGTGGACGGAGCACAAGTGACGAGAAAGATAATTCTCAATCCTTTGTAGCACCACCACCACCGGTTGATTCTCAACCTTACTGGTCTCTCGTCGGTGCGAGGGGTAGGAAGGATTTTTGGGCAAATTATCTCAACACCAAGGATGGCTGGAGCGTCTCAAAAGATCGGAGGACTATGGCGAGAAAGAGGAGCCGCCAACAATTCCAGGAACAATGAGCCGTTGCCAGTCCCCCATTGTTTCTTAAAATCTCCGTGCGCTCTTCGAGCTTTGGGATTACGTGAGTGGAAGCCGCTCATCACCGCGCTCCAGCCTCCCCTCCCCATGAAGTTTCCCTTTGCCCTCGCTCTAGCGGGCATTTTTCTTTCGTGCAACGCTCCGCTTCACGCCAAGCCGGCGAAGCAGCGGGCGAAATATCTCATCACGGTCACCGACGATTTCATCGTCGATGCGTGGGTCAACGGTCGCCGGGTCGACGACACCTCACGCCAGCTTCTCGCCGAGATCTTCGGCGCCACGGTCGAGCGGATCGATGTGCCGATCTACTCCGGGGACTGGGTGGTCTTCAACGTGGTCAGCAATCGAATGCGCTGGAACGGGAGCGCCTACTTTGCGGTCGCGGGACTGCTCGAGCCGGACAAATACGGCTTCGTCTCCTCCTTGAAAACTGGTGCATGGAGCGCGTGCGATAATCCGAGGCAGGCTCCGCAGTTCATCTACCAGCGCAAGTTCGGAATCGAAAATCCCGCCGTAGAGATCCCCCACCTCTGGGGTGGCGGGGACGAATTGATTCGCCGATACGCCGGCCAAGGATGGGATGGCACGCCACTCTGGGGGCGGGGCCGGAATACCTGGATCAAGGTTCTGATACGGTAAGCGCGAGGACGCGCGGGTATTGGTCATTGGTCATTGGTCATTGGTCATTGGTTTACCTGTCTCAATGCACGCAGTGCTTTGGGTGTGGTCATTGGCCTCGCCCACATCGCTCGCGCGAAGTGCGGCGGGCAGGTCATTGGTTTACCCGCCTCAATGCACGCAGTGCTTTGGGCGTGGTCATTGGCCTCGCCCACATCGCTTGCGCGAAGTGCGGCGGGCAGGTCTTTGGTTTACCCGCCTCGTTACGCGCAGCGTTATGGGCGGACGCCAATGCACGCAGCTTGGACCTGATCTTTGGAACCTTTTGGAGGCGGGTCGACTCCGAACAGACTTTCTTCTGAAGCCCTCATCTGCGTGATCCGCGTTCTCTGCGGTTTTCAGTTCCCTACGTAAGGAATTCTTCCCTTTGGCCTCGAAACTCCATTCATAAAAAGACTGATATCAATATATTTTGGGAATACTTTCTGACTTTTGCCGAGAATTTGAAATCAATTGTATCTGCTTTATCTTAAAAAGTTGGATTATAAATTGATTTCAATATGTTTTTAAAAAGTGATCTATCTCTGTAATAGTAAATTGATTACAATTTATTGAAGAAGGCGTGAGCCACAGATACGAAATCAAAAAATTAGGTTCCAATAAATTGGGAGGAGCCGCAGACCCGCCTTGTTTCCTTCGTATCGATAGAGAGTAGGGCTCAAATTCACTCTAGCCGCTGATGGGCCGGGTCAATCTGGATGCCTATCTGGTCGAACGATCCTGAGCCCCGCCCCGGACTGGTCGCTGAGAAGGATCAGTCGCACGTCATAAGCGGCTGACAAAATGGCCTAGCTGGCCTAGCTTTCCGTCGAAAACCCCATCCGCGTGATCCGCGTTTTTCCGCCAGCTCTGGCGGCTAGGCGTGGCTCGTCGGGGTGGCGAGACTCCGGGCGGCCACTTCTTCCGCTGCACCGCCCTCCCCCAAGGTCATGAGAATGGGCTTCACCAGGTTGACAATGGTCGCCGCAGCCTGCTCCGACGGAGCCCGGTTCGGCACTTCCAGCCACTCCCTGGCCCCGCCGTAGATCGCCCAGCTCACCATGCCGCCGATCATCTCGAGGGATTCCCCGCCGGCAGTTTCATGGCGCCGGAGGCCATTCAGGATGAGGCCCTTCACCACATTGATCACCGCGGATTCCAAATGCGGATCCAGCGCACGGTGGCGGCCGCATTCCGAGCTGGAGACGCCGGCCAGATAGTCACAAACGCCGAGGACGATGGCAAAAATAGCCGAGCCGCAATCGCTCCCGAACGTTATACCCCGGGCATCCAGCGAGGCGTGAAACCGCGCCGCTACGACGCAGGTGAAGAGCGCGGTCTTGTCCGGATAGTGATCGTAGAAGGTCGCCCGATTCACGGTCGCCTCGTCCGTGATGTCCTGCACGGAGATCTCGTCGAAGTCTTTGACCTCCAGCAGCCGGATCATGGCTTCATGCAAAAGCTGGCGCGTCCGCCGAACGCGGGGATCCATGGTTTTGCTGCAATCTGACTCGGACATGCTGGCGCCCCTTATACCCCGAGATTCCTGATTTGTCACATGGTCGCTTAAACGTCATTTGTCGTTTATCGTTTGACAACATATGTTGTTTTGACAATAGATGTCGTTGAAATTATCCATGAAAACCCTACTCCACCTCGATTCCAGCCCGATGGGCAATGCCTCCGTCTCCCGCAGCCTGACTGCCGAATTCGTGAAGAACTGGCAGCGCCAGCATCCCGACGGAAAGGTGATCACCCGGGATCTCACCGCAACGACCCTGCCGGTGATCTCGGCGGCATCCGTCGGGGCCACCTTTACCCCGGAGGATGCCCGCACGCCGGAACAGCAGGCGCTGCTCACCACCTCGGATGCGCTCATCGCCGAGCTCGAGCAGGCCGACGAATACGTCATCGGAGTGCCGATGCATAACTTCACGATCGCCTCGGTCCTGCGGCTCTGGATCGACCAGGTCGTGCGGGCAGGCCGGACCTTCTCCTACGCGGATGGCACGCCGAAAGGATTGCTGGAAAACAAGAAAGCGCACTTCATGGTCGCCTCCGGCGGCGTCTACGGAGAGGGCACGCCCATGGCGTCCTATAATTTCGTGGAGCCCTATCTGCGCACCATCTTCGGCTTCATGGGAGTGATCGATACCTCCTTCCTCGTCGCCGGCGGAGCGTCCGCCCTGAACTACGGAAAGATCGACCTGCCGACCTTCCTGGATCCGCATCTGGAGACGATCCGCTCCCAATTCCAGGTCGCCGCCTGATCTTCGCCACCCGTACCTCGCAAAAACTCGATCCATCTGTTATGAAATTCGCCGCCCCTCTGGCCCGCTGCCTCCTTGGCCTGGTCTTTCTGGTCTTCGGACTCAATGGCTTCCTGCACTTCATCCCCATGCCGCCCATGACCGGCCTGCCGGCCCAGTTCATGATGGCGCTGGGCATGTCGGGATTCCTGGTCGTGGTGTTCCTGCTCCAGATCATTCCCGCGGTTCTGCTGCTGCTCAACCGCTACGTGCCTCTGGCGCTGGTGCTTCTCGGCCCGGTGCTCGTGAATATCATCCTCTTCCACATCTTCATGGCCCCGGCGGGATTGCCCCTCCCCATCATCCTGCTGGTTTGCTTCGCGGTGGTAGCCTCCGTCCACTGGCGAGCATTTTCGGAGATTTTTCGCGCCCGTCCTCCCGCCGTGGACGGTCATTTCGCGCGCTGATCGCCGCCTCGGAAAAAAGCCCGCTCCGCCTCCATCGACATGGAGGCGGCCCAGGAATAGCACTCATCTCTGGAGCCTGGCCGCTCTATCGAGCTAGAGGGAGAATAGCGTGAGCGCATGGAGGATTAAACATTGATCTCAATTTTAAATTTCTCCGCAAAGGCACTAAAATACGAAAGAGGACACGTTGATTTCCATACGCTGCCGCCTTGGATGCGGCGCCAGGAGAAGAACCTCAGTCCCAGATCGAGGATTCGATGAAGGGCTTGGAGACACTGACGATCTCGTCCTCCAGGGACTCCTCTCCATCTGACCTGGTTTTCAAAACCACATCGACCTTGATGATCGGGCATGCCCGCGAAACGTACCGGCGCTGAGTTGGAAGGGATATGCCACCCTCGGTCGTGAATTCCTTCCGAAGGTCCCGCCGGGTCTGACCCGGCTTGATCGCTTTCGCCGTGTCCATGACCTCCTGGACTTTTTTCGCAAACGCCTCGTCGTTAGCCCGCCCGATCGTGACCGTGTCTTTTACGGAGCGGCTCGCCCAATTCAGAACCAGCCTCGAATCCGGCAACGGCCACCCCTTGGGAATTTCATAGATCCCGGTCAGGGAAGCAGAGCTGACGCCAGGACTGTATTTATCCCCTGCCCCGCCTTTCGGCTGCAGCGTCACCGAGTGCCCTGCCGCGTCACTCAAGCTCACCGCGAGATCTTGGTAAAGAATGGGTGGCGTCGCCACGCTGCCTCGGCTCGACGGGAAGCCAACGCGGAGCGAGAGATCTGTTTCCGTCCCATTGGTGTCGTGGACGATCTCCGCCCATCCGCTGAGTCCGCCCAACTCGATCGGATATCCCTCGAAGAAAACGCTGCCGCCTTCATCGGCGGGGGCCCGCCCCATGGCAGTAATAACCAGAAAAGACGCCACGAAAATTTGAGAAATATTCATAGGGTGTCAGCGACGAATAGAGACTTCCCAAGCAGTGATCGAGAGGAGAACCGTCGGAACCCCGCCCCAGGCCGCGACGGTGGTTTAATTTGACTCGACGGTAATTTGGCAACCTGCCATCGTTTCACTAATGAAAACGATTTTCGGAAAGTTCCTGATTGCCGCCACCGCGCTCACGTTTGCCTTTGGAAACGCGCACGGCGCAACCTCGGAAAAGACGTCGAAGCTCTACGCCTACAAGGGGAACTACTCCGGAACCTTGATCATCAGCGGCTCGGGCACGTCCGCGATCGGGTCAACGACAGGGAAGTTTTCCGCAAACAAGAAGAAGGATGTCGGCACCTTGAACCTGACTTCGTTTGTCAGCGTGAGCGGATCCTCCATCGCGGTGATCGAGAATTACACGTTCAACAAACGCTCGTTCAATTATTTCCTCTCGGCGGGAACGAGCGGCCCGGGTAGCGGAGTGGTGTCGATCGGCAAAAAGGTCATCAGCTACACGGGAAGCGTCAACGTCTCGGGTACGGTCTATACGGTGACCGGAACCGCCCGCCTCAACAACAAATCCCTTTCTATTCTCGAGGTCCTCACGTCCCAAAGCACGACGCTCACCTTCAGCTACAACCTGAAGCGCAAGGGGAAGTAGAGCGGCGGCGCGGGCGCGCCGGTCATTGGTCATTGGTCATTGGTCATTGGTCATTGGTCATTGGTCATTGGTCATTGGTCATTGGTCATTGGTCATTGGTCATTGGTCATTGGTCATTGGTCATTGGTCATTGGTCATTGGTCATTGGTCTCTTTCGGAATGCAACTTTCGAAATGGAGAATGGGAGCGAAGCGGACACAGTTTCGCTCTTCTTCATTCAAACGGGGCAATGCGGAATGGAGCTTTGGGCTTGATCGGACAGGCCGTTTTGTTCGGAGATTCCCATCCGTGTGATCGGTGCCATCCGTGGTTCCTTCCTCAATAGTTTCGACTCGACAAATATCCGGCAACTTGTCATTGATTCACTAATGAAAACGATTTTTGGAAAATTCCTGATCACGACGACCGCTCTCCTCCTTGCCTACGGAAACGCATCTGCGGCCACTGCGGAAAAAACGTCCAATCTCTACGCCTACAAGGGCAATTACTCCGGGCTCTTCATCTTCAGCGCCTCCGGGACTTCGGCGGCGGGACAGACGACCGCGAATTTCTCCGCGAACAAAAAGAAGGATATCGGGTCGCTGAGCCTGAGCTCATTTGTCAACAGCGGAGGCTCAAGCGCGGTCATCACCGAGAACTTCTCGTTTCAGAAACGATCCCTCACGTACGTCCTGTCGCTCGCGGGAACGGGTGCAGCGGGAACAGGCGTCGCCAAAATCGGTAAGAAATCCATCAGCTATACGGGAAGCATCAGTGCCTCCGGTATGACCTACACGGTCAGCGGGATAATTCGTCTCAACAAAAAATCGCTGACGATCAACGAGACCATCTCCGGTGTCGGCTCCGCGCTGAGCTTCACCTACAACCTGAAGCGCAAGGGCAAGTAGGCCAGGCAGCGCGGAACGCGCTGGTTATCGGTTACTGGTTATTAGTCATTGGCCCGCCTGCATCGCCGCGAAGCGTTGTGAGCGGGCCATTGGATTTTTGAGGTCGGAGTGCTTAATCAATCCGGCGGTCCAATCTGCCAAGGATGCCCTTTCCATGGTCTGATTTACCGCGATCGCTTTACCGCTTCAGCTCAAGTTTATCTCGATCTTCGTTTTGCCTCGGGCCGTTCCCGAGTTCTCCGAGGTTTCAGCAATTGTGCCTGTCCGTGACTTTACTTCGCGGGTTGAGCGGATTTTCGTCGCCCGGAAGTCGAAAAAATTCAGGCCAAACCACATCGAAGGACCGCCTGATCCGAAGCGGTCGGAATATTTCCGATGGACAATAACTTTAATTAGGAGAAACTCGCTATATCCCCCGATCTGATTATGGCGCGCTCAAAGCTTCTTCGCGTGGACCGAACCGATGTTCAATTCAACTCGGAGCGCCCGAAACGAGCGGAATCGGCCCCGGATGCGGGCGTCATTCCGCCCGCTGCGCGAAGTCTCCAGCCGCTCGTCCCCGTGGTAGCTCCGGATCATGGTGCTTCCCATCCGCAAAGCTGGCCGACGATCGAGGTCGAAATGTCTTCCCAAGCAGCAGCCACGGTCTTCCGCGAGGCGGCACGCCAGGATCTCTCGAAGACGCAGTATCTCCGCTCCGTCCTTCGCCGGGCTCTCGACGCCGACATGCTGGGCGGAGGAGCTTCCCTGCTCGCGCTCAACTGGATTCTTTGAGGATCGCTGGCGATTCCGCACGATGCAGTCGCGGGCGCAAAGGCACGGTGTGATCATCCCGGCTTGATCGACTGCCTGGAGTTCATCGGCATCGAAGCGTGAAGACGATCACCCCGGTGAATCGGGTGGGGCTTTGTGAAAATTCAGGAGTTTCGCCGATCAAGGCTGGATTTCTCCCGCGGAAGGATCCAGTCTCCGCAACTCCTTCTGTTGTAAGTCGTAATACCCCATGAAAAGAATCGAAGCGATCATCAAGCCCTTCAAGGTCGAGGAAGTGAAAGTCAACCTGGCAGAGCTCGGGCTCACCGGGATGACCATTACCGAAGTCAAAGGTTTTGGACGTCAGAAAGGGCATAGCGAAATCTACCGCGGCAGCGAATACACCGTGGACTACGTGCCGAAGGTGAAGGTGGAACTCGTCGTCGCGGACGGCCAGGTCGATGCCGCGGTCGCCGCCATCATCGCCGCCGCGAAGACCGGTCGCATCGGCGACGGGAAGATTTTCGTCTCGCCGATCGACGAAGTTGTCCGCATTCGGACCGGCGAGTACGGCGAACTAGCAGCGTAGACAAGGTAGAAGGAAGAAGGCTGAAGGAAGAAAAGCTCTGGCTCCTGCGCAAAGCGCAGTCCCCGGGGAGGGCGACGCTCCTCCGGAGCCGACTTTTCCTCTTCAATTTCTCGTGCAAGCCAGCCTGCGATTGCTACCTCCACGCTGATAAATATGGGCTCGGCGGGAGCCTCTCACTCCCAGGAATTTTGCTATCCGTGGTTGCCGCCCTATTTGCTTTTTTACCGCTGCCACATGGAAAGGTAAAAGGCTGAAGGATGAAATATTCCGGCTTGGGCGCTGTCGGCGCGCCTTCGGCCATTTTTCTTTGCCTGAAGCTTGATCTATCGCCGCCACATTGCGGCGGTGAGTGGGAAAGTGATCACCATTCCGGCCTCCTCCTGGCGCACTTGGAAGGACAGGTGATCTGTTTCCACGTCGGCCGTGAGCAGATCGAGCAACTGCTGGCGGTCGTCTCCTTCCGGGAAGGATGACGCCACCAGGGACTCCGCACTCATCTCGAGTCCGAAATGTCGCACCTCCGGTGCTATCAGCCGGTCAGCCTCTCCGAGACTCGTCAGCTCCGGTGCGGTCAGGGCGCTGGTGTGGGAGGAATCCCTCTGTCGCTCGAAGGCGTCGTAGGCTTCCCGCTTCGACTCTTCCGGCGTGGCGTCCAGGACCATGATGCGTCCGCCCGGTTTGGTCACGCGCACCAGCTCGGCAAATGCCGCGCGAGGGTTCTGCAGATGATGAAACGCATACCGGGTGATCGCCACATCGAACTCGCCCGCCGCGAACGGCAGGCTCGTCATGTCGCCGTGAACGAAGGTCACGTTCGAGAGTCCGCGCTCCGCCGCCCGGCTGCGCCCCAGCTCCAGCATGGCGGGCGTCAGGTCGGCGCCGACCACCTCCCCCACCCATGGCGCGAGATGGCAGCTCACCAGGCCCGGGCCGCAGCCGGAATCCAGCACGCGCTCACGGCCGGTGAAATCACCCAGCTCGCGGAAGACCTCGAGCGAGCGATTCTCCGAGTGCGCCCGATGATCGGCGAACAAACGCGATTGCCGGGTGAACTGCGAAACTACTTCCTGTCGATGAGAGTCGGATTCCATGGCGTCACTGTGCGCGATCCGCTCGAAATCGTCTTTCCACAATCGGTCATTTTCTGTTGTTAATCGGCCAATGCCCAAGCGCCTGACCACCGGTGAAACCGATCGTGCGATCCGCTCGCTGGGCATCAATGCGCGGCGTGCCTCCATGCTCGGGATCTTCGACGAGGCGCGAAACGTCCGGTACGAGTTCCACCGGCATCGGCGGCATCAGCTCATCTTTCCGTCGGCCGGATTGCTTTTCGTGGAAACGGACCGGGCGATCCATCCCTGCTCCCCGCAGCAGGGACTATGGATTCCCGCCGGGGTACGCCATGCCACCACCACCGGCCTGCATACGACAGTTTCCGTTTTCCTTCCGCCCGCTGCCTTTTCCGCCCTGCGGAAGGAATCGACGCCGGTCACCATCACGCCCCTCCTTCGGGAGGCCGGGAATCGTATCGCGACGGCCGGGAAATCATCCGCGGCCCTGACCGCGGCGCTCTCGGCCATCGTGCATGCCGAGGTGCGCGCCGGATTCTCCGACACCGCCTGGCCGTCGCTGCCGGTGGCCCGCTCCCTCTCGATGCAGCGAGCGATCGGCATTGCCCTCGACGACCTCGAGTCGATCACGGTGGCAGGGCTGGCGGTGCGCGGCGGCCAGAGCGAGCGCACCCTGCGACGGAAGTTCGCCGAGGAGCTCGGCATGGGACCGGAGCTGTTCCTGCTCCGCGCGCGATTGATCCGCGGGATGCATCTCCTCGCCACCGATCACAAGGGCACGATCACGGAGATCGCCCTCGCGGCCGGCTATTCCAACCACAGCGCGTTCAGCTCCGCCTTCCGTCGCTTTACCGGCGTTTCGCCCCACGCCTTCCGGTCGCGGGTCGCCCGTGCGGAGAATTCGCGAAATTCCCAGCGCTGACTCCGCAGCGTCTTCCCTGGGTCTGCTAGAGTGTGATCATGGATCCCGTCACTTTCACCATCTCCGTACGCGAGCTCGTCGAGTTCGCCTACCGGACGGGGAGCCTGGGCGGGACCGGCAAATTTCTTTCCAGCACGAGAGCGGTCGAGGGTACCAAGGGGCACCGCCGGGTGCAGCGTTCCCGCGGCGAGGGATACCGACCGGAGGTGACCGTGGAAAAGACCTTCACGCGCGAGAATGTCGTCCTCCGCGTACTGGGGAGAATCGACGGCCTCATGGACACCACCACTCCGCCCCTTGTCGAAGAGATCAAGACGGTGGAGGGCGATTGGCCGGGCACGCCCGATCCATTGCATCTCGCCCAGCTCCGGATCTACGCGGCCATCATGTGCGTGCAGAATGAATGGGCGCAGGTGGAAACCCGCCTGACCTATCTCAATCTCGACGATGACTCGGAATCCCCGATCACGGAGATCGAGAGCGCGGCGACGCTGACCAGCTTCCTCGAGGTCACGCTGAACCTCTGGTTCGAATGGCTGATCCCGCAGGCGCTCTGGAAGCAGGCGCGAAACGAGAGCGTCACCGCGATGGTCTTCCCGCTCGGCGGCTTTCGCGCCGGCCAGCGTTCCCTCTCGGCAGCTGTCTATCGGGCGATCCGGGACGGAGGGCGGCTCTTCGCGGAAGCGCCGACCGGCACCGGGAAGACGCTCGCGACGCTTTTCCCGGCAGCGAAGGCCCTACCGCTGATCGAGGGCCAGATCTTCTACGTCACGGCCAAGAACCCGGGGCGGATCGCGGCGACCGAGGCGCTGCGGCATCTCCGCACCGGCGGAGCAAAGCTCCGGAGCGTCGAGATCACCGCCAAGCGGAAAGTCTGCTTCGGAGCCACGGCCACGGAGGGTTGCGATCTTCGCACCTGTCCCTACGCGCTCGGCTATTTCGACCGTTTCAAGCCCGCGCTCCGCGAGCTGCTGGCCCGCGAACACATCGACCGGGAAGCGATCGAAGAGGTCGCCCGGGCGCACACCGTCTGTCCGTTCGAGCTGTCGCTCGACGCGTCCAACTGGACGGATGTGGTGATCGGCGATTTCAACTACGTCTTCGACCCGACTGCCCGACTGCAAAGGCATTTCGGCGAGGGCGGGCAGAAGCATGTCGTGCTGGTGGACGAGGCGCACAACCTCGTGGACCGCAGCCGCGAGATGTACTCCGCCTCGATCAGCGCGGAGATGCTCACCCTGCGCGGCACCCCGATGAAGGGCAGTGGCAGCCGGCGGGCGCTGAATGGGTTCAAGCGCGCGAGGAAGGCCGTGGAGGAATTTCTCGCTCTTCCCGGCGAATCCACGCTCCCGGCCCGCGACTACCACGACCGCGCGGTCGTCCTTGCCACCCGGCCGGATGCCCTCGTCGACGTGCTGCGGGAGAGCGCAAGCGCGATCGAGGGGTTCCTGGCCGAGCAGGACGAGGGCACGAATTTGTCGGAGTGGATCGAGCCGTGGTTCGAGATGCTGGCCTTCCTGCGTGTGGCCGAGCTCTTCGACGGGAATTTCCGGACGATCATCGACGGTCCGCGCGGCACGGTGACCCTGTTCTGCGCCGATGCCTCCGCCCTGCTGCACGAGACGCTCAAGACCCTGCGTGCGGCGGTCTTTTTCTCCGCGACGCTTTCGCCGGCGGGATATTTCCGCGATCTGCTGGGAGGTCGTGAGGGAGATGTCTGCATCGCTCTGCCCTCGCCTTTCGACCCCCGGCAGATGCATGTCGCCGTCCTTGGCCATGACGTAACCTTTAAAGGCCGGGCGGCCTCCTTCGCCTCAGTCACCCGCGCGGTCGCCGCGCACATCGAGGCAAATCCGGGCAACCATCTCGTCTTCGCGCCCTCCTTCTCCTACCTGCGCGAGCTGGCAGAGAAGCTGGAGGATGCAGGACTCACCTGCATCGAGCAAACCTCCTCGATGGATGAAGGAAGTCGCGCGGCCTTTCTCAGCCAATTTGCCAAAGGCGGCAACGCCGTGGGCATAGCGGTGCTCGGCGGCATCTTTGCCGAGGGGATCGATCTGCCAGGCGACCGTGTGGTCGGCGTGACCGTCATCGGCATTGGCATTCCCCGCCTGTCGATCGAGCGGGACATCCTCCAGGCTCATTTCGAAACGACGCGCGGGGCGGGATTCGATTTCGCCTATCGCTTTCCCGGCATGCAAAGAGTCCTGCAGGCGGTCGGCCGCCTGATCCGCACCGAGGCCGATCGAGGGTCGGCGCTGCTGATCGATCGGCGGTTCAACGAGACTCGGACTCGGGTCCTGCTTCCGGAGTGGTGGCGGATTGGAAAGGTAGAAGTAAGAAGGATGAAGGATGAAAGCTTTCCGCCGCAGGCGGGTGATATTGCTTAAGATCTTTCCGGCCGCCGGGCGGCGGCTTGCTTCGAAGCTTGGAATGGTTGAGCGTGGCGATCTCCCTGCATGAAGATCCATGCTGACAAGATCGATGGAGTTCACCCGCATGCCCTGGGCATTCGCGGGATCAGATGCCTTCTGGCGGCGGTCCCCGAGAGCTGGATAGCCGATCTCAAGGGGGTGCGCCTGACCAATTCCCTGGAAAGCTCGCCCCGGGCCTTTTTCAGTCGGCACGATCACATCCTCGTCGTCCATGCGCGTGGGTGCACGACGAGACAAGCTCTCGAGCTTATCCTATTCGAGCTAGCGGGCGTTCATTTCGGCTATGCCACCCGCCACTGGCACACCCTTTCCGCAAGGGAGAAAAGCCACCTTCAAAAAATCGTTGAGCCTCTCATCGAGGAACTGGTGCCAGTGGTCACTCCCTCGAAGAAGCGTTTCATCGAAATCCCCACCCCAGCCTTTCGCCGGGTCGTTTAAATACAGAGGACTCTAAGAGCCTGTCTGAAAAAGAGCCAAAGCCCAGGTCCGTTGAACTCGCGCTATTGCTTACAACAGGTCGGACGGCGGCGGAGCGCCAGTTGCCTCGGTCGCTCCAGCTCCCTCGCCCTAAGGGCTGCGCTTCGCACAGGCGATCCCAAAGGGTCCCGCCCTTTGGTATTCTACCATCTAAAACGATAGGCCCGCTCTGGCGGCCCCATTTTCGCTCGAGATCGCTGCCCTTCTGTCGATTTTTCAGACTGGCTCCAAGGAAGGCAGAAAAACAGGAAAAAACCTCAGAGAACTTTCCCGCTTTCCTCAGAGCTTCCAGGTTTTTAAGTCGGCCCGGCGGGAACCGACGCCTACAACGCTTTGTGCAGTAAGTCGGGCATGCCTCCCCCTCCCTAGGGAGGAGCCGTATTCGGCCCTTTATTTCGCGGCTGCGCGCTCGGGGATCCGGTAGGTCAGGCTCGTCGGTGGCTGGTGCAGGGCTTTTCCGATCTGGCCGACCAGCCAGAGATAATGGTCCGAGGGCAGCCCGGCGTCGAAGACCGAGAACTTGCTCTCGCCCACGGGCGGCGTGCTGGTGACCTTGAAGATCGCCGTGCCTTCGTCGATCTCGTCGAACATCGCCACGTAGAGCGAACCCGCTCCGGCCTTGATCGCGGAGACGGCCTGGCTCCAGAGGAAATTCCCCTTCTCGCGCGGGATCTCGTCGAGCGGGGAATCCTTCCGATGCGACTTCTGCAAGTTCTGCCAGCTGAAGCCGGGGAAAATGACCGGGAGATACGCGATCTTGCGCTCGTCGCACCAGGCCTTGTCGGCTCCGACCATTTTCCCGATCTCCTGCGCGGCGGGGATGGTGCGATACCGGCCCACCGCCCAGGGGCTGATGACATCGGCCATCTCATAGACCGGATGGCTCACGTCCGCCGGCTCGCTGTCCGCGTTGCCCTCGCGCCAATGGTAGGGCACGCCCTCCATCACGGCATTGCCGCCGTATTTCGGGTCGTTCTTGAAGAACTCGACCAGCTTCCGGCAGGACTCGAGGGAATACTTGCGATGGTCGCTGAAACCGATGCCCCAGATGGCGACCAGCGGGCGGCCATGCTGGCGGGTGTAGCCGGCGTCCTTCCGGAAGTCGTCCTTGTCGATGAGCCGCTTCCAGTCGCCGGTGACCAGCCGGATGATGTTCTCATCGTTCAGGCCGGAGAGGTCGTACATGATGAACCAGATGCGGCCATTCGCCGCCGCGGCATGACGGCAATTCTCGAGCACCTTGTCCCTCCAGGCGATGCCCTCGGGAGAGTCGAGATTGGCCCCAAAGCGCTGCAGGGCCGCGCCGTCGATGCCATAGTCCCGCATCCATTGGAAATGGCGGTTTACCGTGGTCGCGTTCGACGCGCTGAAGACGGGTGCGACCTCCCCATTGGGGAAGCGGAAAGGCGTCGCGAACTTCTCGTCCGCGCCGAACTCCGAAAGATCCGGCCAGAGATCGAAGGTGCAATGCCCGGGGCCAAATCGCCGGCCGCCGTAGTGCACCCACTCGAGCCCGCTCCCATCCCCCGCCGGGGCGAACCATCCCTGGTAGCCCGCGACCACCTTGCCCGCGAGTTCGTTGTCCGGCGTGGCGGCGGGCAGCAGACCGGAGGAGGCGATGGCGATGAGACCGAGGGCAAGGGAGAATCGATAAAAACTCATGGGGCGGAATGAAAAAGAGCCACACGCATAAAGGCCTGTGAATCAGGAATGTCAACCCCGGGCTACCGGAAGCCGGGGATCATCCGGCCGGTCGAGCACCTGGCGGGCAGGCTCCTCGGGCGCGCCCGACGTTTCGCTTCCCGGCCGGAACGGCGCTGTGGTAAGCCTCCTCCCATGCCCTCCCTCCCCATCCGTTGCGGCCTCGTGATCGCGGCCAGCCAGATCTTCGCCCTCCTCGCCTCCGCCCAGACACCCGCCTCCGGCGCCACGCCGGCACCGACGCAGCCCTGGGAGCAGAAGTTCAAGGATTTTACGTTCGAGAGCTACCGGAAGGACGGCCACACGCTCCCCTACCGCCTCTACCAGCCGCCGCAGATCGAGCCGGGCCACAAATACCCGCTCGTGCTTTTCTTCCACGGTGCCGGTGAGCGTGGCGACGACAATCGCAAGCAGTTCCTGCGCTTCGCCTCGGTGGTGGAGTTCTGGAAGACCACGCCCTGCTTCGTCCTCGCGCCGCAGTGCCCGGACCTCGGCCAGCCGGCGGATCCCGAGCATGCGTGGGTGCAGACGAAATTCGGCGCCGACAGCCACACGATGAATGCGACGCCCACCTGGCCCCTGCGCCTCGCCATGGATGTCTTTGCCAAAACCATCGCCGACCATCCGATCGATCCGGACCGCATCTATGTCACCGGCCTCTCGATGGGCGGCTTTGCCACCTGGGAGATCCTGCAGCGGGAGCGCGGGAAATTCGCGGCCGCCATGCCGGTGTGCGGAGGGGCGGATCTCGCCTTCGCGCCGAAGCTGGCCTCCCTCCCGATCTGGGTCTTCCACGGCGACGCGGACGACACGGTGATGGTCAAGCGCTCGCGCGACATGGTCGCCGCGCTCAAGGCCGCGGGCGGAAATCCGAAGTACACCGAGTACCCCGGCGTCGGCCACGACTGCTGGTCCGTGACCTACGCGAATCCCGAGGTCTGGAAGTGGCTCTTCGCGCAGTCGAAGAAGTAGTGACTCGTCCGAGGGGGCCGCATTCGGAGTCCTGTGCGGAATGAATTTTACCGCGAAGGACGCGAAGATCGAAGAGGCCATGTCGACGATCTCGTCGTTGAGAGGTAGGACGCGACTCCGTTCGCGTCCGACTTTTGGGCCAAGCTTCAGTTCAATGGAGAAGCAGCGAAGACCGTCTGTTCTCTGCAATCAATCGCCCACCTTTTCCTTAAAAAGTCGGTCACCAACGGAGTGGTGACCCTACCCTCGCAATGGAAATGCTCCGCAACAATCGGGCGCTTTTCGAGAACGCCCAATCGAATCCCCCGGGAGGCCTCAATGCCCGCGTGCGGTGGAGACGCCGGTCAGGCTGGCCTCGCCGCTGAGCTTCGGCCAGAGCAGCCCGTAGAGCGCGACGAGGACGAAGCAGGCCAGCGGCATGATGAAGGCGAAGGCCATGTTGTATTCGTCGCCGAGCCAGCCCATGAACTTCGGCAGCAAGGCGCCACCGGTGATCGACATGACGATGAAGGCCGCAGCCTTTTTCTTGGCCTGAGCGCCAAGCCCGTGGATGCCGAGCGCGAAGATCGTGGGATACATGATAGACATGCAGAAATAGAGGAGGAATACGCACGCGACCGAGAGCCAGCCGAGCTGGGCGATGACCAGAACGGAGGCCACGATGCTGAGCGTCGCGAAGAGCGCGAGGATGCGGTGAGCGGAGTACCGTCCCATCAAAGCCGCACCAATCAGGCGCCCGAGAAGGAAGCAGATGAAGCCCGCCGACGCGAGCGTGCCCGCCCCCTTGTTGCTGATATGGAGCACCCCGTCCTTGCCCGCCTCGAACATCGCCTTCAGCCAGCCGATGTCGGCCCAGCCGGCGGGGAGTGCCGGTACGAGGCAGAAGCCCGTCTTCGAGTCCACGGTCATCACATTGATGAAAAAGCTGAAGATGCCAGCCTGCGCGGCGATGTAGACGAACTGCGCCACGGTAGCTCCGGAGAAATGCGGATGCGCCCAGATGCTGTGGGTGGAGATCGACTTCGTCGTACCGCGCAGGAAGGGCAGCGTGGCCAGGGTCGCCAGCGCGATCACCGGCGCGAGGATGCGGTTCACGTTCGTCTCGCTGACGCCGCAGAAGGGCAGAATGGTGTGCAGCACGAGGTAGACGGAGAGACCGACGAAGACCACGTTCAGAAACATCATCGCGAAGGCCAGCCCATGATTCACCTGGCGCTCCGCCGCGACCGCCGGCTTCTGGTCGTCGGTGTGGTACTCGTCCTCCGTCTTCACGTCGGGCACACTGGCGAAGAAGAACAACACCGCGATCACCAGCACCACGACGCCGACCCCGACATAGGGCACGTAGATTTCCACCGGCCCGCCGGTCGCACCCGCCTGGGCATAGAAAAACTGGGCCCCGACGATGGGGCCGAAGATCCAGCCCACGCCGTTCATGGACTGCGCGAGGTTGATGCGCGTGGCGGCGTATTCCTTCGGTCCCAACACTGTGGTGTAGGGATTTGCCACCGTTTCCAGGACGGTGAGGCCCATGGCGATTAAACAGACGCCGAGGAGAAACGCCCAAAAAGCGGCAATGCTCGTCGCGGGCAGGAACCAGAACCCGCCGGCCGCCACGAGGAGCAGGCCGAAAATGATGCCCCCTTTGTAGCCGATCTTTCGCGTCAGCAATCCCGCGGGCAGCGCCATGATCGCGTAGCCCATGTAGTGGGCGAACTGTACCCACGCGGACTGCGCCTTGGTCAGGCTGAGCTGATCCTGGAAATGCTTGTCCATGATGTCGATCATGCCGTTGCAGAAGCCCCAGAGCAGGAAGAGCGAGCTGACGAGAACGAAAGTGAAGAAGTAGCTTTTGCCGGCAGGAGACCGGAAGAGGGGGATGTTCATGGGAGGTTGAAAAGATTCCTGGTCAGTTGGCGTGGAAGACTTCCTCCATGGAGGCCCACCACTCGCCCGGCGCACGATCGTCGAGCGGAGTCTGGCATGGCGAGCATTCCGCCCACCAGCGTTGTGTAGTTGGATCGGCGGCCATCGTGGCCATGTCGGCGTCAAAATCCGTGCCGACATATTCGAAATAACTGAAGAGATAGTGCCGCCCGTCGGGCATGCGGCGCAGGAAGATCGAGTAGTTCCGGATGTGGCAGGCGGTGATCATCGCGAGGACCTCGGGCCAGACCGCGGCGTGCAGCTCGCGATAGCGCTCGAGCTTGTCGGCCTCCACGCCGATGACGGAGCCGTAGCGCGTCATGGCACCAGCCCCAGGATTTCCGTCGCACGACGATGCGCCTGCTCGAAGAAGGCGGCGTTTTCCGGCAGCTTCAGATCCACCCCGTGCGTAGGGATCATCTCCTTGATCCGGGCGGCATTTTTCCCGACGAGCTTCGGGAAGCACGCCTTGATCACGTCCAGGACGATGCTCACCGAGACCGAGGCCCCGGGCGATGCGCCGAGCAGCGCGGAGATCGTGCGGCGGGAATTCGTGATCACCTCCGTGCCGTAGTGCACGATGCCGGCCTCGCCATCCGTCTTCTTGATCGCCTGCACACGGATGCCGGCGTCGATCAGCCGCCAGTCCTCCGCCTTCGCAGCGGGATAAAAGACATGCAGCACCTCCATGCGATCGGCCATGCTCTGCGTGCCCTGCTGCACGAGGTAGCGAACGAGGTCGACATTGCTGAGGCCGATCTTGATCAGCGTCGCGAGGTTGTCGGGCTTCACCGAGCGCGGGAGGTCGAGCACGCTGCCCCGGCCATTGAGGAACTTGGTCGTCCACGCCGCGAAGGGGCCGAAGAGAAGCTTCTTCTTCCCATCCAGGAGGCGCGTGTCGAGATGCGGAACGGCCATGGTCGGCGCGGCCGCGAGCGCCTGGCCGTAGACCTTCGCCTGATGCCGGGCCACGATCTCGGGATTTTCGCAGATCAGCCACTGACCGCCGATCGGGAATCCGCCGAGGCCCTTGCTCTCTGCGATGCCGGACTTCTGCAGCAAGGGCAGGCTGCCTCCGCCCGCGCCAACGAAGACGAACTTCGTCCGATTGGTGCGGGTCTCTCCGGTCTGCAAATTGCGCACGGAGATTTCCCAGCCGTCCGCGGTCTCGTCGAGATCCGTCACCCGATGCCCGGCGGCGATCCCACAGCCTTCCTGCCGGGAGAGCCAGTCGAGCAACTTGCGGGAAACGGCGCCGAAATTCACGTCGGTGCCGCCGTCCATTTTCGTCGCGGCGATCGGGATATTCTCCCGCCCCTCGACCAGCAGCGGCGCCCAGCTCTCGATCTTCGCCGGATCGGTCGTGTACTCCATCCCGCGGAAGAAATGATGCCCCGCCATGGCCTCGTGCCGGGCGCGGAGAAAATTCACCTGCTGCAGGCCGTGCACGAAGCTGAGGTGCGGCACGGGATTGATGAACTCGCGCGGGTTCCCGATCATCCCCTCCGCCACGGCGAAGCTCCAGAACTGCAGCGACCGCTCGAACTGCTCGAAGATCTCGACCGCCTTGCTCACGTCCACGCTGCCATCCGGCCGCTGGTGCGGCGTGTAGCTCAGCTCGCAGATGCCCGCATGCCCCGTGCCGGCGTTGTTCCAGCCATCCGAGCTCTCTCGCGCCAGCTCATCCGTCACCTCGTAGAGCTGGATGCGCAGCGACGGGTCGAGGCACTTCAGGAGTGCGCCGAGATTCGCGGACATCACCCCGCTGCCGATCAGCACGACGTCGGGATTCTCGATCTGGATGGCTTCGTTCATCAGACGATTCAGGCGCGGCCGTAGAGCGGTCCGAAATTCGCGCAGGCGCGGAAGTCGGCGGACTCGAGATCGGTCGTGCCAAAGGCATTCCACGCCGCCGGACGGAAGATGCGATCCTCCGTGACATTGTGCATATAGACCGGGATGCGGAGCTGCGCGGCGAGGGTGATGAGGTCGGCGCCGATGTGTCCGTAGCTGAGCGAGCAATGGTTCGCGCCCCAGCTGTTCATCACGCTGTAAACATCGCGGAACGCACCCTGCCCCGTCGTGTAGGGGACGAACCAGGTCGTCGGCCAGGAGGGATTCGTGCGATCGTCGAGCGCGGCGTGGACGCTCTCCGGCAGCTCCACCGTCTCGCCCTCAGCAATCTGGAGGGCGGGGCCGAGGCCTTTGATGAGGTTCAGCCGGCAGATCGTCACCGGCATGCCGCCGCGGGTGCGATAGCGCGTGGACCAGCCGCCGCCGCGGAAATACTCGGTGATCGAGGGATGCCAGGTCGTGGCCTCCAGGCACTTCGCGACCTCGTCGTCGGAGACTTCCCAGAAGGGTTTCAGGACGGGCCGTCCATCGCGGGACTGCTGGCCGGTGCCATCGAGCGCGGCCGGGCCGGAGTTGATGAGATGGAGGAATCCATCCGCCGCGACGCCCGCCAGCTCGTGCCCGGTCACGCGCTTCACCGCGGCCGCGCTCCAGTAGGTGCGTACGTCGGCGAAGATCTGCGCGGTGTTCGTGAGCAGGTAGCCGAAGAGCATCGACGCGGCATTCAGCGCGTCATTTTCCGTCGCGACGACGTACGGTGCGCGGCGGCCGTTCCAGTCGAACGACGAGGTCAGGATCGCCTCGAGGAAGTCGCCGTTGGGCAGGTGGTCGGTCCACTGCCGCTGTCCCTGGAAGCCGGACGCCAGCGCGAAGTGCCCGTTCGCCTCCTCGCCGAAGCCGAGCTCGGCCAGCCGGGGATTCCCGATCATCAGGTCGCGCGCGATGAGCGCCATCTTCACGCAGGTCTCCCACTCGCCGTCGAGCTGCTCGCGGGAACGGGTCGAGCCCTCGCCATTGTAGTCCCTGCCCTCGGCGCAATGCTCCTTCACCCATGCGAGGGCTTTTTCGAATTCCGCCGGGTCGTAGACGCCGCGCTCCATGCGGCGGACGAACTCGGTCATATCCACGGACTCGACGCGCATGCCGAGGAAGGTCTCGAAGAACGCGGGATCGACCACCGAACCGGCGATGCCCATCGAGGTGCCGCCCATGCCGAGGTAGGCCTTGCCGCGCATGATCGCGACCGCCAGCCCCGCGCGGCAGAAGCGCAGGATCTTCTCGCGTACGTCGTCGGGGATCGCGGAGTCACCGGCATCCTGCACGTCACGGCCGTAGATGCCGAAGGCAGGCAGTCCCTTTTGCGCGTGCCCCGCGAGCACCGCGGCGAGGTAGACCGCGCCCGGACGCTCGGTGCCGTTGTAGCCCCAGACCGCTTTCGGGATCGCCGGGTCCATGTCCATCGTCTCCGAGCCGTAGCACCAACACGGGGTCACGGTGAGCGACACGCCCACGCCCGCGCGGGCGAATTTCTCTGCACAGGCCGCGGCCTCGGTCACGCCACCGATGCAGCTGCCCGCGATGACGCATTCCACCGACTCGCCGGTCGGGTAGCGGAGGTGCTCTGCGATGAGGGCGGCCACGGCCTTCGCCATGCCCATAGTCTGGTCCTCGAGCGACTCGCGCACGCCGCCGAGGCGGCCGTCGATGGTGGGGCGGATGCCGATCTTCGGCAGGGATTTGAAAACGGGAGAGTTCATGGTCAAGAAATCGAAGGAAGATGGAAGGGCGCCGGAGCCTCAGAGAGCACCGATGGCTTTGCGGCGGTAGTGCTCGTCGGGGCGGTTCTCGATGCGGTCGGAGAGGCTGGAGTCGAGATATTGCGGGCCGCCCAGCACGTAGGTGCCGGCGATGATCTTCGCCCACTTATCGAGCATCAGCATCGTGTGCAGCACGTCGCGATCGCTCTGGCCGAGGATCACCGGGCCGTGGTTCTCCATGAGGATGATCTTCGGCGGCGCGCCATGCTGGTCGATGAAAGCGCGCAGCGAATCTCGCACCTCGACCGCGAGGCGAATGCCAGGATCCACGTAGGGCACGACCGCGAGATGCCGCCCGCAGACGACGATGGCATCCGGAAAGATGTGATGCAGGAACGGCTCCGCGCCGAACTGGCTGCAGAGCACGCGCAGGACCGAGATCGCATGCGTGTGGCCGACCCACTTCGCCCCGCCCATGCTCAGGCAGAGCGCGTGCAGGAAAGTCTCCACGGACGGGAGGCGGTCATTCGCATCCACGCGCGAGTCCTCGAGGACCTTGCGCACTTCCTCGTCCGACAGATCCGGCTGCTCGACCGCCGCGAGGATCGGATCGAGATGCACGCGGGTGAAGCCGCCCGCGTCGATCGTGCCCAAGCAGCTGCCGGAGGCCTTCACGAGGAAACTGCCGTCGTCCAGCGCGGCGCTGGTGTTGCCCTCGCCGAGGATGGCGAAGTCGCGATCCTCACGGCCAAGCTCGTGGGAAAGACTGATGAGACGCTCGAGGATGTCGGAGAGGATCGGGTTCATAAGGCTAGGTGGTTTGGAGGGAGAGATAGGAGTCGTAGGCAGCGTCCCAGGCCGTGCGGTCCCGCGGTTCGAAGGTCGTCGTCTCGAAGGACTTCCGCACGAGAGCGCGGCCTTCCGCGAGGGAGGAGATTTTCCCGAGCGCGAGGAGCTGCATGAGGATATTCCCCACCGACGTGGCCTCGACGGGGCCGGCCACGATCGGGCAGCCCAGGGCATCGGCCGCGAATTGATTGAGCAGGCGATTCTTCGCCCCGCCGCCGACGATATGAACCTTCGCGATCGGCTGGCCGGTCAGGCTCTCGAGCAGCGTGGCGGACTGGCGGTACTTGAGGGCGAGCCCCTCGAGGATGAGGCGCGTGACCTGCGCGGGCTCGGAGATGGCCGGCTGGCCGGTCCTCGCCAGATAGGCCGCGATGGCGGCGGTCATGTCCTCCGGCGCCTGGAAATCCGGCGCATCGGGATCGAGATACGCGGCAAAGGGTGCGGCCTCCGCCGCGGCGGCGATCAACTCGTCGTAGCCGATCTCCGGCCCGGCGGAATCCCACACGCGCTTACACTCCTGCAGGAGCCACATGCCCGCGATATTTTTGAGGAACCGGGTCGTGCCGAGAACGCCGGCCTCGTTCGAGAAGCCTCCAGCCCTCGCCACCTCGGTGAGGATCGGCGCCGCGAGCTCACGGCCGAAGAGCGACCAGGTGCCGGAGCTCAGGAAGACCGGCTGGGAACCATCCGCCGGAATGCCCGCGACCGCCGACGCCGTATCGTGCGCGCCGGGCGCGATCACCCGCAGCGAGCCAATGCCCAACTCTGCCTTCAGCTCGGGCCGGAGCTCACCCAGATCGGTGCCCGCGTCCACGATCTCGCCAAAAATCTTCGCCGGGAAATCGAAAGCCGCGATCAGTCCGCGATCCCACCGCCCCGAGGCGGCATCGAGCAACTGGCTCGTGCTGGCGATGGAGCGCTCCACCGCCATCCTCCCGCTGAGCAGGTAGTGAATGAGGTCCGGCGTGAACAAAATCCGGTCCGCTTTTCCGAGCAATCCCTGCGGAGACTCCCGCTCCGCCATGAGCTGAAAGAGCGTGTTGAAAAACATGAACTGGATGCCGGTGCGCCGGTAGATCTCGTCGAGCGGCATCCGCCGCGCGGCCTCGGCCTCCTTGCCGTCGGTGCGGCTGTCCCGGTACTGGAACGGCGCGCCGAGGAGAATCCCCCGATCGTCGAGCAGGCCGTAATCGACGCCCCAGGAATCCGCGCCGACCGACACGAGGTCAGGGCCGAACTCCCGCGCGGCGTCCGCCAGCGCGCTCTTGATTTCCGCGAACAGGCGGTCGATCTGCCAGTGCCAGCCCGAGGAGTCCCGCACGGGATCGTTCGCGAAACGCCGGATCTCACGCAGATCCAGCGTCGCTCCATCATGGATCCCGGCCACGACCCGCCCGCTCCCTGCGCCGAGATCAACGGCGAGGCATACCTGGCGACTCACAGAACTTCTTCGGACGCCACCAGCACCTTCACGCCGCTGCTGCGAGCCGCCGTGGAGATTTCTTCCGCCGGGGAACGGTCGGTGATAAGCGCGTCGACTTCACCCAGTTGGGCAAAGAAGAACGACGACTTGAGCGGCAGCTTCGAGTGATCGGCGAGGAGGTAGGTCTTCTCCGACAGGTTGATGATCTTGCGCTTCAAGCGCGCCTGCTCGTCGTTCGCCTCGCTCAGGCCGCGCACCGCATCGACTCCGCGGCAGGAGATGAAGGCCTTCTGCACATGGTAGCACTCCAGAGCCTGCTCGCTCAGCGGCCCGAGGCAGGACAGGGAACGCTCGTTCAGCGTGCCCCCCATCATGATGATCTGGAACTGAGGCCGATTCGCCAACTCGACCGCGACCTTCAAGGCATTCGTCATGATCGTCAGCGGCAGCTCGGGCAGGAGCCGGGCCAGGGCGAGCGTGGTGGAGCTCGCATCCAGGAAAATGGTGTCGCCGGCCTCGATCTCGCCGACCGCGCAACGGGCGATCATCTGCTTCTCGGAGACGTTCATCGTCTCGCGGCTGGAGCTCGGGATGTCCCGGCGATTGGCGTCATCCCGATAAGCGCCTCCATGAGTGCGCGAGAGCTGACCATCGGCCTCCAAACGTTCGAAGTCGCGACGGATGGTCTCCTCGGTCACGCCGAAGGCCTGGGCGAGCTCCGTGGTGCGGACACTTCGTTGACCGACAATCATTTCAACAATGCGACGCTGACGTTCTAGGGCAAGCATGGGTGGTAAGAAGTTGAGTGTGAAATATGAGTTGATCTTTCGCCCCGGTCAACCAAGATCAAAGGTTTTCCAAACAAACCGCAGATTTCAGCAACTTGAGCTACAAATTCGTAAACCATCTGTGGGATTCCCATAAAGCGGGAAATCTCGATCCAGTCGAACGCCTCGTCTATCGCTCCAACCTCCTCGGGTCGGACCAGCGCATCACGAACACCGGCGGCGGCAACACCTCCGCGAAAATTCAGGAGACCGATCCCCTCACCGGCCAGACGGTCGAGGTGCTGTGGGTGAAGGGCTCCGGCGGCGACCTCCGCACCTCGAAGAAGGAAAATTTCTCCTCCCTCTACCAGCAGAAGCTCGTCGACCTGCAGTCGCTCTACGCCGGTCGCGCCGACAAGGGCCTGAAGGCTCCCGCCGAGGACGACATGGTCGGCATGTACCCGCACGCGACCTTCAATCTCAACCCGCGCCCGTCCTCGATCGACACCCCGCTGCACAGCTTCGTGCCCGGCAAACATGTCGACCACATGCACCCGAACGCGATCATCGCGATCGCCGCGAGCCGCCGCTGCGAGGAGCTGACGAAGGAAATCTTCGGCGGCGAAATGGCCTACGTGCCATGGATGCGCCCGGGCTTCGAGCTCGGCCTCGCCATGCAGGAAATCTCGCAGGCGAACACCGGCGTCGACGCGATCATGATGGGCCAGCACGGCTTCATCTCGTGGGACGACGACGAACTCGTTTGCTACGAGAAGACGCTCGGCTTCATCGAGAAGGCCTCCGCCTACATCGAGGAAAAATACGCCGCGAAGGGCGGTGACGCCGCAGCCTTCGGCGGCGCGAAATACACCACGCTCCCCGCGGAGAAACGCGACGCGGTCTTCGCGGAAATCCTGCCCTGGCTGCGGGGCAAGGTCAGCCAGCAGAAGCGCTTCATCGGCACGGTGCAGACCGACGAGAAGATCCTGCGCTTCGTGAATTCCCAGGATGCCGCCCGCCTCGCCGAGCTCGGCACGAGCTGCCCGGACCACTTCCTGCGCACGAAGATCAAGCCGCTCTACGTCGACTGGAATCCCGCCGAGGAAGATACCGCCGCGCTCAAGCAGAAGCTCGCCGACGGACTCGACGCGTATCGCAAGGACTACGCGTCCTACTACGAGCGCTGCAAGCATGCGAACTCGCCCGCGATGCGCGATCCGAATCCCACCGTCGTCCTCGTCCCTGGCCTCGGCCTGATCGCCTGGGGCAAGGACAAGTCCGAGTCCCGCGTGACCGCGGAGTTCTACAACTGCGCGGTCGAGGTGATGCGCGGTGCCGAGGCGATCGACGAGTACATCGCCCTCCCGCAGCAGGAGGCCTTCGACATCGAGTACTGGCTCCTCGAGGAGGCCAAGCTCCAGCGCATGCCCGCGGAGAAGGAACTCGCCCGCCAGGTCGTCGTGATCATCGGCGCCGGAAGCGGCATCGGCCGTGAAACCGCCCACCGCCTCGCGAAGGAGGGCGCCCACATCGTCTGCGTCGATCTCAATGCCGCCGGCGCCCAGGCGACCGCCGACGAGATCACCGCGAAGTACGGGCTCGGCATCGGCGTCGCCGGCAGCGGTCTGAGCGGTTGCGGGCCCGCAATCGGACTCGCCGCGAACATCACCGACCGCGCGAGCATCCGCGCGATGCTCGACCAGGTCGCCCTCGCCTACGGCGGCTTCGACCACATCTGCGTCACCGCCGGCATCTTCGTGCCGAGCGACACCACGGGCCACATCCCCGACGACAAATGGGCACTCACCTTCGGCATCAATGTCACCGGCAGCTACCTCGTCGCGGACGAAGCCTTCAAGACCTGGAAGGACCAGGGCCTCTCCGGCAATCTCGTCCTGACCACGAGCGCGAATGCCGCCGTCGCGAAGAAAGGCAGCCTCGCCTACGACACGTCGAAGGCCGCCGCGAACCACCTCGTCCGCGAGCTCGCGATCGAGCTCTCCCCGCTCGTCCGTGTGAACGGCGTCGCCCCCGCCACCGTCGTGCAGGGCAGCGCCATGTTCCCGCGCGACCGAGTGATCGGGTCGCTCGCGAAGTACGCAATCCCGTACACCGACGACGAGGCCACCGAGTCGCTCGTGAGCAAGCTCGCGCAGTTCTACGCCGACCGCACCCTCACCAAGTCGCCGATCACGCCCGCCGACCAGGCCGAGGCGTATTTCCTGCTCGTCTCAAAACGATTGAGCAAAACGACCGGGCAGGTTATCACCGTCGACGGCGGTCTCCATGAAGCATTCTTGAGATAGCTCAGGATACGGCAGGGGGGCCAGCTTCATCCTGGTCCCCCCTATGAATGAACATCCCCCCGTAGTCGTCGTCAGCGAAGAGCGCCAGCGTTTTCGCCGGAAGATCCGCAAGGTCAGCGCCATGGTCGTGCTGATCGTCATCGCCGCCCACCTCCTCGTCGGCCTCGTCGCCGCGATCTACATCGTCGCCCGCGGTCTCGTGCCCCCGGACCATGGCTTCGTCCAGAGGCCGGTCGAGATCAAGCCCGTCCCCCCGCCCCACGCGCTGCCCACGGATCATCCGGACTCGCGTACGCAGGCGGCCCTGAACAATCGCCTCCAGAGCCCGAAGCCAGCGACGCTCATGATGCCGAGCCTCCCGCCCGCCCCCGTCGACATCGACATCCCCGTGCAAGTGGATCCCGGCCAGATTCATTACCTTCCCACCACCGGCCCGAACGATAAAAACAACGGCACCGGAACCGGCAATCCCTTCGGCCAGCCCGGACAGCTCGCGAGCGGCCTGCTGGAGGGCACCTTCTACGATCTGAAGCAGCTCAAGAACGGCACCCCGACGAACATCGACAACCCCGGCTGGGATGCCGAGGTGCAGCACTTCCTCCGGAACGGCCCGTCGATGCTGCAGAAGTATTTCCGGGCGCCGAAGAACATCTACACCGCGAAGATGGCCATCCCCGCGATCGCCGCCGACGGTGCGCCCGAGGCCTTCTCGGTGCAGGATACCGTGCAGCCCCGGCACTGGCTCGCCGTCTACAACGGCCGGGTCACTGCGCCGGAGACCGGCCGCTACCGCTTCATCGGCGCCGCCGACGACGTGATGCTCGTCTACGTGCGGCACAAGCTCGTCTTCGACAGCCGGGCTGGAAAAGTGTCCGAGTTCGGCGGTCGCGAAGGCATCGAGTTCACCGCGCAGCAGAACAACGCCTGCGACATCCAAATCGTGATCGGCGAGAACCCGGGCGGCATCTTCATGGCCTGGCTGCAGATCCAGAAAGACGGAGGCCAGCCTTATTGGTTCCGGGTCTCGAACGAGAAGGTGAACTTCAAATCCACCGGCAAGGAAAATCCCGTCCAGCAGCCGCAGCCGAAAATGCTGGAGCAGGGACCGCCATGGCTCCCGGCCAGGAAAAGTGTGAACTAAACCAGATTGACAGAATTTACGGGATTAACAGGAAGGGAAATAGATTGGCACTCGGCTGGCGACCGACTTTCCAAAACGAGATTTTTGCGAAATCAGTCATCCTTCGCGCCCTTCGCGATCTTCTGTAAAAGCTTTCCGGACTCCGCCCTAAAATCCCGTAAATCCGGTCAATCTTGTAAATCCCGTTTAGTTCACACTCACACCCGTTTCACCGTGACCTTCACCGGGGTGGTGATCGTGCCGTCGGTGCCGATGGCGTGGATCAGGATCTTGTTCGTCCCGGGCTTGAGATGGGCGGTGAATTTCCAGGGGGCAATCCCTTTGGCGGGTTTGTATCCCGCTTTGCCAACTTTCACCTCGACGCGGGCGGCTGCGGTGGAACTCCCCTTGAGCACGACACTCGCGTGAACTGAGCTGAACTTCTTCTTCCCCGACACGGTGAGCCCAGGCGCCGCTATGGGCGGGGCCGGAATCAAGCTCGGATCGGTAATCGCCGCGAAGCCCTGCCGACTCACTCCACCGACGGTGCTGAACTGGCCGCCCGGAAAAATGGTGGTTCCCAGCGAGGCCATGTTGGTAACGGAGTTGTCCGCGGCCGGATTCCAAGGCAGGACCGTCCCATCGGTCCCGATCGCCGCCAAGTGGGAGCGAGCCTGGCCGCCAACGGTCGAAAAGTCTCCTCCCGCATAGAGATTCGAACCAAGGGAGGTCATCGCATAGACGAGTCCATTGGCGACAGGATTCCATGGCAGCAACGTGCCGTCGGCGGCGATGGCAGCGAGTTGCTGCCGGAACTCCCCGCCGATCATATTGAAGATGCCGCCGACGTAAATATTCGCGCCGTTGATCGCGATGGCGTCCACCGCGCCGCCCGCGTCGGGATTCCAAGGCAGGAGCGTGCCATCGGTGCCGACGGCCGCAAGACGGTCGCGGGTCTGCCCGCCAATGGTCGTAAACGAGCCTCCCAAATAAACAGTGGATCCGGAGACGACGAGCGCGTCGACGATATCGTTGGCATTGGGATTCCAGGAAAGAAGCGTGCCACTGGCATTCAGAGCGGCTGCGTAGTTGCGGGTCGTACCGCCGATAGCGGTGAAGTTTCCGGCGACATAGATCGTGGTCCCGCTCACCACGAGAACCGAGACCTGCCCGGTCACATTGGGATCCCACGGGAGCAGCGCACCGGTGGTGGCATCGACGGCCGCCAGACGATTGCGCGTCGTGCCGCCGACCGTGTTGAAATTTCCGCCCAGATAGACCGTCGAGCCACTCACCGCAATGGCGGTGACGACGGTATTGTTCGGAAGAGGATTCCAGGAGGTCACCGCGCCGGTGGAAAGGTCGATCGCCGCCACATGCTGCCGAGACACTCCGCCGATCGTGGTGAACGTCCCGCCGACATAGACCAGGCCATGATCGGGATCGGGAGTGACGACAAAGACGTTTCCATTCGTCGTCGGAAACTCCGTACGAACGGAGAAGGGCTGCGCCCTCGAGGAAGGAGCCGCGACAAGCACCAGAGCGGCAGTAACGCCGAGAAGAGAAGCAAACGAACGGCGGGAAAACTTCATGAGAAAGAGGCTTCGATCAGGTTTGAATGGTGAAGTGCCACGGGAAAACCGAACGTAAGCCGAACCGCGTCGAACCCGGTTGCCGATGCCCTGAAAGTCGCCTCCCAAACTGCGAAAAGCAAGCGCTGACCTCTCTACCCCAAGCCAGCGCGAATCTCCGAGGGTACAATTCTTTTTGCCGCAGGCGCCTGAGTCCCATCCCAACGCGAGGACCCGGCCGAACTTTGCTGAGACCTTCGCCCTGGCGCTGACGAATACCCCATGTGTGGGGGTACCGGCCGCCATGATCTTCCGGTACGGTTTGTGAATGATCGGAACTCCGACCGGCGCTGGCGCTTTTCTCCATCGATGAATCCATTGCCCCGCGCTTTCACTCCGCCGTCGATGAGCAGGATCGATCCTGCTTGCGGCGTCTCCCGACCGGTTGCGGACTCGCAGCCTCCGTCGGGACCACGGTTTTCGATTCCTCGTTCAGGATGGTCTCGTATCCCGTTGCTGGCGGCCTTGGTTTTTTGCTTTGCCCTGACCTCGATCCCTCTGTGGGCTCAAACCTCTCCCTACACCGGGATGGTTAGCTTCGGGGACGACTTCAGCGATGTGGGAAGCATCAGTTTCCTGACTTCAGTCGTAGGGGAAAGCAGCGCCCAGTATCTGACCGGCTTCGATCCCAATTATTACTATAACAACCGTTTTTCCAACGGGCCGATCTGGACGGACCAGCTCTATACCAGCCTTGGCCTCGGGGCGATCGGCACCCTGGGGACCAACGACGGGGAGAACAACCTCAACGGAACCGATTTTGCCGCGGCCGAGACCCGAAGTGGCACGGGAACCTACGCCGGAATCCTTCCGAATCTCCAAACGCAGGTCAGCAACTATTCCGCGCAACTGGCCAACCACAATCCGGCCCTCCCGGCCCCGGCCACCACCCTGTTCACCATCTGGAGCGGGGCAAGCGACGTTCTCGCCCATGTGGAATCTGGCGGCATGGACGGGGTCACCCCTCAGGACGTAGCCAACAACATCTCCGCGTCGATCACCTCCCTTTATGCGGCGGGCGGACGGACTTTTCTCGTCCCCAATCTCCCTGAGCTCGGAGAGACTCCCGGCTACATCAACGATCCGATCAAGCGCACCGCGGCCAACTCCTTCGTCGATAGCACCAATAGCCTGCTGAATGCCTCGCTGGACTCGCTGTCAGGGAGCCTGGCGGGCATCAGGATCATCAAGCTCGATATCGACCAGCTCTTTCTGGACATCTCCGCCAACCCCGGCCTCTACGGCATCACCAATATGACGGAACCCGCCTATATTCGCTTCGGGCCCGAGCCGTATCAACCGACGAGCCCACCATACGGTACGGTCGTCGCGAACCCAGACGGTTATTTCTATTGGGATTCCATTCACGGAACCGCCCTGGCCAACGCCCTCATCGGAGAGGCCGCATATGCGGCGGTCACCGCCATCCCCGAGCCCTCGGCTTACGCCCTGGCCACCGCGGGATTGCTCGGCGTGGCCATCCTGCTTCGTCGGAATCGCCGAAAAGCGATTTAGCGTCAGGCAATGCTCCGCTCACAGGAGCGTACCGGTAATCGTGAAGCTCCGCTGGCGCTTGCCCAGCAGGATCGTGTCGTTGGCCTGAAGCAGAATGCAGGAGTCAGAAGCGGGAGTCAGCCCTCACTTTTGACACTCTTCGCCAAAACCCCGTTTATTATGTCAATAGCGAGGACTGCCCCATCGATCCGGGATCGGGTGTGACAACAAAGACGTTTCCATTCGTCGTGAGAAACTCTGTGCGAACGGAGAAGGGGTGCGCCCTCGAGGAAGGCGCCGCGACACAATGGTGAAGTGCCACGGAAGACCGAAGGTAAGCCGAACCGCGCGAACCCGGTTGCCGACGCCCCTGAAAGTCGCCTCCCAAACTGCGAAAAGCAAGCGCTGACCTCTCTACCGCCACAAGCTTGACGCTCGGTTGCAAAACCAGTCAGATTCCGGGTTACATCAGTTACAACGTAAAATACATAAAGCTTATGGTTATTTGGTCGGGAATCGGTATTTTGATCATTTTTCTTCCGGTAATATTTTCTCTTGCCGTAGTTCCAACCATAAACAGCATTTTAGGAGATGGCTATTGTCTTACCCATCATTGGACTCTGGGACCGTCGTTGGTCTTAAGTGCGATAGCCTGTTGGTTTTTAGGCAAATTTTTAAATTCCCAATTCAGAACTGTTATCGACAAAAAGACAGGGCGTGAGATCCAGTTACGGCAAAGGCAGTCCCTATTTTTTATTCCAATGCAATGGTGGTCAATTGTCTTTGCCGGTTTCGCCATCGCGGCTTTCTTTGTGAAGGAATAAGACCGGAATGACGAAGTCCACTGCCCATTTCCTCCACAGGTCGCTAAAAGCATTTTCTGACCATTTCCAGCTCCGAGCTCCATGAAATTTGTTATCGTCCTGCTATGTTTTTTATCTGTCTCAGTTTCGAAGGCTGAGGTGCCGACCGACTCGTCCATAAAGGAGTTTCTGAAAAGCATTGATTACAAAACTTCCACGGCACGGGCATGTAACACAATGCATGCCGATTTTGCAGCCATCGTTAAAAAAGCGGCTGAAAACCCCCAACTTTCTCAGAAACAAAAAGACTTCATTGCCGAAATGGACAAAGTATACATTCAGGTGATCGACAATATATTTAGTTGGGAAAATATCGAACCAAAATATATCGCGTTTTTTCGAGCCAATTTTACCCAAGAAGAAATAGATGACATGATCACGTTCTTCAACTCAAAGGGCGGCAAAGCCTTTTCAGGCAAGGTTCAACTAATTTCTGATTTTCAACAAGCAACATTAAAAGCGGCCGCTCAAGAGGCTCTGGTACAGATCAGAGGAACCCAAAAATCTCTGATGCAAAAAATCACATCTCCTGTGACTAAAGAAACACCATGACTCGCCTTTCAATGATTTATATTTAGCCAAACATGCACCTACAAACCTATGAGGCCTCACTCTACCCTCGCAATGGCACTTTCGCTTGTCACGCTGCTTTCCAATTTGTTTGCGGAGCCCCTTGAGAAAGACCTCCTCAAGATGTTGCGCTCGAACAGCAATGTCAAAACCGTCTCCATAAAGGATAGCAACACTTTGGTAGGTAGCTTCTCGGATGGGACAGCCTTCGAGTTCCAGTTGAGCAACCTCAAAAAGGAAATCTCCAATGCGCCTGCGCAGAAAGACGCATTGATTCAAAAATACCTTCGTTCCCACAATTATACTTTCGATCAGATAAGCGGCTCTCCAAAGCTGTCCCCCGAAACGATTTTTCCGATTGTTCGCAACATCAGCATCGCCAAGGAACTTCACGACAAGGGGATCGATCTCAATCTGTTTCCGGGAGCCCAAATCAGTAAAGATCTGGTCGTTTTCTATGTCGATGACTCTGCGGAGAACATGAGCTACCTCACCCTGAAACGCATCGAGGGCATCGGATTGACCAAAGACAACATTATGGATGTCGCGATGAAGAACCTGAAAAAGATCTTTCTGGAAACAACCTTCGTGAAGACCGGCGATTACTTCACGGCCACGGGAGACAGGGATTACATCTCGAGTCTGATGCTTGCTCCCGGCTTGTGGGATCAGGTCCGTAACAAAGAGCACGGCAATCCGGTCGTGGGTGTTCCGGCACGGGATGTCATTTTCTACACGACGGACACAGATCAAAAGGCCTCGACGCCGTCCGCTCAAAGACGACCGAGATTTTCCAAAAAACCGATCATCCTCTCTCCGGGAATCTGTACCGATGGCATGCAGACCAATGGGAAATATTTCCGAATGAGTGAGTCACACAGTTTCACTTCATAAATCATGCATCTCATTTTCAAGGCCCTTTTTTCGGCCATATTACTTACCACTTCGCACACGTTCGGGGCGACCTTTCTGGACTCAATCACTCCCATCGATGACTCGTCTCCCAAGGAAGATTGTGCCATGTGGTGGCCGACGAAAGACGATGACGCGTTTGAAAAATCAGAGACGATCAAGCTTCTTTCGGAGATCTACGAGGAGAGCGATGGCTACGAAAGTCTCATTCTCGCTCCTCTCATGGCAAAGCTTGGCTATGTTGAGCCTGACACCCGAAGAATCAAATATCCCGACGAGGCAATTTATCAAACCGTTCAACACTCGAGTGGCAGTCTACTTGTCATTTCCGCCGATCAGGAACATGGAATTCGCATTCGTTTTCCGGTAATCTCTATCTCCGCTGCGCAGAGAAACGAAGTTCTGAAAGACTATCTGGCGTTCGTTCGGGAGGTAAAAACTCACTATCCAGATGTGGATCGTGACCCCGCGTGGGACCCCAACGCACTTGCATGGTGGAAGCTCACTTTGAAAGCTATAACCAAATATAAATCCGAGGGAAATAAGATCGCCCAGATCGGACTTCTACCTGCACCTAAAGACGAGTAGATCCAAAAGGTCTAGCTTATGAAAGCAACAATTCAACTCTTCAAGATTCTGCCCTATGAGCATGGAACTCCTCTGCTATTACACAAAATTTCCAGAGCCCCTCGAACCTTTAGATCACCCTCTAACGCCGTTTCCTGAGCTCTCCGATAGCTCGGTCGGAGATATGGTCGGTCTTCTTGAGGAAATTGCTGGTGAACTCGCTGCAGAGGCCCAGCGTGCCTTGGCAGATTCTTATCTCAAGATTTTATACTGCGAGGGAGACGTCATATTACCCGACTCTCAATACGACCCAGGGGGTTATTGCTTTTCCCCTGACTTGATCAAAGACATCCTCGCGAAGGCATCAGAGATTCCAACTCAAGAGTTGCGAGATGCAATCGAACGTCATGCCGATTCCGAACATTTGGAATGGTTTGAATCTCCAGATCATTTTTTACTCTTTTTGGAAGACATCCACCGGACATTCCAACAAGCCGCAGATGCAAACCTCGGCATAATGATGGTGATCATATGACGAAGTCTGGCAGCTATCCTTTTACAGGCCGCTGCATCAGAATGGAACTGACTATAAAGGGTGGCGGTCGAAAGCGAATCCGAACGCGTCCTCTACTTGACCAAATTCCTCTTCGGTTAAAGGACGACTACCTTGCAGCATGTAGCGAAGACCGCTTTCCGCTACCGAAACCCCCAAATAAAAACGGCTCTTCCCCCAAGACCATTTAGCCACGATATGAGTGTAGTCTTCATCTCCTTTACAAAAAGCTCGAATATCGTCGTATCCACCAGGATTTTCTATCGTATATTTTAAATTAAAAAGATACTGATCGGTCGGCATGTTTAAATTTCGGATCTCTCGATAGAGATTTTTACGTTCTTCCGACGTGTATTCGGGAGGAAACATGCTCGCATTCCAATAGGCCCCCGTAACTTTTCCAGTTCCCAGCTTACGTGAAACGTCAAGGAATCGCTCAACTGAAACATCATTAAATGATTTCATACTGAATCGCACTCCCATTGCCGAAAGAGAAGCTTTTCCACCCTCACGATTAATCAGCTCATTGCCATTCAAGAAAATGGGAAAACCACTTTCTTCCAGAATCGAGGCAATCTCTCGAGCTTTTTTAAGATTATCCGACGTCATTACTACCGAGTCATAACTAACAGCGAGATACCTCTCTTTCCCCTGGACAAGGAACTCGAATGCCAAATCCCCACCTCTTGCATTACTATATTTAATATTTATCCCGACCCAAAATACCCCGCGATTCCACCTATTCGCAACTCCCACTCCCCGTTCAAGGACAGTTTTTACGTTTTTATCGGAACGCGAAACTTTTCCACTGATACCAATCAGATCGAGCCGCAGTCTATCAAATGCGACATCAGGAAACGATAACAACCGAAACTCCTTTTGAAATGAAGCATTGACTACTTCTAGATCCGCACCTTTGATTTGCGAGCACTTGATTTTTGGAAGCTCGCTCCCGGATTTCCAAGTAGCTACCGTTTGATAAACTTTCAAAATTGTTAACTTTTAAGGCAAAGCTCCATCTCGAACGGAAGCTTCATCAAGGTTATTATTTTTAAGCATTTGCATAAGACGTGACCTTGCAGTCACATTCGGAGGCTTCATAAATAAAATCTCCTCGTTCGGAAATGCTTTTTTGATAGCCCCAATCCAATTTGAGCTAGACCGCAAACCAGGAGCCCAATTCAAAACCTGGTTACTAATTTTTGATTGAACATTATAGATTTTTCCACCTTTCGACGCTTTTACATCCAGATCAGTAGAGAGGTTAGAGCCCACCCCCTTCGATCCTGGCCTTGGAATATAGTTCTCCAGGTCCATAGGAATCGGCCCCTCATTCACACTCAGAATCTTAAATCCTTCATCTTGTAAAAACGCCGCATTCTGAAGTTCGTATTTATTTCCAGGCCCCCCATCACCATCTCGAGTCAATTTATTGACCAGCTTGTCCATCCCGTCTACCTCGGCCAGGGCTTTTCCATCTTCCCCCTTCTTTCCCAGATCTCTAAAAAGATCCACCCGATTGTGATTGGGTGTGTCCAAAGTGGTCTTGTTGAGAACTTTGGTCAGGGTCTCAGGGTTGTGACCGGATTTCACGGCGGCGTGGATGCCATCCATGGCTGACTCCAGAGTTCCTCCGTTCAACCCTCCCTGCTTCAGCAGCTGAAGCGCTTCGTCGGAGCTTCCTCCGATAACATCGATCATCCCAACAAGGTCGTCCGGCGTGCCGTCGATCTGTTTCAGCTTTGTGAAAAACTGATCTCCCAGTTCCCTCTCGATCCGTCCGCAGTGGTCGAGGGTCGCCTGGCTGAAGTGCGATGAATCGAGCTTCGAAATAAGAGTTGCGTCGTTTTCCAGCCGCTCGGCAAACGCGTATTTTCCCGAGGTGATCCATTCATCCAGATTGCCGTCGACCTTGTAAGCCTCCGAAGTCGCAGCACTTAAAACTTTGGTCAGAGCTTTTCCACTTCCGATTATCTCGGCCACTTTGCCGATAGCCTTGGCGATATGTGTACCAGGAATAAACCCGGCCATAGCCCACATGACCGCGCCCCCCTCAAACTTGCCATCCACGACGCCGGCAAGTCTCCCGACGTTTTTCAGGATCGTGGCCGTGTCCTGAAGATTCCCGAGGAAAATTCCGCCGATCAATTCCGAGGCGATCCCCAGCCCGCTACTGCCCCCGTCTCCGAGGAGGCCATTGAGGATCGTCTCCGCCAGGCCAATTTTCTCCTTTGGCGCGGTTTTGATTTTCAGCACCGCCGAAAACTGGCCTTGGGTTCCGCTGAAGCTGAGAGTCAAATCCCCGGTTCCGTCGGGTATGTTTCCGGGAGCGTAATGATAGACTGCGTTCCCGTTTCCATCGACAGCCACATTGGTGGTCTGCTGATTCGACGATTGCGTGCCCGACAATGCCATTGGGTGCACCGACCGCGACATCAGGCCCATCGGAGGATCGAAATAAGGTGCCGTCACCGTCACCACGGCGTTGGGCGGTCCCTTGATGACAATGTCCGTCGAGACGTAATACGGCACCGTCACCGGTGGGCCGACGTTGGACGGAGGCTGCACGGTGACGATACCGTCCGACACTTCACCCGTCGCCAGCACCTTGTGCACGGCACCCATATAGAGCCCTTGGGAGGCGGTTATGGTTCCGTTCCAGAGGAAGCTCTTTCCTCCCACCGCAGCCCAGACCACGACCGTCCCAAGCTGCGCGTCCGTGCTCGATAGAGTCGCCGTCGCCGCGCCACCCGAGACAGTTGAGGACTCCGTAATGCTGCCGGTCGAGGTGAACCAATAGACCGGCGTGCCATCCTGTGCGTTGACGCTCAGCGTCATCGTCGCCGTCTGTGCAGTCGCAACGTCGATGGAGGATCGATTGCTCTGGAGACTGCCCGAGAGCAGCTCGATCGAATAACTTTGGGCATAGACCGCATTCCCCGCCGCCACGCGGAGGGTCACATCGTCCGCCAGAATTCCGGCGCGCAGGGTCGCCTTGGCTTTTCCGTTCGTGGTGGTGTCCTCCACCTGCGTGAACTCGGCGTCGCTGCCTGGGACGCTCCAGCTCACCGGAGTGCCATCCATGACGAGATTGCCGTCGCCGTCTCTGAAGGTCGCCTCTACCTCCGTGGTCTCCGCTCCATCGTTGTGGAGTTTTCCCTTCGTGGTGGTGACGGCGACGCTCTCCGGATACCCCGGAAATACCTCCACCTCACCGGACGACACCCAGCTGGAGTTCAAGATGCTCCCATTGGCAGATAGGTTCTTGATGCGAGCCTTTACCTTTATCTTCTCTCCGACGGAGACATTGCTGATATCGAGTCCAACCGTGGCGTGGTCGCCCTCGATCGTCGTCTCCAGCTCATCCAGCGTCCCGCTGCCGGACTCCACCTTCCATTCGATCTTGCCACCTTCTGCAACCCGATGGTCTTCATCGGTATCGGGTATTCCAGCCGTAAAATAGAGTGTTGTTTGATCGGTATTGGCGGCTGCGGCGTCAGACGGAATCACCTCAAAGGGGAGCAACAGCACCTGGTGCACGACACCACTCTCTGAGGCCTGACCGAGAAGAAGATTTGTATTCGGGCTGACGAAGCGAATATCGAATGCTGACCAGTCCTTGGGCTTTCCGCAGAGATCGGCGATTTTCCGAATCCGGTTGTTGCGCCAGATGGAATCTCCGGCGGGTATGACGAGGCTGTTGCTGATGCCTCGGGTGGACACCTTCGAATTTCCCCCGGAGGAAATCACCCCGGTATCGTGCGAGACGAGCGCACCGCCATGGTACGCCCATATTTTGCCGAGCTCGTTGTTTTGTCCGACAAAATACGGCCCTTCGGGCGTCCTGGCCTCGTTGATGTCGACGACCATGGTCGAGTTGGGAATCGCCACTGGGGTGCTGGAGCTGTTGAAGTAAACTCCTTCTGAGGTCCCGGCGGCGGGATCCGAGCGGGTCGCGACGGCCATGGCGGTGCTGTTGACCTTGACTTGCCCGATTTGCTTCCGATCGGAATAGACCGTCAGGCCCTGATTGGAATCCAGGAATGTCCACCAGGCTCCATCGGCGACGGTACACGCGCCGCCACCGATCCAGCCGTTGAGCTTCAGATCCCGATAACCCACCCGGCCGAACGAGACGAGCCCTCCACTGATTCCTACGGTGAAGGTTTTGAAGCCAGTGTCGTTCATTCCGGAAATCGAAGCATTGGCAAAACAATCATTCGCCCATGCGCTTTTTCCGTAGAGCTTGCTCGAGATATCGCTGACGCCGCTCGTCACCGCCCCGGTGGCCGTGGCATCCAGGACTTTCGTAAATGGGTCGTAAGCAGAGTAAAGGGTCGGAGTCAGACCGCTGGAGGTTTGACTGTCGGTGTCCCTTGACTGCAGAAAATCCCCGGCATCGCTCGTCGCGCCGGTTGCATCCCGCTTTTTGAACGGAGCTTCCGTCTCCGCGCGATAATATGGCCCGGTCGAACCGGACGCGCGCGTCACGTCCACCGCAGGGCCTGCGTAGTACACACTTCCGTCGCTCAGGGGCCCGAAGAAATTGCCCGAATCCGCGATTTCCACCGGTGGGGCACCGTTCCACAGCATGCCCTTGAAGCCTCCCTGTCCGGGAGTTCCAGATGTGTTTGGCTTCGTCAGTAACACTTGTCCGCGATCGCTCACTCCTTCCGCGGTCTCGTGCGGATCGCTTCCTAGATCAACGATCGCGTAGTTTACCTCCGATGCGGCAGGCACGGTCATCAACATCTCATCTGGCACCGCATCCTCGCCGTCCTGGAGGGAGTCTCCGTCGCTATCGGGGTTATTGATCTGTGTATCGGTCTCCGTCAGCTCGACATAATCGCTCAATCCATCGTCGTCCGTGTCTTTCTCGCTGTCGCCCCCCGTGCCATCGCCACCCGCCCCTGCTACGGTGCCGCCTCCATCACTGCCCGTACCGGAAGCATAGGTTCCTGCCGGTCCCGTGGTATTGCCGGCGATTGCTCCACCGTCGCCTCCCGTCCCGGAGTAGCCTTCGTTCCCGGCCCCGGTGCTGCTGAACCACATGCCGACTCCCACCCGCGCCACGACAGAATTCGACGAAAACCCTTTGCCGCCCGCGCTCGTCGTCGCCACCGCGCTGATCTGGTAGGCTCCCCAGTGCGTCGGCGCCCAGCTCACCTGATACAGCCCGCTCGTCGGAGAACTGACCGGCGTTGTGGTTTCCCCCACCTTCCGCGACCCTTCGTAGAACTCGACTTTCGAGATCGTTGCGCCGCCGCTTGCGGTCGCAATTGCCTGGAGGGTGATTGCCGCCCCGGGTGCATAGAGTCCCCCCAAGGATTGCATCGTCACCGTCGGGAGAGCCACGCTGGCCGCATTGACCCTGACCTGCAACGAGTCGCTATTCACCGAATGGGCATCCGTGGCGATCAGGCGCAGCACATAGTCTCCCGCCGCGCTGAAGCTCGCCGTCGTCGCTTTCTGGCTGGCGTCCGCAAAGGTGACCTCCCCGGGGCCGGAAACCTTCACCCAAGTCTGCGTGATGCCACTCGCCGCCGTGTCGTAGTCCGTGATGGTTGCGCTCAGGGCCAGGGCATTGGGCAGGACGATCGATCTGCCGCCGCCCACGCTGACCAGCGGAGCGTCGTCCACGGGATTGACCACGATCGAGATCGTCCCGTTGTTGGTCTGGCCACCCTTGGTGACCTGGAAGGTGAAGCTGTCGGGGCCGTTGTATTGCGTCTTTGGGTAATAGGACACCGTCGCCCCGTTCAGCACCGCCGTCCCATTGCTGGGATTGGTCAGGATCTGGTAGGTCGCCGGGCCGGTGCCGGCGCCGAGGCACCCAAGCGTAATAACACCGGTCGTATCCTCGTCCATGGTCAGCGTCGTGCTGATCGCGTGCAGCAGCCCCTTGGTGAGGTCCCACGAGAAGAGCAGCTTCGCCTGCCCGATGTTCGCGATCGCGTAATTGGTCGCGATCGCCGTCGTGTCGTTCCAAGGACGGGATGGGGCTCCGTGCCAGCTGGACGCCGCGGACTGCTGGTCGTTGACCATCTGCGTCTTGTAGTCGAACCCGAGCGCATCCAGCCGCGTGTAAAACTTGTCCGCGATCGCCTTGAGCTGCCCCAGATTGGCCGGCCGGTAAGCCGAGGGCGGATTATCCGGCCACCCCGCCACCATTTCCTCGATCTCCGGTCCAGCTCCTCCGGCCGCACCCGCCTCGGTGTCGAGATGGATCCGCGCCTGATCGGCCAGATTCATCAACTGCCCGAGGGTCAACGGGCCATAGTTGTTGGCCGTCCCCGTGCGAGTCACTCCCGACGACCACCAGCCCGGATCCGTTTGCGCCTGCAGACTCACGCCCGCCAGGCACATCCCCACAACCACCGCCCTGCGCAAAAACATGGAAAGAGTCCGGGCTGCCGTTTACTGATCGCCCGAATTTCCGAACCGGCCCATGCCGATGTCGCCCTGGCGCAAGATCGTGATCTGCCCGGTCTTCGAGACTTCCAGCGCGTTCCTGCGGGTGTTGGCATCGTTGCCAACGCCCGTGCCCATCCCCACCACGAAGCGTTGATCGGCCTTGTCGACGTTGTAGCTGCCCACCACCACGGTGGGGTTGTTCGACGTATCACCAACGGAACCACCGATCAGGCCGCTGCCCAACAAAAATTGCCCCCAGTTGGTCGCATAGTTGCCGAAACCGACCGCGAAGCAGTTGCTAGCGTTGACTATCTGGTTCCCCCATCCCAAGGCCGCGGAGGCAAGCACCCCGTTGCCCGTGTTGTAAGCTCCGGACAGCATCGAGGCATTCGATCCGCCGCTGATTCCGTTGGCATACCCGGCCAGGAGGTTCGTTCCCGAGGGGGAATTGACCCAATTGGAATCTCCCATCAGCAGGCTGTTGGCCGCCGACGCATTGGAGATGTTGTTGCTGCTGCCGATCGTCGCGCTTTTGGACTGGGTCGTGTTACCCGTGCCCACCGTCAGTGAGGTGTAGCTTTGACCCACGGCAGTCATGGCGATTGCCGTGGTGAACAGGACGGAAAGAAGGATTTTCATGGAAGCATTACCTGGCTTGATTGGCTGGAAGAGGGGTGGAATCGGGCTGAGGGGCGACGAGCGAAAGCAGCGTCTCCCGATTGAGGGTGAAAAACTGGTTCATGAGCTGGACGGATTCCTCCGGCCTGCGGGCGGTCGCTAGGATCTCGAGGATGGCGTCGCGGCTTTCCGCGGCGGGGCCGCTCTGGCCAGCCAGAGATGAGCGGGCCGCCAGCAGGCTCTGCGGGTCTCCCACGGGTGCCGGGAGGGCGTACGCCTCCGCGTTGACCCGAAAAAGTTCGCCCAGGAGCCGGACGGCTTCCTCCGGTGTCCGGGCCGTGGCTTGGGTCTCCCGCAGCGCGGCGAGGTTTTCCTCCGCCTGGGTGGCCGGGGCCGCCGGGCGGGCGGCACTCGGCGAGGGCTCCACCTCGGCCTGCGCCGCGGGGAGCAGCTTCATTTGCTCCTCGCGGAGGGCGGTCATCCGGGACACTTTTTCCTCGGGAGTGAGGGCCGAGTTTTGGATCTGCGCCATCGCCTCCCTCATGGCGGCAACGCTTGCCGAACGATCTGCAAGCCCGCCTCCCACCGGATCCGAGACGGCGATGGAAAGGCTCCCCATCGCGGCTAAAAGCACCGTCCAGCGGATATTGAAACGGGCGCGCGCACAGAATTTCCGAATCGTCATGGCAAGGGGTAGAAACGAAGAGTAACCCCGGAAAGAAGCACTAGCCCGGAGCAGCCGCCGCTTTTACGGGTTGGCCACTCTCTGCGGCAAGAAGTTTTCCGCTCAAAAAACGAAGTCTTCCCAAAAAAATTTCTTTGCCAACAAGAGCGCAGCACAACCCAGCCGGAGGATGGTCTTGAGTGTTGCGTAAAGAGAACCGATACCCTGCGGCGGCAATGCAGACGGCCGCGCATCCGACCCTTCACCCGCCGTGACGACTGTACAGCGGGATTTTTCAACCGTCGGGCACCCCAATGACAGCAAGGCACCCGGCTTTTTATCGAAGCGCGCTAGTGCGCGCCCAACATGCCGCTCGCGTACGACGCTCCCGCGCCGCCGGCGATGAGGATCGCGGCCTGGCTGAGGGTCAGCGGGCCGGAGCTCTCGATCAGCATGCCGTCGGAGACCTGCTTGTTCACGTAGACGATCGGCTTGAGGTGGCGGCTGATCGTTTCCGTATCGGGCAGCTTGTTCACGTCGACCATCTTGCTGACGCTGGGCGTCATGGTGCCGGCGATGATCGCGATCGGGCGGATAAGATTGTACACGCGCTCGAAGACCGCCTTGGAATCCACGTAGCCGAAGGCCTGGCCGGGCTCCTTGTAGGTCGAGGCGATGGACTTGAACGCATCCGTGCTCTCGAGCGTCGGGTCACCGGCCTTGAGGGAAAGCGCACGGTCGAGCTCCGTAGCGGTCGCGGCCACGAAGAGGGATTTGTCCGCCACGGCGAGCGAAGGATCGAGGAACGCGGTCTTCACCGCGGGGATGCCGTAGACCTGCGCTCCCTTGGAGATGGTCGGAGTCGCCGGCGCGCCGAGGCCGGTGAAGAGAGAATTCACGAGGCCCTCCGCCTTGGGGCGATCCTTGATCTCCAGACTGAGCAGGGCGGAGGGTATGCCCACTCCGGGCGCCCAGTTGATGACCAGCCCCATGTCGTTCCCGAAGATCGAGGGCAGCTGCTTCAGGTCGATTTTCGCGGCTGTCAGGAAGGCCTGCACCGTGGGCGGGAGGGAGCCGAGATACGCGTCCCCGGCGACGGTATTCCAATCCACCGAGGCGTCGTAGAAGAGCATGGTGTCCGGCGTGGTGAAGGCCATCGGAGCGTGGTCGACCGCGGGGACCTTCGGTGCGTCGGGATACAGGAAGAACGAGGTCTCGCGCTGGTTCGCGCCATCGAACAGGAGCGAGCCACCGAGGGCGGTGACCTTGCGCATCTGGTCGAACTGCTTCGAATCCGCCGTCGCGCCCTGCTTCTTACCAAGGTCGATCAGCAGGTCCACCACGGGCTTCGTCTCGGCAAACCATAGGAAATCGGGGTCCTTCGTGAGGTGACCGAGCACGGTCTTGAAGCTGGCGCTCGTGGCGAGCGACGGGGATTTGTCGCGGCCGGAGGCGCGATCGAGCGATTGGTGCAGGGTCGCCTCGTTGTTCGAGATGAAGCCCCACGAGCCATGCGCGGCACTGTACACGTCCGGTCCCGCGCCGCCGAACTTCGTGACCGCGTCGCCGTTGTAGTCCGTGACGTCGGTCGCGGCATTCGGCATGCCCTTGCCCAGTTCCTTGCGCAGGCGGCCCATGGCCTCCTCGAGGTCTTTGCGGCTGCCGAAGTATTGGAAGCCGAGGACCACGCTGGCCCCCTTGTCGCTGACGCCCGTCACCGCGAAGAAGAGCCGGCCCGGCTTCACGCGGAAGATCAGGTCCAGCGCCTCGGCCCCGCCGCTGGTGAACATCTGCTGCATAGGCTTGCCGAGGAAATCGGCCACGGCCGGCTCGGCGCCGATCTGGGCCAGCGCCGTCTTGGGCCAGCGGTCGATCGTCCGTTTCACATCCGGCAGGGTTACGTAGAGAACGTTGCCCTCCGGCACGAGCTGCGCACCTTCGGAAACACCGTGGAGGGATAGAAAATAAGTCGCACCGCCGACCAGCAGCGCCAGGACGACGAGGAGAAGGAGAACCCGTTTCATGGGCGCAGAATGTCGGTCCGCGCCCCCCGGGTGTCGAGCCTCAAACGCCTACGCCGGCTGCGAACGAACGCCCGGCAGGAGGGATTCCCGCCGCCGCACCCAGGCCGTCAGCGGCTTCTCGGCGAAGTGGTAGGAGATCGCGGCGACCCCGATCGAGATGGCCATCAGGACGGCGGCGCGGAGCAGCACGTGGTCCGTGATGCTGAGGCCATGCCGGGCCAGCCACGGCGTGAGGGCCACGACAGCCAGCACGTGGAAGATATAGAGGCCGTAGCTGATCTTCCCGATGTAGACGAGGACGGGATTCTCGAAGATGGCTCCCATCAGCCCCGTCCAGCCCGCGGCCGTGCGGAGGAGCAGCCAGGCGAAAAAGAGGTTCTCCAGCGACTCGATGATCGCCGAAGTCGGCCCCTCGACGAGGCCGAAGCGCACGTACCGCGCGAGCACGTAGCACCCGAGCGCCGCCGCCCCGACGAGCGCGCCGCTCCAGCCCGAGATGAAGGGCAACGGCCGGCCGGTCTTCCGGGCACAGGCGATCAAGGCTCCGAGCGCGAAACTGTCGATCACCCCGGGTAGCATCACCCAGCGGTAAAAATCCGACGCTCCGGTGGCCATGATCATGGCGCGGAACACGCACGCCCCGCCGAACAACCCCAGCAGCAGCCAAGGCAGGACCTTCCGCGGCGTGATCAGGATCACGAACGGCCACAGCAGGTAGAACTGCTCCTGCACGGAGAGCGACCAGAGGTGCGACGCGGCATCGGGCCACTTCCCATTATGCAGCGCATAGAAATTCGACAAAAAGACCGCATGCCACGCCATCGCATGGCGGAACTCCGGCAGCCCCATGATGAAGGCCAGCCCGAGCATGACGTAGAGCACCGGCGCGAGGCGGATGAACCGCCGGGCATGGAATCCCAAGAGTCCGGACCAGTAGCCGCCCCCGGCCTCGCGCGCGTCCTCCTGCAGCCGCCAGAGCGACTGCGTGATGAGATAGCCGCTGAGCAGGAAAAAGATTCGCACCCCGATCGGCCCCCAGTCGAACAGGCCGGGCAGGCGCACCTCGAAGTGATGGAGCAGGACCGAGAGAATCGCGATACCGCGTAACCCGTCGAGCTGTGGCTGGTATTTGCTCTTCCTCGGGGCCGGGAGCGGTACGGAAAGGGCAACGGGTG
>Ga0310811_10000522_pt1 | contig 49546 bp, 43 predicted proteins | sample YCmetagenome_FD_207642 | JGI IMG/M metagenome (GOLD analysis project Ga0310811, IMG submission 207642) | Soil microbial communities from experimental microcosm in Duke University, North Carolina, United States - YC | ecosystem: Engineered > Artificial ecosystem > Soil microcosm > Unclassified ...
CTAATCCTTGCAGCGCAAAAAGTAGAGCATTATGAAATAGCCACTTACGGCGGTTTACGCACTTTGGCCGCAGCTATGGGGCATGATGATGTAGCCCAATTATTACAGCAGACCCTGGATAATGAGAAAGCAACGGATGAGGCCTTAACGGGTATTGCAGAAAGTGCTATTAACCAGGAAGCTATTGCTGAATAAAGAGAATTGGCCCAACCATAGCCCTGTAAACCTCGTTTGCAGGGCTTTTAATATCACAATGAAAAAGAAAAAGAATTTTTTTGAAAGATTTTCTAATTGGGCCACTACTGCTACCGGTAGTTCCCAGGCATTCATTACTGCTATTGCAGTTATTGTAGTATGGGGCGTTACAGGCCCTTTAGCCCGTTATTCTGACACCTGGCAACTGATCATTAATACAGGTACTACTATAGTCACCTTCCTGATGGTTTTCCTTATCCAAAAATCACAGAATAAAGACTCAAAGGCTATCCACCTAAAATTAAATGAGATTATTGCTTCGCACCAGGGCACCAGTAACCGAATGGTAGATATTGAGGCACTGAGCGAACTTGAACTTGACCGTCTGCATAAGTTTTACATGCAACTTTCACACCTGGCTGAAATGGAAGATGATATTACCAGCACCCATTCCATAGATGCTGCAGCCGAAAATCATTCGGTAAAACTTGGCCAATACAGAACCAGAAAATCTTACACAAAATCAATATCGGCTAAAAACAGATCATAACTATGGCAGACCTTTCCGAAAGATTGATCGAATTTAATAAACCTCTGCTGCCCGAAATGGTGCAACTTAAATATGAAGCCATGGCTGAAAATGCCTTTCGGTTTTTTCGCGGTACCTGTCACCTGTTTTATGAAGACCTGGCTGCAGCCAAACCATTACCCTTGTCGCCGCTTGCATGGATATGCGGCGATCTGCACCTGGAAAACTTTGGCAGTTTCAGGGGCCAAAACGGGCTGGTATACTTTGATCTGAATGATTTTGATGAAGGGTTACTGGCACCGGCAGCTTATGAAGTAGTGCGTATGGTCACAAGTATTTTCGTTGCTTTCGATGCTTTGGAAATTGAACAGGAAAAGGCCCTGAAAATGGCGCAGTTGTTTGTTCGCAGCTATTGTAATACACTTATAAGCGCCAAATCTATCAGTATTGATCCCCGTATAGCCAAAGGCATTCTTTGCGATTTTCTTAATTCAGCCCGGAAGCATCGCGAAAAAGATATTTTAAAAAAACGTACCGTCAGTAAAAAAAAGAAGATCATGTTATCACTGGAGGACGAACGGCATTTTAAACTGGATAAAAAATTGCGGAAAGAGCTTAAGGAACATATTAGTATATGGATTGCCAATAGCAGCGACGGGCCGTACAACTATAAAGTTATAAGTACAGTGTTCAGGCTGGCGGGTACTGGCAGTATTGGTGTGAAAAGATACTTATTTTTACTTAAGAGCACCAATACCAAAAATAAATACCTGCTACTTGACATGAAGCAATCTCTCACTTCATCAGTAGAACCGTACGTACAGGTAAAGCAACTGGCCTGGCAAACCGAGGCCGAACGAATTACTGCCATACAGCGCAGGATGCAGAATGTGCCTTCGGCATTGCTGAGTACCACTATATTCAGGGATGAGGCTTACGTAATACAGGAATTACAACCTGTTAAAGATGCCATTAAATTTAAACTGCTTAGGGATGATTATCGCGGCATGTACCAGGTGATAGATGCTATGGGCGCCTTAACCGCATCAGCACAGTTGCGCAGCGGCGGAATGCAGGGTTCGGGAAATATTGACGACTTATGTGCTTTTGGAAAAGATGAAGGCTGGCAGAAAGCAGTAGTAGATTATGCCGAAAATTATGCTGCCAAGGTCAGGAAAGATTACCGGTTATTTTTGAAGGCGCACAAGCGTAAAATATTTGTGGAAGCATAGCATAGTAGCCTGCAATATGTAAATCATAAATAGTTATCCGTTATTGCCCGGAACAGGGCTTTATCTTCCTGGGCTTCATCAAAACACTCCGCTAATAATTGAGCTACAGCCGGCTGTTGCAGTCCGTCGGCTACACGCATCAGTACTTTAAATGATGACATTTCAATACTTTCTATATTTTGCATATAAAATAGTATTGATAGATCCCGTAATGCCGCGCTATCATTAGGCCCACCAACCGATTGAAAGGCTTCGTCAAGAATGCCTGTTAGGCCAATACAACTTTCGCTTTGATACACGGCATCCAACTTGATATAAATTTCTTTCATACGAATTATTTGCATGCAGACAGCGTCAATGGTTTCTCTTACCGCATGCCGCAGGTCGAGGAAAAATGCCCTTTCTTCTAAAAGAGGCAATTTTTCAATTAACTCGCTTTTAGCACAATAAATACGATTTAAATGACTAAGAAAAAAATGCAGCAATTCAGCAGGCTCCAATGCGAATTGTGGGTTACGAAGTGTATTTTCCATTAGGATAGTAATTTGTATAAGGGCCTTCCACGATAAAGATACCCGCCATATAACCTAACAACCTATTGCTGCCGGTTTTGTTAGAGGAAATAGTTTATTTCTGAAAGCCCCTTTCGGGGCTTCAGAATAATTTGTTTTTAGTTATCGTAAAAATGACTGAATTTGCCGAAGAAATTTCAATCAGCCGGCATCGCTATTATCGGTCACATCATCTGCCCGGAAAGTTTCGGTCGAGCCATTATCCAGCTTAACAACAATTTTATCGCCGATGGCATCAACTACCTCTCCCTCACCGTGCGGCGTGATCACACGTTGGCCCTGCAGAAATAAATGCTCATTCATCCGGGTTTACTTTTCTGTAATATTATAATCACTCCATTGCGCTACCCCTTTAGGTTCCGCGTCCTTTACTTCCCCGCTTTTCACTGCGCTCATTTCTTTATTAATCTTTTCACTGGCTTTTAACTCTTTATTAAAATCATTAGGCAAGCTGGTTTGGCCTTCGGTTTCCTGTACCTGTTGCAATGGATCTTCAACAAAAATCCATTCTTTGCCTAGGCCTGGCATTTCGCCTTCATTCCAGGGCCCGCGTACCGCCCCATCAGATAAGTTATAGGCTTGCTGTGTAAAGCGCGGGTCGGCAGCCAAAACACCTGGCGGAAAATTCGGTTGTATATCATTTAATGCCGCCTCAAACATTTTGTAATGTGCCACCTCCCTGGTCATCAGGAATGAGAGTGATTCCTGAACATAAGGGTCGTCTGTAAATTTCATCAGGTGTTCATAAACAAGTTTGGCCCTTGATTCCGACGCCAGGTTACTGCGCAAGTCGACAGTCAGGTCACCATTCGAATGAACATACGACGCGCACCACGGTATGCCCTGGCTGTTACGTGGCGTTACCCCACCGCCGGTAATTACGCCGAATTGTGGATTGGCAAATACAGCCTGGTGTATAATATCTTCTTTTGCAGCCTTGCCATTCAATACCTGCATGATCTCTGAACTATCGGCCGCATTTTTTAACTCGCCGTTTACACCCTTAAGCAGCATTTGAATAGTAGCGCCAACTATTTCCAGGTGGCTGAATTCCTCGGTCGCAATATCCATCAACATATCATATTTATCAGGATATGGCATTTTGGCTCCAAACGCCTGGGTAAAGTACTGCATAGCTGCAGCCAGCTCGCCGTTTTCGCCGCCAAATTGTTCTAAAAGCAAATTTGCAAAATATGGATCTGGGCGCGAAACTCTGGCATTAAATTGTAGGTCTTTTACATGGTGAAACATAATTTTAGTTTTTTAAGGTTAATGAACACTTATAAAACCACAAGCTATAAACTATGTTTTTAATTAATTTTTTTATTTATGATGAAAATTTAAAAACAATAATTATAAATAAAGGTATAATGCTATACAACCTTAGGCACTTATCATTAAGTAATTAAAATAATTGCTAAGCATCAATTTTTACCATGAATATATCATCGCCCTGGCTGCTAAATACTAACACAGCCCTTAATAAAAATAATCCGCACGCCGTGTATGAAAAGGAAAGTGGCGGTTACCATTTTAGTATTGTTAATATAGAAGATGCGCTATGGCTAATCGCCGCGTGGCCTAAAGGCAGCCGTATCGCTTTTCGCCTGGCTTATTCACCAAATGACCATTTGGAGATCAAAAAAATTACTGAAGAGCCAAACCGCATAATAATTAATATCGGCTCACTTATGGGTAAACAGCAGATCAGTATTCAATTACCGCATCAAAAACAGCCTGTATTACATTATACCACTACCTTAATCCCGGCCGCCCCTTTGCTATTCCCCTATTGGCCACGCGATATTGTGCCATTGGGTGCAGATAACAGCGATATTCTTGCTAATGGCGAAGTGAAAGTAAGCCAGGTGGGCACACGTTCGGGCCAATTATACTTTCAGTTAACCCGCCCAAAAGCAGGCTCGGTATTTTATTTGCAAAACCTGACCGCTTTAGCCGATTATAACCAGGACACCGAAACATCTGCCGGTAACACGGTTGGTGGAGAATGGCCGGAGATCGGCTTCGCCTTGCCTCCTACTATAAAGCATAAACCACTTATCCCGGGTAAACATTACATTATCAGTGATGCCTTTATTGCGTTTTCAAACGAAGTCCCTGCTGATGAGCCGGCTATGATCAAACAATACCTTGATCTTCTTGCTGCTATTTACCTGCAATTGCCCAAACCCGCTACAACTTACAAAGACTGGCCCGGTATTTTGCAAAATGGTTTACGTGACCTGCAGGATAACCCTGGCTGCTGGTCGCAGGTAGATGGTAACCATTACCTTAATGCCTATGTGTGTGATTATGCTACCCCTCCCGAGATCATGGTACAGTTAGCAGTGTTACTACCATTACTGGATTATGTTGAATGGAACGACTCGCAGCTCACCATCATGAAGAAGATTAAAGATGGCCTACCATCGTTTTACGAAGAAAAATATGGCACCATCATGCGCTGGCATCCAAAAGTAGCCGATAAAATGCAGGGTGAGGAAGAACATAAAAAGCCATTGATCATGGATTCGTGGTATTTGCAGCACCCATTGCTCAACTTGTCGCGATTAGCACTAAAAGATGATAAAACAGCAAAAAAATTATTTTTAGATTCATTGGAATTCGCAATCCGGGTGGCCCATCATTTTGATTATAGCTGGCCAGTGTTTTACAAAATAGATACTTTGGAAGTTATTAAGGCCGAGACACAGCCAGGTAAGGGCGGTGAAAAAGATGTTCCGGGCCTATATGCGCATGTGATGTTACAGGCATGGGAGCTGACTGGTGAAAAACGTTACCTTGCCGAAGCAGAAAAATCTGCACTGCATTTAAAAGGCCTTGGCTTCGACTTGTTTTACCAGGCTAATAATACCGCTTTTGCTGCCGGGGCTATGCTGCGTTTATACAAAATAACCGGTAAAAATGTTTACCTTGAGCTGAGCTACCTTTGCCTGGCTAACGTATTTAAGAACGTGCAGCTATGGGATTGTAATTATGGTTACGGCAAAAATCTGCCTACATTTTTTGCTCTTTTCCCGTTAAGCGATGCGCCATATACCGCGGTATACGAAGAGCAGGAAGTGTTTTGTGCATTACATGATTACCTGCTGCACTCTAAAGATATAGCGATTGAGCCTTCAGTAAGGTTACTGACAGCTGAATATATTCGTTTTTTAGTTGAACGGGCTGTATATTATTATCCCACCATGCTGCCAAAAGAAATGTTATCTGAAGAAGTGAAGACCGGAGAAGTAGATCCAAACCTTTGGATAGCGCTGGAAGATCTGCATGATGGTTGGGAAAAATCGGGGGAAGTAGGCCAGGAAGTTTACGGTGCGGGAAATGCCTTTGGTATTCTTCCCCGGCATTATATGCAGGTAGAAGAAGCTGGTCTTATGATCTATACTGATTACCCCATCTATGGGTTTTCGAAAAGAAAACACTCTCCGGCAAGGTTCCGGCTGGCAGGTGATGGCCGCCTGAATTGCAGGTTAATGATTGTAAAAACAAGCCACGCAAAACTCCCGCAACTTACCGTAACGCTAAACAACCGCGAAGAAATAAAAGGGAAAAATGTCGCCGGAGGGAACATGGAATTTGAAATACCGGGTGATGGCGAGATAAAAATCGACTGGAATATTAGCTAATATGTTGTAAGTGCATACTGTTTTGGTATAATGTTCAAAAATTCAGAATAGTGTTACTGTAACTCCATAATCGATGTTTCTATTGGCAGATCATGGGCTATAATAAGACTTTAAATGATCCCCAGGAACATTTCTAATATATTTTAAATATTATTTTGATTAATAAAAATATATCATTTCCTTTGTAGTGTACTACCATACTAATACACTATAATGATTCAAATACAGGAACTGGATTTTGCTTATAAAAAGAGGCATCCAATATTCACAGCACTAAATCTTAACTTAAGGCAGGGCCATATTTATGGGCTGCTGGGTAAAAATGGTTCTGGTAAATCCACCTTGTTAAAAAGCATAGCAGGCCTGGTGTTTCCAAATTCGGGCAAATGCCAGATTCATGGAATAGATGCAGCGAAAAGACAGGTAGCAGTTTTAGAAGACCTGTATTTTTTGGCAGAAGAAATTTATGTTCCTGCCTTAACATCGGCACAGTTTTTAAAAAGCACATCTGCCTTCTATCCAAAGTTTAGCTTAACAGATTATTATTCTCATTTAAAAACGCTGGATGTTGACCCGGCCGCGGTAATGGATAAAATGTCGTACGGCCAGCAAAAAAAAGCAATGATAGCATTTGGTCTTGCTGCCAATACCAGTGTCCTGATAATGGATGAACCAACCAATGGGTTAGATATCCCATCCAAGGTGCAGTTCCGTAAGCTGATCGCATCTGTATTGAATGATGAGCGCTGCGTACTCATATCCACCCATCAGGTACGCGACCTTGACAGTTTGATAGATACCGTGTTGGTATTAGATAACCAGCGTATAGTAGTAGAAAGCACTGTGGATGAACTGAATGAAAAGCTTGTTTTCGGCTTATATGAGGATACTACCGGGTTGCCTGTATTATATGAGGAAGACACCGTACGTGGTAAATATGCCATCCTGCAAAACACAAAAAATAAATTCAGCAAGCTGGATATGGAGCTATTATTTAATGCTGTTACAAGTGGTAACAAACAATTGCTTGCGATTATTAATGAAGGAGGCGGCCATGAATAATTTTTTCAGTCTCCGCCGCTTTGGTCTGTTATTCATTAAACATTCGGCTGAGCATTACCGCACATACCTTATGGCAATAGCTGTATTAACAGGCGTTGCTTTATTAGGGGGTTGCTTCCTGTTTTTCATTGTCCCTGAGCCTCCTGACCCCGGCCTGCAAACCGCATGTTTTGTTATGTTAATGTTGATATCGGGTACTATATTTACCAGTACAGTTTTTAGCGACTATGGCATCAAAAACAAAGCTATTGCTACTATAACCCTTCCTGCATCTTCTTTTGAAAAGTATATGGTTGGCTGGTTATATTCATACCCCATTTTTATGCTGGTTTACACCTGTGTATTTTTTCTCATCCTCTTTATATTAGGGCACCTTAGCCCCTGGCCGCATTTTGAAACAATGACCCTTGAACAACCAGACATGTATATGGTGATCATCATTTATTCAATATTGCACGCTATTACCATTTTTGGCGCCATATTTTTTAATAAGCTGCACTTTATAAAAATTGGCTTTTCATTTTTTATCGGTTATGTCATGTTGCTGCTCTTCAATACTTTATTCCTAAAGATCATAACCGGGCTTAATGTTGTAAAATTGGAGTTGCCGTTTGGTTTTCTCAATTTCACTACAGGCAATAAATCTTATTCATTAGCCGTCTTTGGCGCATATGCAACAATGATATTGACCACCATATTTGTTTCAGCTGCAATGATCTGGGTTGCGGCTTATTTTAGGTTAAAGGAAAAGCAGGTTTGACATGGAATTTAGAGATAATGAAGCTATATACCTGCAAATTGCCGCCTTTGTGTGCGATAATATCCTGACCGGGAAATGGCCTGAGGGGCAAAAAATACTTTCAGTACGCGACCTGGCTGTAGCACTTGAGGTAAACCCAAATACGGTAATGCGTTCCTATGAATTTTTACAGGAGTTAGAAATAGTTTATAATAAGCGCGGTCTTGGCCTGTTTGTGGCCGAAGATGGTTTTGAAAAAGTTAAAGCATACCGAAAACAAAACTTTGTAAAGCATTACCTGCCCGAGTTATTTAAGAATATTTTTTTGCTGGACATTTCTATAGATGAGATCAGGCAGCAGTATAAGGATTTCCTGGCAGGGCAACCTATTAAAAAAATCAACACTGAAGATAAATGAGAACAAGTACAAAAATATTATGTGCAGCATTGGCATTGATCATTACAAGCCTATTGGTTTATGATACCAAGCTAAAAGCTGAATTTTTAAAAGGAGATTTCCGGAAAACCTTTGGAGATTTTGTGCCCGCAAATTTCAGCAATTTCAATTCTATTGAATTACAGTCGGCCACAGCTATAAATCTGCTGGTTACAAAAGGGCCATATAAGGTAATGACAGACCCAACTACCGGTGATTTTGTAAAGATAAGTCAGCAAGGCAGAAAACTGGTTATCAAAGCTAATTTTAATGATCATTACCGTTCAATGAGCGGCGATTATGTAGTATTTATTTCCTGTCCTGATATCAGATCATTTACATCTGACGCGCGATACAGCCGGAGAGGAACTGTTGTTACTGATTCGATTGCTTATAACATTTTGTGGAGACCTACACGCATTACTGGTTTTACTTCAGATAGCCTTACTGTTACAGCAAATAATGCCAGCAATATTGTGCTTGAAAACAATCATATCGGCAATCTCGAAATCATTGCCGGGGTCGGGCCTAATACCGGCCCGGCAATTACGATAGGAAATGGCAATATATTTAATTCAGCCAGGTTCTATATAAAAAACAAAAGCACCTTATGCATCAGATCTGCTGCAGGTAACCATATAACCTATCACATTGCCGACAGCGCAACATTGATCACAGCCGGCGCCATTAGTAAACAAATGTTTAAAACCACCCAGCCATGAAACTAATCATCAATTCCCTTTCTAAAACTTATTCGAACGGCGTGCATGCCTTAAAGGATGTGTCGCTCACGCTTTCCAACGGTATGTTTGGCCTGTTGGGTCCTAATGGCGCAGGTAAATCATCTTTAATGCGAACGATAGCTACCCTGCAGGAACCGGACAAGGGTAGTATTTTCCTGGATGATCTTGATGTATTGAAAAACAAAACACAAGTACGGCAGCTGTTAGGTTATCTGCCGCAGGAATTTGGCGTTTACCCCAAAATATCAGCCGAACGTATGCTTGATCATGTTGCCCAGTTAAAAGGTGTGGGGAATAGTAATGAACGGAAGGAACTGGTTTTAGCATTACTGGAAAAAGTAAATTTGTTTAAAGACCGTAAAAAACATCTTGGAACGTATTCGGGTGGTATGAAACAGCGTTTTGGAATTGCACAGGCCCTGATCGGCGACCCAAAACTGATCATTGTGGACGAACCAACAGCCGGGCTTGATCCTGCCGAGAGGAACCGTTTTTATAACCTGTTGAGCCAATTGGGAGAAAATACAATTGTTATTCTTTCTACCCATATTGTTGAAGATGTAAGTACGCTTTGCTCAAATTTTGCGATCATTTGCCAGGGCGAGGTACTTTATGCCGGCGACCCGGATACAGCAGTGAAGGAACTGGAAGGCAAAATATATTCCAAGGCCATTAATCAGGCCGAAATACAATACTACCGTGATGTTTATAATGTAATTTCCACCCAGTTGAAGGTGGGCAAATTGCATATCAGGGTTTTGGCTGGTACCGATGCCCCACAGGATGGCTTTGTGCCGGCGTCTCCAAATCTGGAAGATGTATATTTTAGCAATATCGCTACACGCGTTAATGTAGACACGATGTAACACACTCAAAAACAATTAATTATGTTTATTGAAATTTTTCTGTTCGAGATCCGGAATAGGGTCCGCAGGCCAGCCTTTTACCTGTACTTTTCTGCAGTTTTTATTTTTACGGTATTTTCCTTTGCAACCGGATCATTGCCGCTGGCTGAAAAAGTACACATCAATTCCCCATACCTTATCGCATTCTGGTGCGCGGGTATCACCATGATGATGATGCTCATCAGTTCGTCATTAATGGGCACCGCTATCTTTCGCGATATTGAATATCAGACCAAAGACTATTACCTCACCTACCCTATTACCAAGGCAGGATATTTTTGGGGACGCTTTTGGGGTTCGTTTGCTTTTATGTTCATCATTGCCTTTGGCATACTAGCCGGAATTTACTTCGGCTCGGTAATAGGCCCGCTTACAGGTAAAACCACCGCTGCGCAATACGGGCCTAACAATCTCTCCTATTATTTATACCCGTTTTTTACCATTGCGCTACCTAATATATTTTTTACATCATCGTTGTTTTTTGGGCTCGTAGCCATTATGCGCGATGTAAAGGTGATATACTTTGGCGGCATCCTGTTATTCCTGTTTTATGTTATCGGTCTTTTCTTTCTCGATCATATTAATAACCCCACGATAATAGGCATCATAGATCCGTTTGGCCTGAATGGTGTACGGATGCTTATGAACAATGCTAGTGCAACAGAACAAAATACCCAATTAATACTGATGAACGGCCCGCTGGCGCTGAACCGCATTATTTGGCCTGGGCTGGGTTTATTGGTAATTATTTTTACCTATGTACGGTTTAATTTCGAAAGATTTTTTGCCGGTAAACGTGACAAGGCTTCCATTGACGAAACGGGCGATAAAAGCAATAAGACGATCAACGCTCCAAAAATAAGATTTAACGGAAAATATGAACGACGGACCCTAACCAACCTGATAAGGATAGAACTGCTTAACATTATCAGTGATAATTATTTTTGGATAATTATTGGCTGCGGAAGCATTTTCATGGGCTTTGTATTCTGGCTCGGCAACAATAATGGTGGGGTACCCGATTTCCCTCGCACCGTTACTTTACTGGGTATTTTTAACGATGCATTCCCGTTTTTTATATTCTTCATTATTATGTTTTACACGGGCGAGACATTACAACGCGACCGAATTACGCGTTATGCTTATATTAATGATTCTCTGCCGCCCCCAAACTGGGTACTTAATGGTTCAAAACTTATCTCCCTCCTGGTGATTGGGGCAGCTATGTCGGTATTACCTATGCTGATAGGTATAACTGTACAATTGATAAAAGGATTTCATCAACTAAATTTCGCGGCATATTTTAGCTATCTGGCATTTATCCTATTACCAAAACTGCTGGAAATGGTGGTATTTTGCTACCTTGTTAATGTTGTACTAAACAATAAATTCGCTGCTTATGGGGTTGGTGTTTCGTTTTGGGTAGGCGTGTTCTTTTTGGAAACTACAGGCATTTTCGATTATCATTTACTGCTTTATTCTTACACACCCAATACCGGCATTTCAGACATGGACGGCATGGGGCATATGGTGGCACCTATAAGTTGGTTTGATGCTTATTGGCTAATCTGTTCGGGTATTATGGTCATTTTAGCTGGACTGTTTTATTACCGCGGGGTAAGCTCATCTTTTAAAGAAAGGCTGCAGCTCATCCCCGGGCGTTTTACTTCTAAAACAAAACTTGCTATGGCTGTTCTATTGTTCGCTTTTCTGGCAATAGGTAGTTATATTTATTATAACGTGAGCTACTTAAATAATTACTTAACCTCGGGCGAACAAGATGACCGCGCAGTTATGTATGAAAAAACGCTGAAGAAATACGAAAAGCTACCCCTGCCAAAGGTAACTGGGATAAAATTAAATGCAGATATATACCCCGACAAACAGGCGATATATGTTCATGCTTTTGTAACCGTAGTTAATAAAAATAACAAACCGGTGCGGGAGTTACTGCTTGACGCGGATGAATTAACCGGTTATTCATTAAAAATTAATGGTAAGGCGGTGGCCTATACCTGCCCGCTAATGTTCCCCCGCGGCGAATTCAATTGGTTCAGGCCAAAGATGGATTCTTCCGATTTCAGGATGTATATTTTCGACCATCCATTAGCTCCGGGCGATTCGATGGTGATCGAAATAAATTCGTTAAAAAAAGACAGGGGTTTTAAAAATGGTTTGTTCGCGGCACATATGCTGCATAACGGCACTTTCTTTACCGGTGGCCTGCCGGGCATGGGATATGATAATGACGATGAAATAAGTAGCCCTTATGAACGTAAAAAGAACGGACTTCCGCCTAAAAATGACGAAGATATACAACAAAACGATCCTGTAGGAATGAGCACTTTAATGGCGGGTAAAGCAGTCGACCTGTTAAAACTGGATATTACAGTGAGCACTGCCGGCAACCAAACGGCCATTGCCCCTGGCGAATTGATAGGCCAATGGAAAAAGGATGACCGAAACTATTTTCATTATAAACTAAAAGATCCGGGAAGCTATTCACCATTCGGTATCGTTTCGGCCCGGTTAGCCGTAAGGCGCGACAGTGTGATGCTTGGTCATAAGGTGAATATCAATATTTATTATCATCCACAGCATATGGCAAATATCAATAGGTACATTTCAGCTTTTAAGGATGGCCTAAAATACTATAGTTCTGTTTATGGTGCTTACCCTTCAAATACTATTAAACTGGTTGAAACGGCACCTTACGGCCCCCGCGAGGCCTCTATGCCAACCATGTATACCAATGCTGAATATTTTGGCTGGAACGCCGATTTTTCGGGTACTTATATGCAGGATTACTGTTATTTAAATACCATCAGGTCATTGGCGCAGCAATGGTGGCGCTTCCAGGTAGCGCCAAACAGCACAATTGGCGCTATGGTGATACCCGAAGGGCTGGCCACGTATGATGAATTGGTTATGGCCGAAAGAACTTACGGCAAAACCAATATGCGGCGTATTGTCCTCGATCAGTTATGGTATTACCTGTTCATCAGGCGCCACCTGAATGAACCGGAACACCCGGTTATAAAAGCGAATAACTCGCAGGAGTGGGGCGGTAAAGCCGGCGTAGTGATATATGGGTTACGCAACCTGATAGGTGAAGACAGCCTGAATAAAGCACTTAATGAATTTAGGGCTGCATATGCTTACAAAGCAAATGCCCCTTTTGCAGGTAGCAATAACTTATATGATTATTTAAAGAAACATGTACCTGATTCCCTTCAATACTACCTGGCCGACACCTGGCAAAAAATAACTTTATATGATAATAAGGTGACGATGGTAAAGGCAGAACTCGCAAAAATAAAAGGGAGTTATAAGGTAACCTTTAACGTAATAATCAGTAAGGTGTGGGTAGATCCGAACGGTAACGACATTGATGCCAAAAACATGAACGACTACATTGATATTGGTGTATTTGGGAATCAGAAAGTAGATAAACTAGGCTTGGGCCATGAAAATCCGCTATTTATGGAACGATGCCGGCTTACAAAAGGTCTTCATAAATTTAGCCTCATTGTTAAAGAGAAGCCAAAGTATGTTGGAGTTGACCCTTATGGAATACTTATAGACAGAAACCCGAATGATAATCTTGAGAATTTGCAATAAAAAAATTAAGCCACCTGGTTCCTGAAGGTGCCTGGGGTAAAATGAAACTTATTTTTAAAAAGCTTAATAAATGTGCTGGGGCAGGTGAACCCAACAAGGCCAACAATTTCATTTAATGTATAACTGGTGCTTTTCAGCATATGTTTTGCATTATCCAGCCTTATTTGCATTAAATATTGGTGCGGGGAGCAGTTATATATTTGTTTAAAAGTACGGAACAAATGCGTTGGCGACAAACACGATTGTTTGCTAATATCATCCAGGCTAATATCCTGGTTATAGTTGCTTAACATAAAATCCTTAGCCAGGCTTAACCTTTTAAACAATTCGTTGCGTGTGCCGGCACTTGAGGCGCCTAAACGGTTACTTTTATACAAAACCTCTTTTTCATAAAGACGGTAAAAGAGCAAAAGTGTGTGATAAATATAATCATCGAGTAAAAGCTCATCGGCATTTCGGTTAAAATGATCGATCAAATGCAGCAGGTTATATTTAATATCCCCTTTGCAAGGATAAATGGTTTCTAAAAAATTAAATGGTTCCGTTAAACTGTTGTTCATTGGGTCATCAAGCAAATTCTTGTCGGGGGATGAATAACTATATTGAAAATCCCCTAGGAATCGCGAAGAAAAATAAATAGCGAAAGTATTTGCTACTACATTTGAATAAATGGCCCTGTCATAGGAGGTGCCTTCATTTAAAATTAAAAAATTATCAGGAAAAACGGTGACCGCCCTTTTACCTATGGTATAATTTTCACTCCCATTAAAAACAGCCCGCAAGGAAAGCTCATTTTTCTGATCAGTGTAACTTGCCTCGGTAGTTATTTCACTATGAAGTTTATTTTGGTTATATAATATTTTAAATGTTTTCATTGACTGGATAACGTCTTTTTCTTTCGGAAATTTTAGGCAAAATGTGTCTATTTTAACCCACACGATAAAAATATTTAACTGTAGCAAACTTTTTACATGGCCTGATTTGTTTGGAAACGGTGTACCCATGCACAACAAATGCTAAATCTTCGACTAAAAAATTCAGCACCATTCAAGTTGGCTCAGTTATAACAGTCTGTCAGTTAATATTTTCTTAAGCTATTACCTGGTGAAGGCAACAATTCAAATATACCCTGACGAAACCCCGTCCTACTCCCCCTTTACGGGGGATTTTGACAATTGGTAGTTTTCACCTATTAACCCGGATTAATAAGCTGTAATATTACATTTTCTCTATTAGGGAGACATTTTAACTATTAATTTATACCACTATGAGGCAGATTATCTCAGGCCCTCCTTAAACAGTATCGCTATTTAGCGTACCGTACAAATTCCACAACAAATCCTTTTTAAATTAATTAACATGAAAAAAAGAATACTTTTAATAATAGGTATATGCCTGGTTGTTTTTTGCCAGGCCTTTGCACAAAGCCGTACAGTTACCGGTACGGTAACTGATAATCAGGATAAGTCACCAATACCCGGGGTAACAGTAAGAATAAAAGGTTCTCAAACCGGGGTTCAAACCGACATATCCGGCAAGTACGTTTTAACTGTCCCTCAAAATGCAACACTTATTTTTTCATTTGTTGGGTACATTTCGGCAGAGAAACCTGTCCCTGCTTCGGGCCCATTAAATATCGAGCTGTCCACTGAGACAAAGGCACTTAGTGAGGTTGTTGTAACCTCACAAGGTATAAAAAGAGAAAAAAGAACTTTAGGATACTCTGCTCCAACAGTTAGCAACAAAGAACTAACAGAAGGCGGTAACCCAAGCATCCTTACTTCATTAACAGGCAGAATTGCAGGTGTAAATATCACCTCAGCCTCAAATACCCCCGGCGGTTCAACCAGGATAGTTTTGCGCGGTGGTTCGTCTATTACCGGTAACAACCAGGCGTTAATGGTTGTGGACGGTGTACCTATAGATAATTCAAGCATTGTGGGCGGAGAAAGTAGTTTAACAGCGGTTGATTTTGGAAACCGGGGTAATGATGTTGATCCGAATGATGTAGAATCTGTTACCGTATTAAAAGGGCCTGCTGCAGCTGCTCTTTATGGATCAAGGGCATCAAACGGCGCTATCATGATTACCACAAAATCAGGAGCGAACCGTTCAAAAAAATTGGAGATTACACTTAACTCTACAACAACACTATCATCAATACTAAAATTACCAACTTTTCAAAACGAGTATGGGCAGGGATATATGTCAGGCTCTGCCACAAGCCCCGGTTATGTTACAGGTATAGACGACGCGAGTGATAATTTTAGTTGGGGTGCTCCTTTTACTGGTAAAGTTGAGCCATGGGGTCAGCAACTTGGGCCTGATAGTGCTAATCAAATGAAGCCATATTCGGCACTGCCAAACAATGTAAGAGATTTTTTCACCACTGGTGTGGCTGCTGATAATAACCTCGGTATTTCATCGGGTAATGATAACAGTAGCTTTTATTTGGGTTTAAATTCATTAAACTCGAATGGTATATATCCGGGCAACTATGATACTTATAATAAATATGGCGTAAGATTTAATGGTAAAGCTAAGCTAGCAAATAATTTTACTGCAAGTATTAACTTTAATTACAATAAAATACAATCCAGTGTACCGTCGGGCGGCCAGAATGCAAACGGTATATGGAATAGTTTAATGCAAACGCCGAGGGACATTCCTATTAATAAAATGGGCGACCTGAATAATCCTTATAACGGATATAATCCGGTGACTAATACCTACGGCTTTTATGGCGCTTTTGTTTTAAACCCTTATTGGCAACTTGCAAACTTTAAGAACCTTGATGCTGTGAATCGGGTTACGGGCGACGTTAATCTAGCCTATAAGCCTTTGAACTGGTTAAATATCGTAGAACGCATAGGTGTTGACTCGTATTCAGACCAACGGAGGTTGATAACCCCAAAATATGATTTTACTCCGGCTGACGAATCAGGTGCAGGACTATGGATAGATGAAACCAATAACGGATCTTATGAAGTTGACCAATTTAATGTAAACGAAGTGGTGCATGACCTTATGGTTACTGCAACGCATGATTTTGGTAAAGACTTTCATACTTCATTGTTGTTAGGTAATAATATCAGGGAGCGCTCAACCACTTCGGCTTTAACAAGCACTAACTTAAGTGGTGGCTTAATAGTTCCGGGCTGGTACAGCCTGCAAAATAGTAATGGCCCCGTAACAGTACAACCGCAAGGATCATTAACACCTGTTCCAATTACGGAACAAAGATTGGTAGGTTTTTACGCCGACTTAAACCTCTCATACAAAGACTATTTGTTTTTAGAAGGTACATTAAGGAACGACAGGTCTTCAACATTACCTTTAGATAACTACTCCTATTGGTACCCAAGTGTAAGCGGCTCATTTGTATTTAGCGAATTGCTTAAAAACTCAGGCTTTGGCGACTTTTTAACTTACGGTAAATTGCGTTCGAGCTTTGCGCAGGTAGGTAGCGATACCAACCCGTACGAGCTGAAAACCATTTACTCACCAACAATTGTTGGTGGTAGTTTCGGTAATACTACGTTCCCATTTGGCAATGTTCCCGCGTTGGAAGTTGGATCTACCCTGGGTAATGCCACGCTTAAGCCTGAACAAACAAGTTCATTTGAAGTGGGCACGGAATTAGCATTCTTACAAAACAGGCTTTCTGTCGATTTTAGCTATTATGTAAATGATTCGAAGAATCAGATAATACCTGTCCCGATCCCTAACTCAACCGGATATAGTTTTAATATCATAAATGCCGGGGAAATTCAAAATAAAGGTGTAGAGTTAGCTCTTAGCGGAACACCTATTAAAACCAGTGATTTTAGCTGGGATCTGTTCGGCACATTCACAAAAAACAACAGTGATGTAGTTTCCCTACCAAATGGCGTTTCACAAGTATCAATAGGTGGCTTTGTCGGTATGGGAATAGTTGCAGCCAAAGGGTATCCTTATGGCGAATTTTATGGGGTAACCAACCAAACTGATGCACAAGGCAGAACGATCATAAATAAAACCACCGGGCAACCAATACCTACTACAAGCCCTCAGTATTTAGGTTCATATAATCCAAAATACCAGGCATCATTCGGTACAAATATCAAATATAAAGGATTTGCTTTCAATGTGTTATTTGATGTGAAACATGGCGGCGTATTGTTTTCAGATACCAAGTCTCTTACAGATTTTGTAGGAACAGCTGCTGAAACCGGTGGTCCACGCTATGGTCAGCCATTCCCAAATTCGGTTTACCTGGATGCTAACGGCAAAAGCGTACCAAATACTACAATTCCTTACTCTGTATATGACTATTATACAAGCGTAATAGGTAATACACCAGGTATGAACATTATCGATGCATCATACATTAAACTGCGCAGTGCCAGCCTCTCTTATACTTTTAACAAAACACAATTGAAAAACCTGCCATTCGGTGCCTTAACCGTTGGGATATTTGGTAACAACCTGTTTTTATGGACACCAAAATCCAATGCTTATGTAGATCCTGAAGTAAACTCAAGTGGCGCCAACAACGAGCAAGGACTTGATTTTGCAGGTACACCATCAGTGCGTAACTATGGTTTTAATTTGAAAGTTTCATTTTAATAATTCTCACTATGAAAAGAAAATATAGAAATTTAAAACAAGTTTTTTTTATAGGGCTTGTTGCTGCAGTTGGATTTTCGGGCTGTAAAAAGTTTTTAGCGGTAAATGACAATCCAAATAACCCTGATAATGCAACCCCTACGCTGCTATTGCCTACCACGGAGGCAGCCATTAGCCAGGTAATAGGCAACCAATTCCAGGTATTTGGTAATATATGGTCGCAATATTGGACACAAAGCCCCGTTGCATCCCAGTATAAATCTATTGATCAATATGCGCCGCTAAATACCGACTTTGACCGCTCATGGCTTAACTTGTACCGCGTAGCATTAATAAATGCCGACCTGATTATAAAAAACAATGGGGCAGGTTTAGAAAATGTAAAAGGTATAGCCTACCTGATGAAAGCTTATAGCTACCAGGTAGCAACCGATGCTTTTGGCGATGTGCCGCTTTCTCAGGCGTTGCAACCTACCGTGTATCCAAACCCGGTATATGATAAGCAACAGGCAGTTTATGATAGCATATTTATGTATATTAATAAAGCAATGCCTCTTCTTAAAGCAAGTTCAGTTTCGCCAGGAGCACAGGATATGATATATAACGGTGATATGACTAAGTGGGTAGCCTTTGCAAATACACTTGAGCTAAGGGCGTATCTACGTTTGTCGAACGTTGATCCGGCTACTGCTCAGGCAGGCATAACTGCATTATACAAAACAAATCCAACGTTCTTAACCGTTGATGCATCAATAACATATACATCTACAGGAGGTAACGAAAATCCGTTTTATAATGAAGCAACAAGCCCTACATTAGGCAAAATCCAAAATGTAGTGGCCAGTTCAACTGTTGTAGACCAGTTTAAGACGAATGACGATCCTCGTTTAGGTAAATTTTATACATTGTTTATTGATAAAAAGGCACCGGTAGACTCTCTCGAATCTATCCCGCAGGGAGGCTATAATTCTTATTCAAATAAGAAGGTTTCGCCACCGTCTCCATTGGTTGGCGGCCAGGCAAATGATCCCGCCTCTGCCACAGCGCCTGTTAAATTAATATCAGCTGCTGAAAGCTATTTTTTACAGGCTGAGGCTGTTGCACGAGGCTGGGCCACAGGCAGTGCAACAACTCTATACACACAAGGCATACAGGCCAGCTTTACTGCTACCGGCGCTGGAGACGCTACAACCTATACAGCCACAGCACCAGACGGATTGAAAGCTTTGACTACCGCTGTTACTGTTAATGATAAGGTTAAAGCTATCATTACACAAAAATATTATGCCATGTGCGGTTTCCAGGGTTTTGAAGCCTGGAACGAATGGAGAAGAACGGGTTATCCTAAATTGGACCCGTCCGTGGCATCAACCATCGACCCTGGCAAAATGCCGTTGCGTATGCTTTATCCTAACTCGGAATTGACTTCAAACTTGCATTTTCCGGGTAGCATTCCTATTACTACACCTGTATGGTGGGGACTTGCAAATCCATAATTTAAGAAAATCATTAAACATACTAAAGAGGCTATTTCTATTGAAATAGCCTCTTTTTGGTAGTATTCACTCATTCAAACAGTTTTTCAAAATCTAAATTTGCAGCAACTAATCAGGTATTCAGTTAATAATTTGATTAGTTAATAGTTAATTAAAAAGTCATGTACGCGAGGTAGGTGACTTTTTTTGTTGGCTACCCCTTAGTTTAAGAATATTTTAACAAAACAACGCGGAGATATTATTTCGACTGATAAACTGTGCCCAGCTTTTTTATAGCAATGGCCAGTTGGTTTTCGACGGTTTTGACCGAAATGTTAAGAATTTCAGCAACTTGCTTATATTTCAAGCCATCTTCTTTTATCAGTCTAAAGATCATTTTGCATTTTGGAGGGAGATGATCAATTACAGCATTCAAGTCATTTATCTTCTCCTTACCTATTAATAATGTTTCGGGATCAATAGCGCACGAAAATTGCTTATCATACAAATCCTCAATCGCGATATAGCTATATTTGCCTGAATCACGTAAAGCATTCAGGCACAAGTTTTTAACCGACACATAAAGATATGTGTTCAGATTTTCGATTTGTAAAAAAGAATTCCGTTTTTTCCAAAGATTGATCAATACATCATGTACAATTTCTTCGGCTGACTCATGACAATGCAACAGCGAAGCGGCAAACCTGTAAAGCTTAACAAAATACTGTTTATACAAATCCTTAAACACCTGCTCATCATTAAGCGCGGCCCAGTCAAATTTATCATGGAGAATAACTTGCATAACTAAAGGCAGGGTGTTTATAATGGTGCCTAAAGATAAGTATTTTAATTATTAAATACTTTACCTCGCCAATAAATCAATTTAGTAAAAAAATATTTTATTTGCTTTTGGGGGTATTTGCGTTGATTGGTGTCTTACCTTTATATGACAGCATACGACAGATCATGGGTATTAATTGCCAGGGCTATTTCTGGTGAGATCAGCATTGCGGAGCAACAGGAACTCGATCAACGTTTAGCCTCAGACCCTGAACTAAATGCCATTTATCATGATCTTACCGCCATGCAGCTCCATGAAACCGCCGAACTTACCTCGGCCGGTCGTAAAGCTATGGAAAGGGGCCTTGATAAGCTCGATGAATCACTCACGGGAGAAAGGCGCTTTATCGAACGCTATATCTTTGACCATAGCCGGTTAAGCCCCATCAGTAAGAACCGTTACGGAAAATGGCTGGCCGTTTCGGGTATCGCAGCTATGTTGTTGTGCGGAATATATATATTGAAGCCAACGCCGCAAAAAGAAAAGCCTGTGCAGGTCATCGCTACCAATTACGGAAAACGTGTACAAGCCACTTTACCCGATGGTTCGGTAGTATTTATTAATGCAGGCTCAAAGTTAAGTTATACAATGAACGCGAAACGCGAGGTGTACCTTTCCGGCGAAGCTTATTTTGATGTAAAACATGACAGCGCCCATCCTTTTATCGTTCATGCAGGCTCGCTGGGTATAGTAGTTTTAGGGACAGCATTTGATGTGAAGGCTTATAAAGATGACAAGTATATTGAAACCACACTCATCAGGGGTAAAGTATCGGTCATCAATGAAGCCAGGCCTGGCAAACCTATTGTATTGCTACCTAATGAAAAATTAACCGTGGGTACCGAAAATATGCTGGTAAAAAAACTGACCGTGTCGGCAAAACAGCAAACAGTGGATTCGATGGCTGTTGCACCGGCAGTAAACGCGCAACTGCAACTACCTGACAGTGGCATTACTGAAACCGGCTGGGTAAATAACCGGCTGACCTTTAAAAAAGAAACATTCGACGACCTGGCAAGGCAACTTGAGCGTTGGTATAATGTAAAAATTGTATTTGACAATGACCGTTACAGTGATAAAAAACTAACGGGCACTTTTAGCGGCCAGGGCATTGATGATGTAATGCGGGCGCTGCAATATACGCAGCCCTTTCATTATGCGATGAACGAAAACCACGAGATCCATATATGGTGATCTGCAACCAATTAACTAATGAGAAGAAAGGAAACCACATGATGACTTAAAACTTTACCACAGACTTTATTGGCCTTAAATAAATAAGGAAGTGCGTGAACACTTCCTAAGCGTTAAGGCCGGTCGGACATGCTGCATATCTGGCGAGATAACGAGCTTTATCAGATTTATTAACCTCAACACATCAAATTTATGAAAAAAACTTATAGTTCTTTCATTAAGCACCCTATTGCCAAAAAAATTACCTTGTGTGTGAAACTAACTGCTATTTTATTGCTTTGCGCACTAGTAAATGTGTCAGCAAAGGTACGTTCACAGGATAAAATAAACCTTACCGTAAAAAACGTAAGCTTTGACAAATTATTCGAGCTGCTGGAAAAGAAAAGCAGCTATACCTTCCTGTATAATGATCAGGTTATCCCGGAAGGTAAAGTAAACATCGACGTTAAAGAAACGTCAATACCTCAGATTCTTAACGACGCCTTCAAAAACACCAATCTGTCGTTTCGTGTCCTTCCGCAAAAGCTGATCGTGGTAACCACGGAAGCTACCAGCCGGCAAGCCGATATAACAGTTAGTGGGACCGTAAGGGATGAAAAAGGAGAAACCCTCCCCGGTGCAACGATCAGCATTCAAAGCGGGAAAGGAATAGCCGTTACCGATGTCAACGGCAATTTCAGGGTTACTGTACCAGATAACGCTGTATTAACCATATCTTTTGTAGGTTATGAACCACAGCAAATACCGGTAGCAGGCAAAACACAACTCAGCATCCAGTTGAAACCGGTTAGCGGCAACCTGAACGAGGTTGTGGTCATTGGTTATGGCACGCAGCGTAAGAAGGACCTGACTGGGGCCGTATCTACCATCAACAGCAAAGATATAGCCAACCTGCCGGTAGGCGGCGTAGAGCAGATCATGCAGGGCAAAGCTGCCGGCGTTTCTGTTACGCAAAATACCGGCGCCCCCGGTGATGCAATCTCCGTGCATATACGCGGGCTGGGAACCATTAATGGCAACTCACCGTTGTATATTATTGACGGTGTACCAACAACCGACGGCATCAATGAAATTGCCCCCGATGATGTGGAAAGCATCAATATCTTGAAAGACGCATCTTCTGCGGCGATCTATGGTGCAAGGGCTGCCGGAGGTGTCGTGATCGTTACGACCAAACATGGTACTTCAGGGAAGACCAAACTTGACCTTAACTTTTATACAGGCGTACAATCTGCAGCCCATCTTATACCTATGGCCAATACTGCGCAATATGTAAACGCTTATAATACCGCTGCAAAAAATGATGGCCGCCCGGGTATCTCTGATAGCCTGGCAAATACATTGCCTGATGTAAATTGGTTAAAAGCCGTCCTGAAGCCGGCCCCGGAAACAAATGCAAACCTGGCGATAAGCGGTGGTACCGATTATTCCAATTATATCGTTTCCGCCAATCTTTTTAGCCAGGATGGGCTTATCAAAAACTCCTCCTTCAATAGGTTCAACCTTAGGACAGCAGTAAATTCATCCGTGGGGAAATACCTGAAACTGGGTACTAATGTAAATCTGTCTTATTCGAAAACCCGTATAGTGGGCACATCAGGCGACGGTTATTCCGGCGCGCTTGCCAGCGTGGTACGTTATGCATTGTTCCGCACACCCGCTACGCCGGTATACGATCCGGCCGGGCAATTTGTATCGCTGCCTGAACAAGACAACCGCAGCGGTGGCATAGGCAACTTCCTTGGTGACGGCCTTAACCCGGTACAGGAAGCTTATAATACTAACGACAACAACTATACCTATGCTATACTGGGTGATTTCTTCGCGGAACTATCGCCGGTTAAACACTTAAAGATACGGTCAGATGTCGGCCTTGATTTTGCGCTTACCACCTACAAACAATTCTTCTCTACTTACGGCACGCCATCAAACGACATTTATCAGGGCACGGGTTACACAGGTAACCTTGGCCAGCAACCCATACAAACCGTTAATTCGCCAAACTCGCTGGCGCAAGCTAATAATAATGACCTGAACTATAACTGGACAAACACCGCCACCTATGACCTGAACTTCAACAAGCATGCATTCACTTTCCTTGCAGGTACAGAGATCATAAAACAGGACCAGCAGGGCATTGGCGCATCCAGGACTGCCTACGTTAATCAGTCTGCTACCTTTCAGTATTTAGATAATGGCAGCGCAACTGGTGAACAAAACGGCGGTGGTGAATCACATTACGGGTACTTCTCAGTGTTTGGACGAATCAACTATCAATACGATAGTAAATATCTGGCCAGCTTTAATTATAGGTACGACGCCTCCTCCAAGCTTGACCCTGACGCGCAATCGCAGTCAGTTTATTCCGGTTCGCTTGGCTGGCGCATCAACGAGGAAAATTTTTTGAAAAATTCCAAGATCATCTCCAATATGAAATTGCGGGTCGATATTGGACAGGTGGGTAATTCCAATTCGCTGGGTGATTATCCTTACCTTTCTACCCTGCTTGGAAACACCTATTATCCGTTTAATGGCACTACCACACAGGGCTATACTATTAACGCCATCGGCAACCCCAATATCCGCTGGGAGGTGAGCACCCAGGAAGACGCGGGCCTTGACTTGGGTTTCTTTAACAATACGTTAACCGCAACGCTCGACTATTATATCAAAAACACCAATAATGTATTGCTGCCTTTATCCCTGCCAACCAGCGCTGGCCAGGCCTCGTCACCATTTATCAATGCCGGTAAGGTGCGCGACCAGGGCTTTGAACTTGAACTCGGTTATAACAAAAGGATAAACCATGACTGGAGTTTTAGCCTTAACGGCAATTTTGCGACCCTGAAAGATAACGTTGTATCCCTTGACGGCGCGCCGCCTATTGCCAACGGGCGTATCGACAATAACTATTTCGCTACGCTGACCGCAGTCGGCCATCCGATCGGTTCCTTTTACTTGCTACAGCAGGAAGGTATATTCCAGAATACCCAGCAAATATTTACCCACGCCTACCAGGGCCCTGGTATAAGACCGGGTGATGTTATGTATAAGGATGTGAATAATGACGGGGTGATCAACGATGCGGACAGGACCTTTGTAGGCAGCCCCATACCTAAATTCACCTATGGCCTGACAGGTACCCTGCAGTTCCAGAATTTCGATCTGAGCTTGTTTTTCCAAGGGGTATATGGCAATAAGCTTTATGACCAGGTTAATACAGATATTGAAGGATTTTACCGGCCATTCAACATTACCGAAAGGATCGCTACCCAAAGCTGGACAGGCCCGGGTACCAGTAACCAGTTCCCGATACTTTCCTGGTCGGATGCTACTAATAACAAGCAGCCCTCTACCCGGTTCCTGGAAAACGGTTCTTATCTCAGGCTAAAAAATATACAGTTAGGTTACAGGCTGGGTAAAAACGCGCTAAAATCAATTGGTATGTCATCGGCAAGGATCTTTGTAAGTGCACAGAACCTGTTGACCTTTACCAAATATACTGGTCTCGACCCTGAACAATATAACAATAGTAATAATGGCGCCACTGTACAAGCCGTGGGCATCGATTGGGGAACATACCCAACGGCCCGTGTGCTAACAGCAGGTATTAACGCTAGTTTCTAAATATTTAACCAATAGAAAGATGAAAGCAAAACACATTTCCCTATATCTTATTGCCATATCATTCTGTTTGGGGACAGGATGTAAAAAGGTATTGAACCAACCCATACTCGGGCAATATTCCACCACCAACTTTTTCACTAATGATGCCAATACCATACTGGCAGTAAATGCAGCTTACGCATCGCTCACTTTTACCGACGCATCATCAAATGCGATGTGGGTACTAGGCGACGTAGCTTCTGACGATGCCATCAAAGGCGGCAGCGCGGGTGACCAGGCGGATTTTCAGCTCGTGCAGGATTTCAATATCAACCCCTCAAATTCCGCCGTGGAAGCTGTTTGGAAACGGTATTACCAGGGTGTGTTCACTTGTAATGTCGTGACTGACGGATTGGCTAATAACACCGCCGTATCTGCCAATGTCAAAACACAGGCATTGGGCCAGGCCGAATTTCTTCGCGCCTATTATTATTTTAACCTGGCGGTCGCCTACGGTAATATCCCATTACACCTGAAAGTGGAAACACCGGCAGAAGCGCAAAAACCGGTATCAACCCAGGCACAAATTTTTGCCCAGGTTGAAAAGGACTGTACCGATGCCGCTGCTGCCCTGCCAACCTCATGGACGGGCGCCGACCTTGGGCGCGTAACCAAAGGGGCCGCACTTGCCCTGCTGGCTAAAACATACCTTTTTGAACAAAAATGGGCCGAGGCCGCCGCAACGGCTAAACAGGTAGAAGATCTGAATATCTACAGCCTTTTACCCGTTTATGCCGATAACTTCAGGCAGGCTACAAAAAACAATGCTGAATGCATATTTTCCATACAACACCAAACCGGTCTGGTACCTTACCAGGGCAATAACCTGAATGTATGGTTCGCGCCTCGTTCCATAGGCGGTTATGGCTTCTACTACCCTACCCAAAGCCTGGTTGACAATTATGAAAAGTCGCCTTCAGGTGTTGATGACCCGCGTTTGGATTATTCTATAGCCAGGGAAGGGCACCCCTATTTTGATGTGCCATTTGACCCCAGCTGGACAACCACAGGTTACCTGTCCAAAAAGCATTGCCAGCCATTATCTGAGATCCCCGCTTCCATAAAAGGCGACGGAAACCTCAACTATCAGGCCATAAGGCTCGCCGATGTCTTACTGATCGAAGCAGAAGGCCTGAATGAATCTGGCAATAGCGCCGCTGCACTCGTTCCGTTGAATAAAGTACGTAAACGCGCCAGGGAAAGCTACTTATATGATAGCACCTTGCCTGGTTATGGTACCGTCCCTAATGGTTTACTGCCGGATATCACTACAACTGACCAGGGCCAGTTGCGAGACATCATCCGCAGAGAAAGGCGTTCGGAACTGGCTTTGGAATTCCACCGGTTTTTTGATATAATACGTTATGGCTCTACTTATGCTAATGGCATATTATCCTACAAACCCCTGTTCAATTACGACAAAGACAAATTTTTCCCGATACCTGAAAGCGAACGGATAACCAACCCAAACTTAGGTATCACTAACTAATAAACGCTATAGAAAGATGAAAGCAATCAAGAAACTGATGACAGCGGGCGTGATCATGATCGCTGTTATAGCGCTGATGGGCTCCTGCAAAAAAAGCAATAGTTCGCCCAATTACAACGCCAATAAAACAGCCCTGGGCCTGCAGATCGATTCTGCTAACGCGCTTTACAGCGCCGCTGTTGAAGGCAAACAAGCCGGTGATTATACAGTAGGTTCAAAAGCGGTATTAAAACAAGCGATTGACCTGGCCAACGGTGTAAAATCAGGTACGTTTACCCAGCAGCAAGTTAACAATGCCACAGCCAACCTCGTACGCGCGGAAGGTGCCTTTCAAACCAACCTGATACAGGAGATTTCGCCTGAAAACCTGGTCGCCTACTGGAAATTTGATGGTGATGCTGCGGATGCCACAGGTAACGGGCACAACGGCGCTTTAAAAACAAATTATGTTGGCACCAGCTCCACTACGGCAACTGATGGCGGAACCATGCCTATATTAACCACTGACAGATACGGTAATCCCAACAGCGCTTATTTTTTTAATAATGGTGCTTATATTGAAGTGCCTTATGACCCATCTCTATATCCAGGCAGTTTTACTATCAGTTGCTGGGTAAAACCGCAAACCACCAGTAACGGCAATTACATTTTCTCGATCGATCGCTGGAATGGCTTTAAATTCCAGCTGCAGGGAAATAACTTTCCGTTCTTAACCGTATCAACCACATCCGGTATTCATGATGTGGATGATAATCCCGGTTCTGTAAATACAGGTGCATGGAGCCAACTCGTGGTTACATTTACCAACGGTGCCATAAACTTTTACATTAATGGCAAACTCGCCAAAATGGTAGCCATCAGCGGCGACCTGGTTGCGCCAAAACCTATTGTGGACTTATGTATTGGCAACGAACTGCCCAAATCGGCTTATAATTTCACCGATACAAATAACCCGGATTATTTTTGGGGTGCAAGCTACTTTATGGGCGCTATCGACGATGTGCGTTTATACAATAAAGTGCTAAGCGCAACAGAAGTGAACTCCTTGTATGTAATGGAAAGCCCCAATTAACAAAAGCGGGCCGGGACAACTCCGGCCCGCATCCTTTTAAATCATGAAAAAACACCTGCTTGTTACAGGCGGCCTGCTTATTTTGCTGGCGCCATTGGCTGGATTTGCCCAATTCGTTCCGAACACCCTCCCGTCCTGGGCGTTCGGCGGCTTTGCGCGTGCCACAGCTCTCGACCCTATCATCTCACCTGACACCACTTCACGTTTTACCGACCCTATGAGTGGAAAACCAATTGCCTGGGAAGCTAATGATACTTTTAATCCCGGAGCTGCACTTAAAAACGGGAAGGTAGTCGTGCTCTACCGGGCCGAGGACCGTTATGGCGAAGGTATCGGCTACCGCACATCCCGCCTCGGGTATGCAGAGAGCTTTGATGGCTTACATTTTACCAGGAGAAAGACCCCGGTTCTGTACCCCGCGAACGACATTGCCAAAAAATACGAATGGCCCGGAGGCTGTGAAGACCCGCGTATCGCCGTTACTGCTACAGGCCTGTACGTGGTATTTTACACCGAATGGAACCGCGACGTGCCGCGTTTAGGCGCAGCCACCTCGCGCGACCTTATCCATTGGAAAAAATATGGCCCCATATTCCGAAAAGCCTATCATGGCAAATTCTTTAACATAGCCAGTAAATCAGCATCCATACTTACGCAGGTGATCGGCGGTAAACAAGTCATCATTAAAACTCATAACAAATACTGGATGTACTGGGGTGAGCACCATGTTTATGCCGCTACATCAACCGACCTGGTCAATTGGGCTCCTGTATTAGCGCCGGACGGCGGGTTAAAAGAATTGATCTCACCGCGGAACGGTTATTTTGATAGCGACCTCACCGAGTGCGGGCCGCCGGCTATCCGTTCAAATAAAGGCATCATCTTATTTTATAATGGTAAGAATAAACCTGGTACCGGCCGCGACACGCGCTTTAATGCAAACGCTTATTGTGCCGGCCAGGCCCTGTTCGATCGCGATGACCCCGCAAAGCCAGTTACCCGGCTTGACCTCCCATTCTTACGACCGACAGCACCCTTTGAAAAAAGCGGCCAGTATATCAACGGTACTGTTTTCATTGAAGGAATGGTCTACTTTAAAAAGAAATGGTTCCTGTATTACGGTTGCGCCGATTCAAGGGTCGCCGTGGCCATTTATGACCCCCAACACCCTACCCCGCCGGACCCTATAACATCAAATTAAACTCATGACACCATACACAAATTCATCTTTAATACTCACTGCAGATATTGGCGGCACGCATATAACTACCGCGTTATGCGATACGCATAAAAATTCACTTGTCCCCGGCAGTATCAGCCGCGTGAACATAAGCAGTAAAGACACAGCCGAAAATATTTTTTCAGGCTGGAACACAGCATTCCGTCAGAGCCTCAAAAAAGCACCTTCCGGCGTTATCGGGCTTGGTATAGCAATGCCTGGGCCTTTCGACTATGAAAAGGGGATCTCTTACATTACCGGTCTCGATAAATTCGAAGCCATTTATGGTGTCGATATTCGCACTAACCTGGCAGATTCGCTCAAAATGAAACCGGAAACCATCTTGTTCAGAAATGACGCCGAAGCTTTGATTGCCGGTGAAGTCTGGGCCGGATTAGGCAAACATTATACAAATGTCATCGGCATTACCCTGGGGACAGGATTCGGCTCGGCGCATCATATTGACGGTTCGACCAAAGATGTGAATTGGGGAAGTTCCCCCTTTAAAGAAAGCATCGCCGATGATTATTTCTCAACGCGATGGTTCACCCGGCGTTACTTTACCTTAACCGGCAACAAAATAAACGGCGTAAAGGACCTCTCGACCTTAGCCGCAAATGAAGATCAGGCTGCTGCAAGGGTTTTTAACGAGTTTAGCACCAACCTCAACGAATTCCTAACACCGCACCTGTCAGCACTAAAGCCACAAGCACTGGTGATCTGCGGAAATATCGCCCTGGCCGCTTCATTGTTCTTGCCCGATCTGAAAAAAAGAATGGATCATATCTCACTTGAATTAGCCGTAATGGGCGAACATGCACCACTGTTAGGGGTAGCCAGCCTTTTTGACTTAAGCCAATGAAAACTCAGAATTACTTATCCGGTTAAATGGTGTAACCCATTTGCCATCTTTATTCCTGGCCTCAGTAACCAAGTACTTTTCCCAGAAACAGTTTAATTCAGGGAACCGATCTCTGAATTGAAATATCATCAGCGTTTACTTAGACATATCTTCCGTTTTCCGTTTATTGGCAAGTTTCGGCCTTAGGCTCTCAGGCATAATTTATCCTGCTTTTTTGACCTGGTGAGCCGGGCATTGGCGCCACTTCATATTTTAAGTTCCATTCTTTGATATATTCTAATATCGGCAAAAAAGCCAGCCCTTTTTCCGACAACTGATATTCTACCCTGGGCGGTATTTCCTTGTAGGCCAATCTTTCCAATAATCCATCTTCTTCCAACTCTTTAAGTTGTTCGGTTAGTACCTTCCTTGAAATGATTGGAATGATCGAAGCCAACTGCCCAAAGCGAACGGTGCGCGCACCGATAACATTCAGGATGATCGGCTTCCATTTATTACCAATGGTCCCGATCGCTCTTGTAAACGGGCAATTTGAAGCGCAAAACCTATCGTCTCTCATATTTTTAAGATTTGTAGTTACCTATTGGTAACCAGAATAAACTATAATAGTTACAAATATAAACTAATGGACATAACTTTGTGCCATGAATAAATTAAAAAATAAAATAGCCGTTATTACCGGCGGTAACAGTGGCATAGGATTGGGCATCGCGACGGAGTTTAAAAATGAAGGCGCTGTCGGAGCAATCGTCGGCCGAAACCCGGAAACGTTAGCCAGCGCGGCGGTGCAACTGGGCGATGATTTTATAGCAATTAATGCCGATGTGACTAGCCTAGCCGACCTGGAAAGGGTATTTGCGACAACAACTGAAAAATTCGGCAAGATAGATGTGATCGTCGCCAATGCCGGTGCCGGGACTACCGGAACAGTGGCAGATACTAGCGAAGCCGACTATGACAGGGCCATGAACCTGAACCTGAAAAGCGTTTACTTCACCGTTCAAAAAGCACTGCCTTATATGAATGATGGTGGTTCCATCATTCTGATCGGATCCAACGCAGCCCATAGGGCATACCCATCATTTGGTTTATACGGCGCCGCAAAAGCGGCCGTGATCTATTTGGCCAAAGGAATTTCAAACGATCTTTTAAGCAGAAAAATCAGGGCAAATGTCATCACACCGGGCACCACAGATACGCCTGCATTTGACAAGTTTGTGCCGGCGGAGCAAGTGGAAGCGGTAAAACAACACTTTGCAAGTGTAATGCCGACAGGCAGGATCGGGCAACCATACGACATTGGTAAAACAGCGGTTTTCCTGGCTTCGGATGATTCTTCGTTTATGCTGGGTGCCGAACTCCTGGTGGATGGCGGCATGACATATTTATCAAAATAATTTAAAAATTATCAAAATGAATAATTCAGAAAACAACGTAGCAAGAAGCTACGCAATCATTGGCTTTGGCAAAATTGGGCAGGCCCTGGCCACAGCGTTTGCCCGCAAAGGTATCGAAGTGGCCATTGCAACCACGCGCGACCCCGAAAGCTTTGCCTCCGATGCGGCCGCAATTGGAACCGGGATCATGGCGACAACATTGGCAGAAGCCGTCAAAGCGGATATCATCTTTTTGGCCGTTCGCTTTGAATCGCACCCGGATGTTGCCAAGGCGCTGCCCGACTGGCAGGGAAAGATCATCGTGGATGTGACCAATGCCTACGGCGTGCCGCCCGAGCAGCTTGGAGGACAGCCTTCCGCGCAGGCCGTTGCGCAGACCTTCACCGGCGGGAAACTGGTCAAGGGGTTTAACCATTTGGGCGCTGCAATTCTTGCTCAGGATCCGGCCGTACATGGCGGCAAAAGAGTGGTGTTCTTAGCGGGTAATGACGACGGCGCAACGGCAGCGGTCGCCGTGCTTGCAGAAACACTTGGTTTCGCACCGGTCAATCTGGGCGGGCTTTCGGAAGGTGGCTTGCTGGTACAGGCACATGGAAATACCTGGGGTCAACTGATCTTTCAGGATCTAGTAAAATTTAATAAATAAAATACCATGAATAAATTAGAAAACAAAGTAGCGGTGGTGACCGGTGCTTCAAAAGGAATAGGTGCCGCCATCGCAAAACATTTTGCGGCAGCCGGCGCCAAGGTTGTAGTGAATTATGCTTCCAGTAAAGAAGGCGCAGTTAGGGTGGTTAAAGAGATCACAGATCAGGGCGGAACAGCCATTGCGGTACAAGCCGACGTATCAAAAGAAGCCGATGTAACCCGGCTGTTCGAAGAAACCAATACGGCTTTCGGCGGGGTGGATATATTGGTCAACAACGCGGTTTACCAGGGATATGCACCAATTGAGCAGGTATCTGCAGAAATTTTTCACAATAGCTTTAATGTCAATGTACTTGGCCCGATATTAACGATACAGGCCGCTTTAAAACTCTTCGGCGAAAAAGGCGGGAATGTCATCAATATAAGTTCAGGTGCCAGCAAAATGCCGCTTCCGGGCGCCTCTATGTATTCGGCAACTAAAGCGGCATTGGATGCCATAACGATCGCTTTGTCCAAAGAACTGGGCAGCCAAAACATCCGCATCAATTCTATATTGCCGGGTGCCACGGAAACCGAAGGTGCAACCAGCGCGGGTGTTACTACCGGCAGCGATTATGAAAAGATGTTTATTGCCAATACGCCCCTAGGTCGTAGAGGGCAGCCTGAAGATATTGCCAAAGCCGCCGTATTCCTGGCTTCCGATGATGCTGCCTGGATCACCGGAGAGCAAATTTCCGTTTCGGGCGGTATGTATGGTTTTTAAATTAACCTTTTCAAGCCCCCCAGCTCAAACTGGGGGCTTTCTACCTTAGGTCAGTCTCATCAGGGGAAGCCCGGAGCGTTTTCAGATAATGCGCAGGTATCCACACCAAAACGATGGCTGTAGCCATCCTCATCTACCAAATAGAATTCGGTTTGACCATAATCCCGCACTGCAATTTCAGACACCTCATAACCTAAATCTTTCAAATGCCGGTGCATGACCGCCAGATCATCCGGCGTCCAGTAAAACCGTACGCCCTCACAGCTTGGAGGGATCGGTTCACCAGCCCGCTGGTTCAACCAAAAGAACATGGCTTCCCTGTGCACCATACAACCGACCAGGCGACCATCCTCCCTCATTTCCCGGTCTGCGGCCAGGCCCAAACCTTCCGTCCAGAACCGTAAGCTTTTCTCCAAATTTGCGCTCGGGATTACCGGCATACAATAATTTACACCCATCAATCTTGCGTTTAAAGCGGTTGGGCTAAACCCACCAGCAGTCCTTCGGCACCTCTAATGTAACAAAGCTTGTAAGCATTCTCATATTGTACGATCTCGCCAACCAACGTTGCACCCTGTTTTTGCAACCGTTCCACCAGTTCATCAATATTCGTCACGGCAAACATGGCCCGCAAATAACCCAGAGCATTGACTGGCGCATGGCGGTGATCCTCAATGACCTTGGGATCAAGAAAACACGATAACTCTAACCGACTATGTCCATCCGGGGTTATCATCATCGCAATTTCTACCCGCTGGTCAGGAAACCCTGTGATCCGGCCCGCCCATTCACCTTCGACGACCATCCGTCCTTCCAGCTTCAGGCCGATCTCGTTAAAAAATGCAATGACTTTATCCAGGGATTCCACGACGATCCCCATATTGTCCATTCTCAATAATTCGCTTGTTGCCATAAACCTGTTGGAATAAAATTTGTTAACTATTAATAACAAATATATTGACCTATGAGCATACGAGGAAGCAAAGTGGAAAGGAATTCCGTTTCGGATCAGCCCCTCGAGATCAAATATGAAGCGCAAAAGCAATCAAAGAAACAGATCACAGCGTGCGAATTCAACGGAATAAAGTAAAAAGTTTCAAAATAAACGCCTCGATACATAGGCCGAAGAGCTGCCGGGCAGGAGTTCTTTTTTTTAATAATCATGCTTCATTAATAAGGAAAACCTTAATACCTGAAACGATCAAGGTTACGCCACCTTTTTAAATTCAGAAATATTTTGTCCCGTAACATTTTTAAAAAACCTGCTGAAATGTGCGGAATCTTCGAAGCCTAGTTCATAAGCTATTTCTTTAGCCGATTTATCGGTGTAATAGAACAATTTTTTAGCTTCGCTTATAATACGATCCTGGATAATTCTTAATGGCATTTCAGACGGTAACGAGTGAACAAATTTGCCAAGGTCTTTGGCGATTTGTTGAGTTCGTTGGCATAAAATTGAACCTGGTGATGTTTTTTAAAATTGCGGTCTACCAATAGATTGTATTTTCTGAAGATATCGAACTTGTCAGACTCAATCAGCTCTTCTTCAACATATTGTTCTTTAGCTAATCTGGTGGCAATGATGATTAAGCGCTTCAGTAGTATTTTAAGCATTTCTGTTTGCGTACTACCGGTAGTCTCAAACTCTTCAATAAATATCTTTCTCAAAACCCGAAGTTTTTCCTGATTGGATTCATCCAGTTTTATAAAAAGGTTACCATAAGATCCGAAAAACAGGAAACCGGCGCAACTCACCTCATTATCATGATCAACTATACAATAAAAATCCCGGTTATATTGCCAGGCCGTGATTGATCGTGAATTTTCGAAAGAGAAAGTCTGATTAGAGAACAGTGGCAATAAACTCCCGGACGGAAAAGTAAGCACCATATTTCATGATCTCGGGCTGACAGCACATTATCGTAGTGACGATAAACGATTTGAAGTTGACAGCGCTAATGCCGCCAGCGATTTCCTGCAGGGTTATAGGGTCTCACCACAATCTATTCAATTAGTTTGGGACACCATCGCACTGCATACCTCTCCCGGTATTGCAGAATACAAAGAACCCGAAGTCGCGTTGCTCAATTATGCTGCGGCGCTCGACGTAATTGGCAAGGGCTATGATCAGTTATTAAATGCTGATCGGGAAGAAATTGTCAAGCAATTTCCTCGAAATGAGTTAAAGAAAAATATAATCAATGTTTTTTTTGATGGCTTTAAGCACAAGCCGCATACTACCTATGGCAGTATCAATGCGGATATTTGCGCATGTATGATACCTAACTACCAAAGAAAGATTATTGCGATCTGATCTTGCATTCGCCCTGGTCAGAATAAGTCATTGAACCAATAGGTGAAGAAATTAATGATTAATTTTATGCTGCTATTAATAAATTTAAAAGTAACGATTATGCTGAATACAATTTTGAAAACGACTTTGTACTCCGACATGAGTTCATCTGGCAGGCGTTTGCCGGTTAACAGAAAGGGGGAGCTGCTATGAAAGCAGTTATTGCATCAGAACAGGCTGCCGGGGCGGCCGGGTTAAAATTGACCGAGCGGCCGGAGCCAGCAGCAGCGCTGAACGATGTAGTCGTTCAGGTTTATGCAGCAGGTTTCACCTTCGACGAGCTGACTTGGGGCCCAACATGGACCGATCGGCGGGGGATTGACCGGACACCCTCGGTTCCGGGCCACGAGCTTGCCGGAATCGTCACAAGCCTAGGCTACGGAACAACGGGACTATCACTGGGACAAAGGGTGTTTGGCCTTACAGACTGGTACCGGGACGGCACGCTGGCAGAGTACGTCGCCGTGGAAGCACGTAATCTTGCACCGTTGCCGGACGACGTTGATTTTAATGTTGGCGCGGCCCTGGTAATGCCGGGGCTGACCGCCCGGCAAGGATTATTCGACCTCGGACACCTGGAAGCAGGGCAGCGTGTGATCATAAATGGAGCGGCAGGTGTGGTTGGCTCAATGGCGGTTCAGCTCGCAAGGGATGCAGGCGCTTACGTCATCGGTGCCGGGCGTGGCGGAAGTCGCCAGGCGGCTCTTGACTTTGGCGCACAGGAGTTTATAGACATCGATAATGATAAACTTAAGGATGTGGAAAAAGTTGATCTGGTATTCGATGTCATCGGCGGTGATATTGTCAAACGCTCGGCATCCGTGATTCGCACCGGGGGGACGCTGGTGACCGTGGCTGGCCCAACCGAGGCGCGGCCGGTTGATGGCTTTACGATAGACTTTGTCGTCGAGCCTGATCGCGCCCAATTGATTGAGCTCGTTCAGCGTGTGCGGGATGGGCGATTGCGGACAATTATCGGTAATGTATCGAGCCTTGACGATGCTGTTGCGGCGTTCAATTCCACCGCCAACAAGCAAATTAAGGGTAAGACGATTATCAGGGTTCATCCGTAATGATTCGGAGTATATTTGTCAGTCCCGATCATATTCCCGGTTTTCAAAAACAAGATTATTGCCGTTTGGGGCTTTTATGATAATCGCATATTCAAGCCTCCGTGAAGTAAGTTTTTAAGTTTGCCGGATATTAAAAGAAATAACAATGGAAAAATTCAATCAACGTAAAAACTTATCAGCCCGGTTGAGCAGGATGTCGAACAGATAATCTAAGTAACCCGTAGGGGAAGATTTTCGCACCACCTTCTAGATAGTTTAAAGCTTCGCGCCGCTTCTTGAGTCTGGCAAACAATTGATTTATAACCTCCTATGTTTCTTTTATAAATCCGTAACCATAATTTTCACTTAACAGCTAATTTTTTAAATTAAAAAAAGGTCATGCCTTAAATTAGAAGCTCCTTAACTTTAATTGCTATCTTATCAGGAAAACTTTAAATAAAAATCGTCCTCACAAGTATTAACCTGTAAGGACGATAGGTTAGCAGGCTCTAATAACAGGGATATAAAATTAGAAAGGACATGTTTATGAATGGGTTTTGGCCATATCTATCATCATAGAAAGCTCATCAACAGCGGCTTCATTGCTGCCATCAAAGCCCATTAAATGAAACCTGATAATGCCCTTTTCATCAATAATAAATTTTGATGGTATACCGTCAACTTTGTAGCTGCTTACCACTTTATTTTCTTTGGTTTCAGGGTCTTTCAAATCCATTAATACCTCGAAGTTATAACCTTTGCTTTTTATGAAATTTTGCATCTTCTCCGTGTCTAATTTATGATGGACCGATATATTTTAGCGCATAGTTGTATTTTTTAGCATCCTCTATCATCTGCATTAATTCTTTCTGTTCTCTTTCTTTCTGTTCTTCTGTAAACCCCACCTTTCTAAAAGCAATCTTTCCATTGCCATCCAAGATGATTTTTTCAGGTATACTTATTACATGGTAGAGGTCCCTTATTTGATAACCCACATCACTTGTTTTGCGATCTACAAGCATCCTAAAATCCTCGTACTGCTTGTCTTTCATAAACCGTTTTACATCTTCTACTGGGTTTACGCCGATCTCTCTCGTTGCTATAAACAGAAATACTACGTTAGGGTCTTTTCTATATTTGTTTTGTATGTCGCGCATCATCGGGAAGGATTGTACGCATGGTACACACCATGTGGCCCAGAAATCAAGCACTATCACCTTACCTTTATAATCTTTTAATGATACCGGTTTGCCGTTTAAATCCGTCCAACTGAACAAAAGTCCCTGGCTGTTTTTGATACTGTCCCGCTTTATGGCATCCAGCAACGTACCATAACCGGCAGCCGAACCTTTGGCGGCTATGTATGACCGGTTAAAATATGACCGCCATGCTTGGGATTCTTTACCCAGTCGCAAGCCTTCTTCCATTACCGGGAACGCTTCGCTATATTTGTTCAGCTTTATCAATATGTTGATATAACAGGCACGAATCGAATCATCGAACCGCTTATTACTATTTTCAAATGCTTCCTTTGTATAAGGCAACGCCTCACTGTATTTTTTTTGCATATAAAGTGCTTTTGATAAGAGTGTAAGGTAATCCATACGCTCATCATGCGCATATCGTATGTTTGACCGCTCCTGGTTGGTGAGACCGCTGTCGTTCCACATGTGACCGTCAAACGGCTTTGTAACATCCAGCAATTGTTTGCTATACATTGCCGCCAGTGCAGGTTCACCATTTTCAAAGAGGTACCCCGCAATTAAAAATTTGTATATTGGCTGAGGGTACATCTTATCAATAAAACCTTGTAACTTGGCAGCGTTAATATCCTTTTGCTCTGCATAGGCAAGAGCAAGGTTAGTGTAAATTCCCTCAGACCCTTTATTGTGCATCGAAAAGTATGCGTTGGCTATTGCTTCCTTTTTAGCAAAGTTTGGTTCGTTTTGAATGGCATTTATTGCGAAGGATTCAGGAAATTTTACTGAATCAATTTTGGGGAGCTGGGTTCGTATAGAGGAATCGTTGCCTCTGTTTTGTGCCAATACCACCTGTGTCAAAAACAGGGAATAAAAAAGGATAGCGAGACCAATTTGTTTTTTTTTCATATAATTTGGATTATAATGAATTCCATTTATCAGCGAGCCCTAATAACAAGGGCTTAGAATCATTTAGAATAATGAAAGTTTAGGAATGAGATTTTGCCATATCTATCATCATTGATAATTCATCTACGGCCGCTTCATTGCTGCCATCAAATCCCATTAAATGAAACCTGACAATACCGTTTTTATCGATAATAAATTTTGATGGTATACCATCCACCTTGTAACTGGCAACCACTTTATTCACTTTTGTTTCCGGGTCCTTTAGGTCCATTAATACCTGGAATTTATAGCCTTTGCTTTTTATAAATGCTCTTGCATTTTCAGTTGCGTTACCATCGCCCTTCTCCCAAGTGTGAATAAATAAGAATTTCACGTTTGGATCATCCTTGTATTTGTTTTGGGCCATTTGCATGGCGGGAAAAGAGGCCTTACAGGGGCCGCACCAGGTTGCCCAAAAATCCAGTATTACAATTTTCCCTTTTAAGTCAGCAAGGGTAACTTTATTTCCATCCAGGTCGGTAAGGGTAAAATTTGGAGCCGGTTCATTCATTATTTCCTTTGTTAACTTTTTACGCAGATCTTCCAAAAAGCCTTTTCTAATCAACGCTGAATAGGTATCATATCCTTTGTCACTGCCATGTATCTTAATATAAAGCGATTTGAATGTTGCCTCCATTTCGGGGTTAGCCTTGCCTGCTTTAACAACGGCTTCTAACTTTTCATAAGCTTCTTTATTACGGTTAAGTTTCATCAATATTTGAGCGTATGAATAATTTGTATACGGATTTAACTCCGTATTTAATTTATACGATGCCTGGGTATATTTTAACGCCTCCTTATATTTTTTATTTGCAACTAAAATCTGGGCATAGTCTGCCAACAGGCTTGGGTAGCCCGATGCAGCAAATTTTCCGGCATTGTCATTATCCTTCGCGTAGTAATATTTAGCGGCAATATCCATTGCTTTTTTAGTGTATAGCTCGGCATTTTTCATGTCGCCATTTTTCTTAAAAGCCCCGGCCAATCCGCTATAACCATTGGTTTTCCAAAATTCTTCTTCCAGCATATTAATAAATGCTATAGCTTTTGCAGTGTTATGATCTTCCGCATATGCTTGTGCCGTTACTGATCGCACGTAGTCATACACAATATGGTCATAATCAACATCTGGAAAATTAGCAGGTGGAAACTGTTTTATCCATTTTTGGTAAGCCGCATCCTTTTCTTCAGGGTTTTTTAAATTGTAGATCGCGTTAGCGCTCTTATCCCGCGCAGCATATCCGTTTGGAAATTTAACGAGCCTTAAATCATTTAATGAATCAACAGCTCTTTGATTTTTCAATTGATAATAAAAATCAGTTGCCAATATCACATCATTTTCGTTTTCACTTGCCGCAAGGTGCTTTAGATCCGCGTTCAATGTTACCTTATCCTGCTCATCATTTGACTTAAGCAATTTATTTAAAACAAGTTTGATACTATCAGTTGAGTGAGCTGATTGTGCTAATATATTACCTGATATAATTAACTGGCATATTATAGCCCCAATACAAATTATGGTTATTTTTCTGTTAAACATTTTCTTAATTATTAATTTTAAACTTATTTTTCTTCTTGGTTAATTAAAAGCCATTTCACCGGTACGTTTTAACCAGTGAATGGCTATATCCTATTTCGTTATTAATATCCCGGGTTTTGTTTTAAATTAGGGTTTGCCTGTAACTCTGTAACAGGAATTGGATACAATTCCTGATAATCATTCCATTTATAATTTGGTATATCAGGCGATTTGGTTACAGGTAGTATTGAACCTATAGTTCCGGTTCTTTTCAGTGTGAACCACCGGTCGGAGTTTTCAGTAAATAATTCAACCCAGCGCTCATGTTCAATGGCCGTTAACAATGAAGCCTTGTCCGAAGCAGTGGTGTTTGTCAGCCCGGCACGGTTTCTTATCATATTCAGATCGTCCTGGGCGCCTGATATGTTATTCTGATTTGCCCGGGCTTCCGCACGGTTCAAGTAAACTTCGCCCAAACGCAGCATTACAGAATATTCATTTCCGTTTTGAGAAGTATTTTTTAGCTTATACTTATACGGGTAATTGTAAGAAATTCCATTGTAGGTGATTGGCTGTGTCCAGTTAATTTTCCGCTGGTCGTTCGCTTCAAATGTGTTGGATAGCGACTGGTAAAGCACGTACCTGGCACTATTTCCAACCGGAAGAAACGCGCTGCCTGTATTGGTAACCCCGGTATATGAAATATAATCGCTTTCAACCTGCCATATGGTTTCGGTACTTGTTTTAATAAACACATTAGGCAGCGCATCAAGGCTGTACAAACCCGAATTAAGCACATTTGTAGCTTCAGATTCGGCGGCACTGTAATTTGGTGTCGCCTCAAATAAATATACTCTGGCTAAAAAGGCTGAAACAGCTTCTTTATTTAACCTTACATTCCCTCCGCTGGGATAGTTATCTGTTAACAAACTTTTAGCGTCTAACAGATCCTGTATTATTTGCTGGTACACCTGCGCTTTAGGTGTGCGGGGCAAACCGGCATTTGTTAAGGCATCGGTATTAAGTACTAACGGAACATCGCCAAAGTAGTTAACCAAATAAAAATACATATACGCCCTCCAGAATTTTGCTTCGCCGGTAAGCTGGTTTATAAGCCCTTTGCTTATAGCGGTGGTATGGCTCAATCCTTGTAATATAGTATTGTCATTAAGCATCATACTATAGACATCATAATACAAGCTATTAGCTGCATTACCACTACCAACTAATTGGTTGGTAGTAAAGTCGACATTGTTTCCGGGATAAAAAGCATCATCTGCTGAAATAGAGCCATATTCATTGGCGCTAAAAATTAACCCTGAACTGCCATTAATGTTACTATTGGCATATAAATTAAGCGATGCGGCCATTATCGAAGTAGAATCAGTGTAAATTTTGTCGGCGGTAAGTTGTGTAGGAGGCGAACCTACATCTTCAAATTTTTTACAGGATGACGAGAAAATTATTAGCGCCAAACAAGCACCTGTGAGCAATTGCTTATTATATTTTAAATATTTCATGTTTTTCTGATTAAAATGTAGCGTTTAAACCTAATGTGATAACACGAAGCGGCGGCATTACGGCACTTCCGCTAAACATCGAGAGCCCTTCTTCCGGGTCGAATGATATTTTATTCTTTGTCCAGGTGTATAAATTCTGACCCTGGGCGTAAACCTTAAGCTGGTCCATACCTAATTTTTTCACTATCCCGTCAGGCAGTTTGTATGACAACGAAACGTTTTTAAGCTTTACGAATGAATTATCGCCATATACAGCATTTGACTGGCCATAGGTAAAAGCATACAGGTAAAACTGGGTGGTAGCTTCAGGAAGCTTCGCGGTGCTGCCCGGTCCGTTCCATAAATTGGTTTGTGAGGCATAACCATTCCCCCCGAAAAAGGAAGAAAATACGCCGGGTACATAGGAACTACCGGGGTAAATTATACCGGATTGCTTGGTATACTGGATAAAGAAGCTAAATGAAAAGTTACCGTAACTAAAATCATTGCTGATACCACCGTAGAATTTTGGAGAAGTATCCTCTATAACCGTTCTATCGGTACTATAACTAGGGTTACTTGTTATACTGCCATCTGCTGCTTTAAAGTTTGGCAACCCTGTTTGCACATCAATACCGGCATAGTTATAAACCCTTTGCTGTGTTATGGGGTAACCCAACACAAAATCAGTGGCATAAAAATAGGTTGGGCTTACAGATAACAATTCGCTTTTGGGTATGGTAAGATTGAATGATGTTTTCCAGGTAAATGATTTGCCGGCTACGTTGGTGGTGTTCAATTCAAATTCAAAACCCTTATTTTGTATTAAAGCAGGTAGGTTACCTGAATAGGAATTAACGCCCGACTGTTCGGCTACAGTTATATAACCTAACTGGTTACTTGAACGGTTACGATAATAATCGGCGCTAAATAATATCCTGTCTTTCAGGAAGCCCAGGTCCAACCCAAAATTCAGTTTTTTATCGGTTTCCCATTCTAAATTAGGGTTTGGGATACCGCTTAAAGATAAGGTACTCGATCCCAGGTATTTTGGAGAGTAAGTATTGTAGGTTGGGAGGTACTGATAATCACCGATCTGGTCATTACCCGTTATACCAAAACTTCCTTTTAATTTTCCGAAGGACAGGAATGATAAATTGTTTTTGAAAAAACCCTCTTCGGTGAATATCCATGCCCCGCCTACTGAATAGAAAGTTCCAAAAGGATGATTGGAACCAAACCTTGATGACCCATCAGTCCTCAAAGTCGCGTTAACTATATATTTGCCATCCCAATTATAGGTTGCCCTGCCAAATAAGGAAGAAAATTTATAAAGAACGTCAGTAGCACGTGATGAATAGGTGGCGGCACCCTCAGGGGTGGCCATCAGATCAGGATTGCTGTACCCTTGAGCGGTAATTGTATTACTTTGATTAGAACTACGTTGAAGCGTTGCACCTGCCAGCAGGGACAAATCGCCTTTACTGATTTTGCTGTTGTAAGTAATTTGAGGTTCAACACTGTAAAATGACTGCGTGCTGTTGGCAAAACTTGCATTATTAGTAGGAGGCCCAAATGCGGGGCTTTGGCTTAAAGCAGGGTTTTGTTGGGTTTGAGCAAGGCTGATATTATTATAGCCAACATTCAATTTCAGGTCGAGCCCGGTAAACAGTGTATAACGCAGCTGTAAATTAGTGATCAAACTGTTTGCTTTATTGGCATTTGTTTGCAGGAAGTAAGATTGCGGATTGGTAAAAGCACCCTGGCTATCCCAGTAAAGCGTACCATCCGGGTTATATAACGGATAGTCGGGCGGTAGGTTGAAAGTTGAACTCAGGTCGCTTTGCGGCAACAGCGAATAATCATAAGAATAATCAGCAGACAAATTCATGTTAAACTTCCTGTCATTTGAAGTATGATCCAGGTTAAAACGGCTGGTATATCTTTGATCATAGTAGTCACCGGGATAAACTGTTGTTTCGCGATGGAACCCATTGGTGAAGATAAAACGTGTATTTTCATTACCACCTGAAATTGATGCCTGCGCATCAGTTAAATGAGCGGTACCACCCAAATATTTTTTTTGCCAGTTGGTATCTTTTGTGGTATCCCACGCAAGCAGGTCCGGGTCATCATCAGGGTCAGGGGTCAGCCCATCATTATTAAGCGCCTGGTGCCGCATTTGCAGGTACTGCTGCGTATTCATCACATCAATAAAACGGGTAACTTTACCAATGCCGCTGTACAGGTTAAGGTCGACCTTACTTTTACCCGCCTTGCCTTTTTTAGTAGTTATTAATACTACGCCGTTTCCGCCGCGTGCCCCATAAATTGCAGTAGCGTCGGCATCTTTTAATATATCAATACGCTCAACGTCATTTGGGTTAATTACGCTAAACGGGCTTATAGCCTGATTGGCGCCAAATAGCCCAAATGAATTCAGGCTGTTATTGGAAGGCAAAGACCCATCGTTAATATTAAATGGCACACCATCAATTACATATAATGGCACGGTGCCTGCACTTAGGGAATTTTGCCCCCTGATAAGGATATTTACACTTGCACCGGGTAAACCGCTTGATTGCGTAATAACAGCGCCGGTTACCCGCCCTTCCAGCGCGTTCAGCGGGTCCTGAACGGGCTGTTTTGAAATATCAGCAGCCGTAACTGAGCTAACAGCCCCTGTCAGATCCCTGCGGGTAGAGGCGCCATAGCCAATAACCACTACTTCGTTTAATCCACCTACAGCTGGCACCATAACAACGCGAAGGCTGGTCATATCATTAGTTACCGCAACTTCCTGTGTATTAAACCCGATATTGCTAAAAATTAAAACATCGTTTACGTTATTAACATCGATATGAAAGTGGCCATTCTCATCTGTAGCGGTACTTGATGACTTGTCAAGCTTAAGCCTTACCGTTACACCGGGAAAAGGCTGACCATTTTCATCAACCACCATACCAATTATGCGTTTGGTCTTTGCATCGTCTGTAGATCTTATTTCTGTTTTCTTTTCAGATATAATAATATTGTTGCCATTCTGTTTATAATCCAGTTCGGTGCCACGCAGTAAAATATCCAAGGTTTGCGCCACTGTTCTGGGCTGGCTGTTTATACTTACATCCTTATAAGCCTCAACTTTTTCTGAAGGATAAAAAATATTATAGCCGCTGCGTTCCTGCAATTTTTGCAATGCAGCTTTAAGGGGTACGCGTTGTACCTGCATAGAAACGGTTGTTTCTTTAATACTTTGCCCGAAGCCGCTGACCGAGGCAAATAAACTGGAGCTGAAGATTAACAGAGCCCCGCAACAAACGCTTAATTTCATAATAAACAACCAGTTAATCCGAGAAATTAGTTTAAAAAGGGAATAGAACTTCCCTTTTGCAAAAGCAGTATTTTTTTGCATTATTTGTATAGTTTAAGAAATGATCCAAAAATGTTTTTTAACTAAACTCCCAATCGCTGTCCAAGGCCTGGGAGTTTTTTTATAGGATATACATCCGGCATATCACTATTTTTTACTTTTATTTATTGCGGTGAGTAAGTTTTCATCATAGTCATTTTAGTTAGGGTTAATTTAGTTTGCTTAGTTTTTATTTTTCATCCAGCAGCACCGTTTTACCATCTATGCTGTAAGTTGCCGAGCTTGTTCCGCAAAGTACTTTTAATACATCTTCAAGTGATTCGGTTCCGTTAAAACGCCCTGTGATCAGGTATTTTTCCAGATCAGGATTTTTAAATTCAACAGTTACATCATACCGTTTGCTTAACCTTTCTGCCAGTTCCTTAAACGGAAGATCGGTAAATTGCATATCGGCCTTAACCCATTCAATTGTTTTTTGGGCGATAACGGGCGTCTCACGGGCAACATTGGTCGCCTGGCTATAAAATACCTGCTGATCAGGTGTTAGTAATGCCAGCACTTTTTTATCATCAGATACGCTTACTTTTCCACGTGTAACCGATACAACAACTTTTTGCCCGGGATAAGCGCTGATGTCAAAAGCGGTCCCTAAAACAGTAGTGATGATTTTACCGGTATGTACAATAAAAGGATGCGCGCTATCATGTTTAATATCAAAATAGCCTTCACCATTAAGCGTTACTTCCCTTGTTTTGCCAACAAAGGCCGTAGCGTATTGTATGCTGCTATTATTATTAAGGATAATAGTACTGCCATCAGGTAACTTTATAGACTTGTGCCCATTACCTACCGCAATTTTTTCAGATAAGTTTGTTGTATGGGTAATATTAGCCAATTGCACCTTTGCGGGTGCCGGCCTGAAATATAAAAACAGTGCGATAGCTGCTACTAAAATAGCGGCAGCCGAGCCCAGCCATATTTTTAATGAGTTTCTTTCTTGTATAACCGGTATATGGCTGGTCAACACCTCATTTAGTATCAGATCTGATTTTTCTGCGGATAACTCAAGCGGCTGGCTATCATTTTCCCATAATGAATCTAATAACTCTTTAAAGAGCACGTCATTTTCAGGCTGGCTGATCAAAATCATCAGTTCAGCTTTTTCCTGTTCAGAAATACTTTGATCCAAATATTTCTGATAAAGATGTTTTACTCTTAATATTTCCATGTGCCTCGTGAAGATAATTTAGCAATACGTTAATTGCCTGTTAACCTCTTTATTATACATGACTAATGAAAAAGAAAAAAGGAGTAGAAGAAAGAATAAAAAAGGCAATAAATTTATAAATACTTGTTTTTAAGCATTATAAAAACAAACAAACTGATAAGGTCCGCATTTTTTAGCAGAAATACACGTATAGATTGCAGCGCATTACCCATGTGGGTTTTTACGGTCAGGGGGGAAATATTTAATTTTTGTGCAACCTCATTATATTTTAATCCCTGTTCATGACAAAGGGTATAAATAACTTTTTGCTGTGGCGTAAGGCGGTCAATTGCCTTATCTAATATTACCCGGGTTTCTCGGAAAGTGATATTATTCTCGGTATCTGAATGGGCTTCGGACCAGTTTTTAAATTTTGAAGAATTGATTTGATTTTCAAGCGCTATCTTCTTTAAGGCGGTAAGCGCGTGGTTTCGGGTCATTATACGCAAATAACCTCCAAAATTGTCAATACCTAATAATGCCTCCCGGTTTATCCATATTTTCATAAACACATCCTGAACAACCTCTTCCGCATAAAGTTCTGATTGTAATACCTTTATGGCATAAGTGTAAACCTTATTTTTATTCTGATGAAAAAGAATACTAAAAGCGTTACTGTCTCCCTCCGTAATCCGGATCAGTAAACTTTCTTCATTGTATATCTCTTTCACTACCATATATATTGCTAAATTAATTAAATTATTATAATGAGCACCTTTTTCAAATGGCATCAATCTCAGAGGGACGGCTATAAATTAGCAAGTTGATCATAAAAAACGGTTCATACAAATGATTGCTAAGTCCATGATAGTCATAACCATTCTATACAATTATTGATAACAGATAACTTTTATTATCGATTAGCCAATTTCATAAATATGTGGAGCTTTTTAGACACATTTGCTGCAAAGCACTTTCGTGATGAAGGAAGCTAAAACCCAGACGCCGTACACAGTCACTTACATCATATCCGCCCATCTCAAATGTATATTTAATTTTCAGGTGGGCGATTAGGTAACACACAGCTTGAGTTTTTATGAAATTTTTTGAGTATTGCGAGGACGACCTTAAAACACAAAACCCCGTAAATCAGAAGATTTACAGGGTTTTGATGTCCGTTGATATTGCTATCCGTCGGGATGGCAGGACAAATTTCGAACCTTTCCTGCATGATTTGCGGTTATTAGCCAATTAGCTATGGTTTAGTTAAATTTGAAAACGCTAAGCGTGAAAATGGTAAGGAACATTAATAGCTGAGAAATATAAAAAAGATCGAGACGATGTTTTACCGTCATGAAATCCTTTTTATGGTTTTCTTGCCCGGCTGAGTCATCCTGGTGAAGGTTCAATCTTTCCAGCGACACTAACCATTTAAGTTTCTTATCCTGCCTTCTTCCGACCACAGATCCATTGATGGCTATAATGATGATTAAACCAATTTTTATTTGAAACCAGATTTGTTTGGCAATCCCCCCTTGAAAAACTACCAACATTGTCACCCCTGACAGGATCAAGAAAATAATTCCAACATTAACCAGCAAGTGAAAATTAAATCCGCTTTCATGGGATGCAATTGCTCCTGATTTGTCGGTTGCGTATAGTTTCCAGAAATGTTTTGTAAGCAGATATTCCACCAGGGTAGTGCCAGCCATAAGAGTTATACCCACAATGTGAGTGATTAGTGCAATTTGAAAAAGCGTTTGCATTACTAAAAATTTAACAGTAAAAAATTAACTTGATTTAAATTGAAACATGGAAGAAAACTTTAATAGTTATCCCATTACAGAATAATATTTTCGCTTAAATTCATTCATTTACATTAACGGCCGGGGTGAAAATACCGACCAAGGTTCCTCTCACTGCGGCCACAGGAGTTACACCTCCCAGCCGGATTAATTCTCAGAAATAATTGGGCCTTTCCTATCGTACTTATCTGATTTTACGATATCAACCACGAATTTAGCTACGCTTTGCCTGCTGATCTGTAAACTTGGCTTTGGGGAGTTATTAAAACTCACCTTTAAATTTTTTATCTTTTTGGAGTTGTTTAAAGCAACTGGCCTAACAGCAGTCCAGTTTAAGTTTGAATTTGCTAACAGTTTTTCCTGTGAATCGTGTTCTGCATATACAGGGCCGAGGTTGGTATAATTAATTAACCACCTGAGCCAAAAAGGAATTTCCTTTTTGGTTTCTCCCGCACCCCAGGCAGAGATGGTAATTAACTGTTTCAAGTTTTGTTGACCCGCTTCGGCTATCACGTTTTTCATACTTTCAGTTATGAAATTCTTTGGCGTGATTAATTTAGACCAGGGAGCATCTGAGGCCCTGGCAATACCCAAAGCACTTATTACCAGATCACACCCCTGCATTGCAGCCCTTAAATCTGCTTTGCGCGTAGGTGTTCCCTGATATAGATTAATTGATTTTGAGCTAAAGGGTATTTTATTTTTATCCCGCACTAAAACATTTAAATCGTAGCCCTGTTTTTGTGCCTCTTCAACGATAAGGCTACCGGTTCTACCCGTGGCCCCTAAAATGAGTATTTTCATGATTTTCATTTTACTTGTTTGTAGTTCAATTATTGAACACGAACCATTTTCTTAATACTTTAATTTTTGAATGCCTGTTACAACACTTTATAGATCTGGCCGGTCTGTCCGCCCAGCACACTTTTGATATAAGCCTGTGCAACCCGGCTCATGGCGACAGGAACGTGTCCTGGGAAATAGGAAAAATAAACCGTAGATTCTTCAACTATATCAGGACCGACCGCATTGATACGCACTCCGTTCTCAAGTTCTATCGCTGCGCCCTTTACAAATCCATTGATCGCTCCGTTCATAGTACTAATATTTGCACCCATCAGAATCCGGGTCATCGGCTAATGCGCCTGATGTTAAAGTAAACGAGCCTTTCGGATTAATGTAATGCTGGCCGATCAATACAAGGTTAACCTGGCCCATCAATTTACTATTAACACCAACCCTGAAATCAGCCTCCTTCATATAAGCTAACGGACCGAACTGTGCATCTCCGGCAGTGCAAAGTAATGCGTCAAATTTTCCGACCTGTTTGTAAAAGTTTTCTATCGACTCGGTTGACGTTATATCTACTTGCATGTCCGCACTTTTTGAAACAGCTTTAATTACTTCATGATCTTTTTGTAATGCAGCGGTTACGTGCTTTCCGATGGTACCGGTGGCACCTATAATTATTATTTTCATATTCATTTTTCTTACAAAATTATCCCATAACTTTACCTTTGTCAAGTAATGGCACATTTGTCAAGTATTGACATTTAAGACACTAATACACATTAGCAGCATGTTAGCAAAAAAAATAATTGAAAAAAAAGTAGAACTGGATTGTGATTGCTCAATATTAGGAGCAATTAATATCATAACCGGCAAATGGAAACCCG
>Ga0310811_10000523_pt1 | contig 49405 bp, 40 predicted proteins | sample YCmetagenome_FD_207642 | JGI IMG/M metagenome (GOLD analysis project Ga0310811, IMG submission 207642) | Soil microbial communities from experimental microcosm in Duke University, North Carolina, United States - YC | ecosystem: Engineered > Artificial ecosystem > Soil microcosm > Unclassified ...
TGATCGAACCCGCGCCTTACGCCGCCAAGCTCAAGCAGGCCGTGGCCGCCATCGCGCAGGCCAAGGCGCAGGTCCTCTACGCGCAGTCGCAATACGACCGGCAGCTCCAAATGATCAAACAGAACGCCACATCGCAGGCGAATGTGGAGCAGTGGCGCGCGACGCGCGACTCCGATGAGGCCACGGTGATCGAGAACATCGCCAATGCGGACATCGCCCGCATCAATTATGGCTATACCAGCGTCTCCGCCCCCTTCGATGGGCGGGTCAGCCGCCATCTCGTCGATGTCGGCAATCTTGTTGGAAATTCCAGCGCCACCGCGTTGGCCACCATCGACCAGCTCAACCCGATTTATGTCTATTTCAGCGTCAACGAGCTCGACCTTCTGAAACTCCGCGCCGCCCTCATCGCCCGGGGACGGAACCCGCAGAACGTCCACGGCGCGCCGATCTTCGTCGGCTTGCAGTCAGAGCCGGACTATCCGCATCCCGGCAAAATTGACTACGTCGCCACCAGCCTCGACCCATCGACCGGCACCATCGAAGGCCGCGCTGTGCTCGATAACGACAGCAATCTCCTGCTGCCGGGCCTGTTCGTGCGCGCGCGGATCCCGCTCGGCAAACCGGTCCAGGCCCTGGCGCTGCCGGACACCGCGGTGCTCAGCGATCAGGCGGGCCCTTACGTCTATGTCGTCGGCGCCAATCACGTCGTTGCGCAGAAACGCGTGCGAACCGGCACGGAGGAAAACGGTATGATCGCGGTCACCGGCCTTGGCGCCACCGATCAGGTCATTATCGCTGGTCTGCAGAACGCGGCACCCGGCACCACGGTGGCGCCAGGCGAACAGGATATCTCCGTCCCCGCCGCCAACGGTCCCGGTTAGGGCCCTCCCATGATCTCACAATTTTTCATCGAGCGGCCGGTTCTCGCCAATGTCATCGCCGCCCTTTTCGTCCTGCTCGGGCTGGTCGCCATCAACACTCTGCCGGTTTCGGAGTATCCGCAAATCGTCCCGCCCACCATCGTCGTCACCGCCAGCGACCCGGGCGCTGACGCTAAGACCCTGGTCAATACCGTCGCCCTGCCCATCGAGCAGCAAGTCAACGGCGTCGCGAACATGCTCTACATGCAATCCACCAGCACCAGCGCCGGCAATTACACGCTGATCGTTACCTTCAAGGTCGGCACGGATCTGAATTTTGCTCAAGTCCTTGTCCAAAACCGGGTCTCCGCGGCACTCGCGCAATTACCCAGTGCCGTCCAGCACCAGGGCGTGGTCGTGCAGCAGAAATCCACGGCAATTTTGCAATTCATCACCCTGACCTCGCCGCACAAAACCTATGACGGCCTGTTCCTTAACAATTACGCCATCATCAACATGCAGAACACGCTGGCGCGGCTGCCGGGCGTAGGCAATGTGAATGTCTTCGGCACCGGCGAATACGCCATGCGCATCTGGCTCGATCCTGAGAAAATGCAGGGTTTCGGGCTCACGCCCACCGACGTCATCAACGCGCTGCGCGAGCAGAACGTCGCCGTTCCCGCCGGGCAGATCGGCGGTCCGCCGGTCTCATCGCCACAGGCTTTTCAACTCACCGTCAACGTTCCCGGCCTGCTCTCCAATGCTGAGCAATTCGCCAACATCATCGTCAAATCCGCCGGCCCGACCAACCCCAGAGGCGGCGTAACCTCCAGCAGAATTGTCCGTATCCGCGATGTCGGGCATGTTGAGCTGGGCTCTGTCAACTACAACATGATGTCCACCTATAATGGCCAGCCCACCGCCGCCATTGGCATCTATCAATTGCCGGGCGCCAACGCGCTTGCCGTCGCCGAAGAAGTCCGCCGCACCGTCGCGAAAATGGCGAAGCAGTTTCCCGCGGACATCCAATACAACATTCCCTTCGACACCACGATTTTCGTGACCGCCTCGGTCGATGAAGTTTACAAGACCCTGTTCGAAGCCGGCTTGCTGGTTCTCGCGGTGATCATGCTCTTTCTGCAAAGCTTCCGCGCCATTGTGGTGCCGGCGACCACGGTGCCGGTCACCATCATCGGCGCCTTCGCCGCCATGGCCGTGCTCCATTTTTCCATCAACATCCTCACGCTGCTGGGACTCGTTTTGGCCATCGGCATCGTGGTCGATGACGCCATTGTGGTGGTCGAAGGTGTCACCCACAAAATGGAGTCCGAGGGTGTCGATGCCAAAAAGGGCGCCATCGACGCGATGCGCGAGCTGACGAGCCCGATCCTCGGCATCACCCTGGTGCTGATGTCGGTCTTCATTCCCGCCGCCTTCATGCCGGGCATCACCGGCCAGATGTACGCGCAGTTCGCCTTGGTCATTGCGGCGACGGCACTGATCAGCGCCATCAACGCGTTAACGCTGAAACCCACGCAATGCGCGGTCTTTCTCAGGCCGAGGGCCCCCGACGCCCCGAAGAACATCGTCTTCCGCAGTTTCGACCGGCTCTACGACCCGCTGGAAGCCGCTTATGTGAGGCTCATCGACCGCATGGTTCACCGCAGCGGGCTGATGGTGGTCATCGGCCTCGTGCTCATCGGTCTGGCCATTTTTGGCCTTAGCCGGATTCCCTCTGCCTTCATCCCGATCGAGGATCAGGGCTATATGATCATGAGCGTGCAGTTGCCGGATTCCGCCTCGATCGGCCGCACCAACGCGGCGCTCGCCCAACTCCGGGGTAAAATCGCGAAATTACCCAGCGTTGAAAACGTGATCGCCATCAGCGGCGTGTCGGTGCTCGACAACAACGCCACGCTTTTCAATGCCGGCGTGATCTACGTGATGCTGAAACCCTGGGACGTCCGCGGCAAGGCGGAAAGCTTGCTGCCGGTCTATGACGACCTCAACAAAATCGCCGCCGGCACCCTTGACGCCAAGGTGCTGGTGATCCCGCCTCCCCCCATCCAGGGCCTCGGCCAGTCCGGCGGTTTTCAAGGGGTGGTCGAATTGCAGGACGGCAGCTTCGACTATGCGAAGCTGCAACAGGTGACCGACCTCGTCGACAGGGACGGAAACACGCAGAGCGAATTGAAAAACCTCTTCAGCACGTACCGTTCACAGGCGCCTCAGGTTCTGGCCGCGGTGAACCGCACCAAGGCGCGCGCGCTCGGCGTGACCATCGGCGACGCCTACGACACTTTGCAAACCTATCTCGGCTCGTCCTATGTCAATCTCTTCACGAAATACGGTCAGGTTTTTCCGGTCTATGTTCAGGCTGACTCCGCGGCCCGCATGACCGCCGCCGCCGTGCGCAACTATACCGTTCGCAATAACCAGGGGCTGATGGTGCCGCTTGGCACGCTGGCGGACATCACGCCAAACCATGGTCCGCCGATCATCACGCTTTACAACACCTATCCCAGCGCGCTCGTCAATGGCACGGCAGCACCTGGCTACAGCTCCGGCCAGGCATTGACCGTCATGGATGATCTGACGAGCCATGTGCTCCCCTCCAGCTTTGGCTTTGAATGGACCGCCACCGCCTTTCAGGAAAAACTCGCCGGCAGCGCCGCCACGCTCATTTTCGGCCTGTCGCTGCTGCTGGTCTATTTGGTGCTCGCCGGTCAATATGAGAGCTGGATCACGCCAATCGCGGTTTTGCTGGCTGTGCCGCTCGCCCTCCTTGGCACCGTCGCCGCGCTCACGGCGCTTGGCCTCGCGAACAATCTCTACACCCAGATCGGCCTGGTTCTTCTCATCGCCCTTGCCGCCAAAAACGCCATTCTCGTTGTCGAAGTCGCCCGCGAGGAACGGCAGGTGCACGGCAAAACGATCCTCGAAGCGGCTGTTCTGGCGGCAAAAATTCGCTTCCGGCCGATCATCATGACCTCATTCGCCTTCATCCTCGGCGTGATGCCCTTGATCTTCGCTTCGGGTGCGGGCGCCAATGCCCGCAAATCGATCGGCGTTGCGGTTGCCAGCGGCATGATCGCGTCCACCTGCATCGCCGTGGTCTTCGTGCCGTCCTTCTACGTCGTATTGCAGCGCTTCAATGAGCGCCGCAGCAAACAGAGCAGGGCAACGCCTGCCCGCGTAACGGATGAGTGAATGTTGGCATGATCGACGCCGCAATAAGCGGTGTCGTCAAATGGTTTAGAAACAGTTTGTCGCGGCCGAAGCCCCTTGATCCATCAAGGGGCCTCGGCTGCTTCACGGAGGACTAATTCAGCTTGTAGATCAGCAATTCAGCGTCGCGTTTGCCCGCCTTCGGCGCAATCACGTACAAGCGATGAAGCGTGTCGACCAAAATCGAGGTCTTTCCTGCATGGGTGTCAATGAGCGCTACGGGGTAAACCGAACGATTTTCGCCCACGCGATAGACACTTTCGCCCCCATGCCCACTCACATAGATTTGGTTGTTTTGGGGATCAAACCACATACTGTCGGAGATATTCGTGCTGTCGAGCACCTGGAGCTCTGCGCCCGTTTTTGCGTCGAGGACGAACAATTTTCCGGGCCTGCGCGCCCCCACAAACAAAAGCTGCGCCTTCTGGTCAAGGGCGAGAGGGACAGGAAGAGTAAGGCCGGGGGGAGACAATACGCTCACCAGCTTCTGCGTGTCGAGGTTGATTTCGCCAACCGCATTCTTGTCCCGCATGCTGACAAAAAGCATGTGGCTTGGATCGTCGATAACCATCCCTTTTAGAGTCGATGCAGGAATATCGATGGTCGATATGATCCGCATCGTCTTGACATTGATCGCCTGTATTTGCGACGTTTTTTGCTCTGCTGATATAACGCGGCTTCCCACGTAGAAGACATTTTGTCGCGTATCCAGGACGCCCCCGTCGGGGTCCTCGCCGGTTGGCACCGACGCAAGGAACTTCCCATGTCTATTGAAAAGCTTGACTTCATTCTGTCCCCCGTCGGCAAGCAGAATATTTCCGGATCCTTCTTCGACGGCCAAGCGATGAGGCTTCTTAACGTCAGAAATCGCTCCGAGAAATTGCCCGCTGCGCAGCGCAAAAATCTCCACAAGATTGGAGGATTCGGCAGACGCGAAAAGCCGATCGCGACGGAGGTCTACCGCCATCTGATCAAAGTCTCCCGGTTGCGCGTTCGGAATTTGCACCTCTTTGATCAGCAGGGGTTTCGTCCCGCCAGTATCGGCGAGCGCCATCTCTAAGCCTGAAGCCGAAAAGAGCAAAAGGCCGATCAACAGTCGAAATTTCATCACATCATCTTTCTTTTGGTCAAAGAGGAACGCTGCGTATGCCTGCGCGAGCTGCAGGCAGAAGCCTCGCCGCCGCGCAACCACCAGTCCCGCAGCCCCCAGGTTGATGCCTCGCGCTGCGGTCTCAGCCCCGTGGCCCCGCGCAGGGCGACGACTGCGGTGGTTTTGATTGCGCCGCCTCAGAAATATAGATACCATTTCTTTTGCATTCCGCTCAACCTTAAGAAGTTGTCTCATCGGAGTGAAACCTTGGTGTGGTGAGCATTTTACCTTCGTCCAGGGAGAGAGTGCGATGAACCAAAATTTATCCTTATTTGGGCGTCTGAAACGCCAAGCCCCTCGGCTAGTTCCGGCGTTGATGGCTTCGCTTCCACTCGCCGCTTGTGCCCAAGTGCCCACAGGCCCGACGATTGCCGCACTTCCCGGCAAGGACATGTCGGCCCAAGACTTTCAATCTGCTGACTTGGCGTGCCGCAACGAGGCGCAGTTCAGCTTTAGGCTGCAGGCTGCACCCGGGGTATCGGCGACCAACTACACAGCGGGCGGTGGTAGCGCCCTGGTTGCGGCTGGCTATACCCCGCAACAGCAGTACAATGTCGTTTACGCCCAATGCATGAATGCTCGGGGCGCCAAGATCAACACCGCTGTCGTAGCCCGGTACCCTAACTTTCCATACTATTGGTATTATCCGTACTCGTACGAGATCTATCCATGGACGACCAGGGTGGTCTGTTACTGATTCCGCCCTTCTCGCAGTAAAGGTTTCAACCCGGATCGCCTAAAGGGAAGATTAGCTAAGGGCACCGTTATCAATGCTTGGCTAGGTAAGCTGCCCCGCAGAGCAGCAAACATGGCAATAAAATGCCAGCCAGAACGCTTGCAGGCGTGTGCAGCACCACGGCCGCGGCAATGATACTGACACCGGCGACACCCAGCGTATGTTTGTCGCCGAACAGGGTCTTCATAAATCCTTGCATTTAGCGAATCTCCGCTTTGAGCGCTTTGGGAGTGTAAAGGCGAATGAGGCCCAGGCCGCCGAGAACATAGAAGGCAAACAGTGCCACCAAGGAAGCATCACCCAACGGCCAGTCATAGCCGAGCGCTTGCAGCATCCAGAAGGTACCGAAGCTGAGAATGCCAGAACCGACGGTGAATTTGATGGTGTTTTCCGGCACTTTGGACAGCGGGCGACGGGCTAGCGCACCGGCGGCGCAGACCACGATCAAGGCGGCGATGGCAGCACCGCCCGCCGCCAGCGTGTGATGGGTCTGCACGCCGAGCGCGACGACGATGAGCCAGACTTCAAGCCCTTCCAACAGCATACCGTTGAAGGCGATCCACCAGGCCGCGCGCGTTTCATGAATGTCTGCGCGCGCCTGCAAGCCGGCGAATTCAGCATCCTCGTCATGCAACTTTTTCAATCCGGCGCCCCGGGCAACGGCTTTGCCCAGCCAGCGTACACCGAACAAAATGAGAAACACGCCGACCACGAACTGCAAGATGGTGAGGTTGTGGATCAGGGGGAGGACAAAGCTGCCGATGGAAGTTAGCACTGCAAGAAACAGCAGCGCGGCACCCGCGGCCCCGAGGGCGCGGCGCCAGCCGATGGAGAGCGCAACAGCCAGAACAATCGTGTAAGCCTCCACCCATTCGACAGTAGCGGTAAGGAAGGTGGCGATAAGGGCGCCCATCATGATTGGGGATCTCCGTAGTCTGCAAAAAGCGGATTTTTCTTGGTCAATAGAAGGAGTTTAGCTGGAACCGGCCGGTTCAAGTTCAACTCCTTTGGTTTAATCGCCGTCCACGTCCGGCGCCGCCATCTGGAATGTCACCGTAACCGTGATGTGGTAGGTGCGACCCTGAAACCCTTGCGGCGGCGGCGGGTAGGAGGCGATGCGCGCATCCTCCAGCGCTGCTTTGTCGAGCAGCGGATAGCCCGATGAGCGCGTCAGCGTGATGCCGGTCACGACACCGTTGAGATAGGTGAAGGTGAGCTGCGGCGCGCCGGTCTCACCGGCCATCTGCGCGGCCTGCGGATAGACCTGGTTGGCATGCGCCTGCAGCGCGCGCTTGATCGCGGCGCTGAAAGCGTCGACCTGCCCGCCGGTCGGTGCGGGTGGGGCCGGCGGCGGCGGGGGCGTCTGCGCCACCGGCGGCCGGGGCTGAGGTTGCGGCTGCGGCGGTTGTGGCTGGTGCGGGACCGGCGGCGTATATTTCCGCGGCGGCGCGACATGCCGGATGAAGTGATGCGCCACAGGGCGCGGCGGCGGGGGCGGCAGTGGCGGCGCCATCGGCAATGGCGGAGGCGGCGGCGTGACCGGCTTGGGTGGCGGGGGCGGCGTCACCGGCTTGGGTGGCACGGGCTTGGGTGCCGGCTTGGGCACTGGCGGCGGTTTGGGCGCGGGTGCGGGTGCCACGATCGAAAGCTTTACCGGTGCGGCAACCGTCGCCGGCGTCTCCTTGTGCGACATCGCCGGCAGCAGCAAAGCCAGCCCGCCCAGCTCCAGCACCAGGCCGATGCCCAGCGCGACCGCGAAGCGCCGGCCATCGCCTTGGGCATCCATCCGCATCTCTGAATGTATCATTACCGCCATGAAAGCAAACCCCAGAGCAAACTCTTCTAACGCATCGGAGCCTGGCTTACGCCGGACTCCTTTGCAGTTTCTTCGAAGTGTCATCGTCGGCAGGGCTAATACGGCCGCCCTGCCCGCCGATGGTTAGAAGCCGATGGGCATCGACACCGACACGAAGGCCGAAATGCCAGGCAGGACGTAATAATAATCCTGCCCTGAGGAAGCCTGACCTGGGCTCCAGATGATCTGCTGCTGGTTGGTGATGTTGTCGAGGTTCAGCTTGACATCCAAAGCTTGTACGTGCGGCAGCGGGTGAACAAAGGTGTAGCCGCCGACAAGGTTGACGATGTTGTATGGGTTGTACCACCCACCCGGCGCGCGAGTTGTTTGGCTATCCGCGGTGCCGTTGGCGTCAAATTCGCCGCCCACCAGCTGATCGGTGACAGAAGCGTAAATATTGTTCTTGCTGTAGATGATTCCGAAGTTCGAGGTGAATTGCGGAGTTTCGGGGACATAATCGTTGGTGCTGGTGTAATTCGCCTTGTTCAGGCCGGCATTGGCGAACAGGCTGATACCGTTGTCAAAGGTATAGGTTCCTTCGCCTTCAATGCCCTTATAGATCGCACCGCCATTGCTGGTGTAGGTCGTGAAACCGTCAACCGTCGATCCGGTGGTGACGAAGTTGACAAAATGCACGAGGTACACGTCAGCGCCAAGCGCGAGATGCTGGCTCTGATAGGCGAAGCCGGTCTGATAATTCCAGGTCGTTTCTGGCGCGAATGAGTTAAGGGAAGGGTTCGGGACGTTTAGGAAGTTGACGTTCGGCGCAAGGAACCCTTCGGCCACCTGCGCATAGGTCGAGAAGTTGGGCGAGAAGGCGTAGCGGATCTCGGCGCTCGGCAGCAGCTTATCCCAATTATGCTCATAGCCGATGTTGGGGAGCGACGTTGTCGCATACGGGTCTTTGATCTGACGCCGGAAAAACGCGTATTTCGCGCCGACCGTGAAGGTAAGGTTCTGGATCGGCGTGATGTCGAGCTGCGCGTAAGGCTGGAACGTGTAGAGCTGATTATGCTGGTCGCGAACGACCGGCGGAATCCCTTGCGAGTAATCCGTGACATTGCCGTTGGTGAGCGAGGCGTTGGTCACCGCGCGGGTGTTCGTCTGATGATCGAACCAAACGCCGAATTTGACATCGGTCGGGATATTCGCGACCGAGAAGTTCTTCTGCCAGCGGTCGATCGTGCCGACCGAGCGGTAGGAGTTCGTGAAGTCGTTGCCGGGAACACCGGGCTGCAGCGTGCCCCCAGGCGTGAGCAGGACTTCATTCGGTACGCCATCTGGTGCGGTGACACCTCCGGGCAACTGGTCGCCGGGATCGATGCCGTTCAGGTCGCGATGGTAATAGCCATAAGTGTAGACCTTGCCGTCAAACTCCCAGCCATTGCCGAGATTGGACGTCACATCGAGATATTCCATATCGGTGGTGATATGGTCGTTGTTGAAGCGGTTATAAGCCTGCGAGTTCGGGTCGCCATTATAAGCGTAGTTGTGGCCGTAGGCTTCCATCTGGTCGAGCGTCGCGCCGACCGACGGGTTCTGGTAGGTGTTGTTGTACATCGCCAGCGCGGTCACGGTGGTATTGGCGTTGACCGGGACGACCACCTTGCCGAAGAAGTTCTTTCGCTCCTGCGCCGCGCCTTGGAGCGCGCCGCTGCTGCCCAGATGCTCAACGTCAACGATTGCCGAAGCGCCGTTGGCGTCCTGGATCGCTCCGGTGTCAAGCTCGATGCCACCGAGATTGGTGTGATAGCTGCCATACTCGCCATAGGGCGTGACCGTTGTCGTTGCGAGCGGGTTCTTGGTGCGGATGGAGATCGTCCCACCGAACGTGGCGTTGCCAACCGTCTCCGCCGTGCCGGGACCGCGATCAACAATCACCTGACCGATGTCATTGTCCATAAAGAACGAGGTGGTGTGATGTGTGAAGTCGTTAGAATCGCCGATGGGAATGCCGTCAAACGTGACGTTGAACTGGCCGTCCTGAAACCCACGTATGGTGAGACCTTGGTTCTCCATGAGGCCCGGCCCGTTCGGCGAGATCGTCGAGACCGAAGGTGAAAGGGTGGCGGCATCAGCGTAGCTCTCCGAGCCGATCAGCTGCTTCTGGATCGTCCGCTGGCTGATCACCGAGGTCGGCTGGCCGGAGTTCAGCGGCGCCAGCGACGGCGCCTCATAGGGCGCAGTGCCCGGGGTGTTCACGAGATTCGCAGCGCTCCCGCTGCCGGTGGACAGGACCGAGCCGAGATCGAGATTGGCCGGCCCTTGAGTGGACGCGCTCTGCGGCGTCACGCTCTGCGCCTGCGCCTGGGCGGCCGCCGGCACAGTAGCAAGCATTACACCAAAGCCAGACATCGCCAGGCAAAGCACCCGGTACGATGACGCACGCCCAAGAACGCGGCGTAACGTGAAGTGATAGACCATCGTAAGCTAAGCTCCCAGACTGAATTTATATCCGCACGCCAGCAAAAGTGATTCGGCGTATTTCCAGGCCCTTAGCTGAACTGATTAAAATGTTCGCTTTCATTTCAGAGAAAGTTTTATGACATACTTTGAAACATGAGCTAACTCCAAGTTACCAAAAAGGCAACTTTGACGCATTTTCATTTGATATCAATCTTGTAGTAACAACTACCTGTCGCCGACAAAAAACACGCGGAGATGCCTCTCCGCGTGTTCACTCGGCCTTGGGAGCGCAGGCGCAGAGCCTAGCGCCCGGGGCTTCAGTTGGCCGGCGCCCCCGGCTGCGCGGCGATGCCGATATCGGTTACGCCGGCCTTCCGGGCGGCATCGATTACGGTGATGAAGTGCTGGAAGGCGGTCGCCTTGTCGGTGGCGATGGTCAGCTCGGTCTTGTCCGGGGCGCCATCGGCCGCGAACATGGCGGTGAGCTGGTCGGGCGTCATCACCTGGTCCTTCACCTTGATGGTGCCGTCGGCCAGCACATTCACGGTGAATTTCGGGTGCGGCAGCACATCAGTCTGGCTGGAGACCGGCAGCTGCAGGTTCACGCCCTTGTCGGGGATCATCTGCAGCGTGACGATGATGAAGAATACCAGCAGGAACAGCATCACGTCGATCATCGGAATGATCTCGATGCGCGCCTTCTTGTGCTCGAAATAACGCAACTTCATTTTCTTAACTATTCGCCATGGCCGGGTTGCGCCGCGGCGCGCCGACTGCTGCCGGCGCCGATGCGTCGGTGCGGTTGATGATCAGTGTTTTCATGGAATCCAGCTGGTGCATGATCAGCCGCACCTGATTGGTCAACGCATTATAGCCCGTCAGGCCAAGCATGGCGATGAAAATGCCGAACGCCGTGGCGACCAGCGCATCGGCAACGCCAGACGTCACATCGGCCGGCGCATGACCCGGCTGGGCCAGCACGGAAAAGGCATGGAACATGCCGATGATGGTGCCGAACAAGCCGAGCAGCGGCGCCAGGGTCACCACCGTGTCGAGGATCCACAAACGGCGATCGACCATCGGGGCGATCAGCATGATCGATTCGTCCAGGCGGTTGGCCATCGCCTCGGCGGACACTGCGTGCAAATGGCGCTGCGCGGTGGCCAGGAGGGCGGCTTCAGGCAAGTTGCGCGCGCGCGTGTGCAACTCGGCCAGATCGCTCTGGCTCAGCTTTTCGCGACTGGCGGTCGCATGGATGATGGACTTGCCCAGAATGATCGTGCTGCGCAGCGACCAGGAGCGGTCGATGATCACGGCGAGCGCGACCAGCAGCAGCGCCGCGAGGATGTAAAGGACGCCATCCGAGTAAGCGGCCAAATGAATGATATACGCGTATGACAAAATGTATCCCTCCATCTTTCGAGGGCGCCGATACAGCAAGTCCACGGCGTACAGTGTGATAAATTTATGTCAGTAATTCTCGAATAATCGTTAGGTTGGAAAAACCCCTATGCCTAACTAGAAATATTTCCATTCCCCAAAAAATCCCTGGCAAAGAACAGCACGGAAAATGCATGATGCAGCTCGCGGCCGCGGTTTAAAAAAGAGGTGCAAAAGCTACTTTAGGGCATTGTCGCCGACAACGCCTATGACCCAACGTTAAAAAGTTTTTTTGCTTCTTTTTGTTCACAAAAAGAAGCCTTCCCCTTCGTCTACTTCGGCTTGCTTAGCGCCGCGCGGAGCCCTCAGGGCTGAGGTCGCAAACGCGTCATGAAATTGTCAACCTTGTAGTGTTGCGGATGGTTCGGAAGAGTTTGTAATTGACACTACATAGATGATGACCAGCTCCTCACGTCAATATGGCAACGCCTTGTCCGCCCGCCACCTCGCGCGGATTTGGCGCCCCATGCTGCTTGCCTTGTGCCTGGCGCTGCTCGGCTTCGGCACGGTCTGGGCGTTCCGCCCGGTCTCTTCCGGTGCCACGCTGGTGCTCTATTCCGCCGTCGGCTACGCGCCCCAGGTGGTCAGGGCGTTTGTGAAGCAGACCGGAATCCGTGTCACCATCATCGACATGTCAACCGGCCCGCTGCTGGCCCGCGTCTCCGCCGAAGGACGTCGCGCTGACTGGTCGCTGGTCTGGTTCGATGGCGACGCCGCCGCCACAGCGCTCGACCAGAGCGGCCTGCTGGCGCGGCACAGCGCGCCAGCTCTGCCCTGGACCAAGCTCGGCCTGGCGCTGCTGCCCGCCGACGGCGCCTACACCCCGACGGGCGTCACCCTCGCCGGCGTGTTCTCGGTGCCCAAAAGCCGCGCGACGGAAAAACTCGACTGGAACACGCTGCTCACGCCTGCGGAGACGGGCAAATTCGGCCTCGCCAACCCGCAGCTTTCCGGTCCCGCCTATCTGCTTCTTGCCAACCTGCTGGCGCTGCATGGCGGCTGGCCGCAGGGCCAGGGGTTTCTGCGCGCGCTGCAACACAACGGCATGCGGCTTTATCCCACCAATCCAAGCAACGAACTCGCCCTGCAGACCCGCCAGATCGACCTGGCGGTGGCACAGAGTTCCGCTGCCTACGCGTTAGCAAAACGCGATCCTGCGTTCACGGTGATCGTGCCGCCCCGCCCAGCGATCCTGCCCAGCGTGATCGCCATCGCCGCCGACCTGCCGGCGCACCGGCGCGCCGCTGCGGAGGCGTTCATCCGCTTCGCGATGAGCCCGAAAATCCAGGCGCTGCGCCAGGCCAGCCACTCTTCGGACGCGCTGTACTGGCCCGTCACCACCGACACCCCGAGCCCGCCAGACCTGCCGCCGCTCGACCACCTGCCGGTGACGATCCTGAACCCTGCGCGCTGGGGTGCCAGAGAGGCGGTCATCGGCGCTTGGTTCGACCGCCTGACCGCGCAGCCATGACTATTTTTGTCCCCGCCCTGCGCCTGCGCAGGCAATCCGGCGCGTCGCTGCTGCTGCTCGTTTTCGGCTTGCTGTTCGTCTATCCGCTGCTGCGTTTTCTGCTCCTGCCGCTGGTCCCGGCGCTGGGACCGCTGGGCAGTATCGGCGTCGCGACCCAGCAGAGCGGCCTGTCGGCGCGGGCCATCCTCGACACGCTGCAGCTCAGCCTGGTCACCGCCGCGGTCACCGTTCCGGCCGGCATTCTGTTCGCCTTCCTGCTGGAATGCCGCGCCTGGTCCGGCAACCGCCTGCTCGCCATGACGCTGTGGCTGGTTTTCGTGCTGCCGAGCTATCTCGTCGCCACCGGGTTCCAGATCCTGTTCGGCTGGGCTGCCTTACGCGGCAGCCTGCTCCAGCATTTGTTCTTCAGCGCGCCGGGCATCGTGCTGCTGCTGGCCCTCAAGGGGCTGCCCTTCTGTGTGCTGGCGGCGCGCACCGGCTGGCGCGCGATCGGCGGCGAAATTGGCGACGCGGCGCGGGTCCATATCACCGACGCCTGGCGTCGCCGGCTGCTGCTGCTGCGCCTGCTGCTGCCCACCGCCGGCGCCGGTTTCGTCATCGTCTTCGTCGAAGTGCTGCAGGATTTCGGCATCGCCGCGACGCTCGGCGCGCAGATCCATCTGCCGCTGATCATCTACGCCATCTATGAGCAGCTCACGACCATGCCGATCGACTTCGCCGCCGCGGCGCGGCTCAGCTGGTGGCTGGTGCTGCTCGCCGGGCTCGCCGTGGCGCTGCATCTGGGGATTGTCGTCCGCTATACCAGCGCCCTGATCCATGGCCGGCAGCGCGAATTTTTGCGCCCGCTTTGCCACCGGGCCGAGGCCGTGGCGGCGACCATCGCCCTGGCCGTCCTGGTCGCGCTCGGCCTCGGCGTGCCCCTCGGCGCCCTGCTGGCGGAGGCTCTGCAGCCCACCCCTGGCGCCTTTCTGCCGCTGGGGACGCTCACCAGCCTGGGCAACTCCGCCGCCTATGCCAGCGTCGCCGCCGCGCTCGCCATCCTGCTGGCGGCCGGCCTCGCCGCCCGGGCGGGGCGCTCCGGCCGCCTGCGCCACGCGCTCGACCTCATCACCCTCGGCAACATGGCCGTGCCCGGCCTGGTGCTCGGTGCCGCCTATGTGATCGCCTTCAACAATGCTTGGGCGCCACTCTACGGCACGCCGCTGTTGCTGCTGGCCGGCTATGTCGCCACCCATGCGCCGATGCTCGTGCGCTTCCTGCAGCCCGCCCTGGGCCAGCTGCACATCAACCTCGCCGATGCCGGCAGGGTGCATGGGCTCAGCTTCCCCCGCCGCCTGCAGCGCCTCCATATCCCGCTGCTCCGCCGGCCTTTGCTCTGGGGCTGGTGCCTGGCGTTCAGCCAGATCCTGTTCGAGCTGCCGGTCTCGGAATTGCTCTATCCCGCCGGCCGGCCGCCCCTCGGTGTGGCGCTGCTGCAACTCGACCAGAGCCTGAATTACGTCGAGGAGGCGCGGCTGGCCCTGTGCGGCATCCTCGTCTGCCTCGCCGCCATCGGCCTGGCCGCGCTGCTCGCCACCGACGATCCCTCCCCGGCCCCGCCCTCCCCGGCCCCGCCCTCCCCGGCCCTGCAGGAGCGTTCATGACCCTTCTCCGCCTCGAAAATGTGCGCAAGCGCTATGACCAGACCCAAGTCCTGCACGATATCGGACTGCAGCTGGAGGCAGGCGAATTCCTGGTCCTGATCGGCGGGTCCGGCTCCGGCAAGACGACGATTTTACGCACCGCGGCAGGGTTGGAGCGCGTCACCGCCGGCCGGGTCAGCCTCCGCGAGTATACGGTCGACGACCCGCAAACCGCGCGGTTCGTGCCGCCCGCGCAGCGCCGCCTCGGTATGGTGTTCCAGGACTACGCGCTGTGGCCGCATCTTTCCTGTCTGGAAAATGTCGCGGCCGCGCTACCCGCGCGCACTCAAGGCCGCCTGAACCGTGCGCAAGAGATGCTGGAGCGGATGCAGATCGGTGCGCTCGCGCAGCGCCGCCCCGCGCGCCTCTCCGGCGGCCAGCAGCAGCGCGTCGGCATCGCCCGCGCCCTGGTCGCGCAGCCGGACCTGCTGCTGCTCGACGAGCCGTTCTCCAGCCTCGACCCGGAGATCCGCGAGCAGCTGCGCATCGATATCCGCGCCCTGGCGCGCGAAACCGGCACGGCGTCCCTGCTCGTCAGCCACGACCCCACCGATATCTGGCGCCTGGCCGACCGCGTCGCCGTGTTGGAGGCCGGCCGCATCACCCAGCTCGCCACCCCGGAAAGTCTCTTCGACCGCCCAGCCACGCCCCATGTGGCGCGCTTCAGCGGCGCCCAGGGCGGCTTTCCGGCGGTCCCGGCTCAGGAGAATGGCTTAACCGGCGTCCGGCTCGGCGCGGTGTTTCTCCCGGCTCCTCTGGCCCCATCTTGCGCGCCGGAGCTGACCGCCTATTTCCGCCCCCAGGATGTCGTCTCCCAACCGGCATGCACGGCCGGCCCGGGCCTGCCGGCCACGCTGGAGCATTGCGTCTTCGAGGCCGGCGCATGGCTCGCTTACTGGCGCGTCGCCGGCCTCACCGCCCTCATTTGCAGCCGGGAGAGGCAAAAACCCGGTGCTGCGGCCCGGCTGACCATACCGGGCGACAAAATCTTCCTCTATCCGCGCGAAGGAAGCGGACCGCCATAGGACCTAGCTTTCCAGCGCGGCGTCCTGTGCGGAGCCTGCCAATCCGCCGCGGTTCACGTGCGACTTTCTAAGACTCCTTACCCATCAGCTCGCGCTTAGCTTTGACCAACGCTGCCAGGCAGCGGTCACGCCATGCTTTGCGTGCATCGAGTTGACCGGCAGCCGTGTTTTGTCGGCGCTGCGCTTCAATCGCAGCTACCAGCGCCTTACCCCAAGGGCGTGGATCGGCTTGCTCCTTCGCCAGGTCGTGATACATGGGGCCGAGTTTGTCGCAGTAATCAGCGATACCGCCTTGCGCATTGAGGTCGATCGTCTCGAATGGTCCCATAAAAAACCAGCGCAGACCAAGACCTTCGGAGACTGCGGCATCAACATCGGCCGCGCTGCAGATATCATCCTCAACCAGGCGGAATGCTTCGCTCAACACTGCGCTTTGCAAACGGTTGACGACAAAGCCCGCAACCTCACGGTTCAGCTGGATCGGGACCTGTCCGATACGCTTCATTAACGCTTTTGTACGGTCGACAACTTCGGGCGCCGTCCAGGGAGCGGGCACCAGTTCAACCAATGGAATCAGATGCGGGGGGTTGATAGGATGTGCGACCAGGCAACGCTCCCGCCCAGGAATATCCGCTGTGAAGGAAGAAGCAGGCAGACCAGAAGTCGAGCTCGCGATCACCGCATCGGCTTTCGCCAGTGGTGCCAGCTCCTTGTATAGTGCCAGCTTAATCGGCAGCCGCTCAGGCGCGCTCTCCTGGATATAATCGGCATCGCGTACCGCTCGGGCGAGGGTATCAACGGGCTTAAGCCGCGCCAGGACCATCTCCGCCGATTGGCCGTTCAGCAAATCCTGCGCCACCAGTGCCTCGGCCGCGGTTTTCGCAAAACCGAGTGCAGCATCAACCGAAGCGGGTGATGGATCATATAATGTAACGTCGAAACCCGCGCGCGCGAAGACCAGGCTCCAGGAGCCGCCCACGAGACCACAGCCAACAACAGAAATATTTTTCATAGCACCCCTCGTTAGGTATTGTTCAATCTGCCGCGGCAAGACTGCCGAAATTAGGCCCTTTGATCTGATTCTTACACAACGGCGCTGATCATTCCGTCACGGACAACTGTCCGGCCGCGAGAAATAACCAATGGCCCGCACCCCACCCGCCCGTTGTTTAGCAACGGACAACGGGTGAGAGAGGACCGAGTATTTTCTAAACTTCTTAGTTCTCCAATGCGATCAGTAACATAGAAAACCAAAAAGACTACGACGCCTCCGAGTCAGACGCCTCGAACCTCGGGCCTTCCAACGCTTCGCTCCAGCAGACGATCCAGCAGCGGATGGCCGCTGGGCACAAGCCCACGTCTGGCTCAGGCGTTGATCCCTGGCTATTCACCCGGCCCTCGGCTTCATCGGGAGGCCGCACGTGAATTTGCTGGCCCTGAACGGGGCGCTGGCGGCTATTTAAGGGACCGCCCCAAGCCGCAAGACGGCGGGGACTGGGGACAAAGCCGTCCTACGGCGGATGGCGGAGACCAGCGATCCGCGGCGGCATTTGAGTTGCGTATCGGCGACGCAACGATATGATCAGATCATGGACGCGGCAACCGAAGGTTCCCCGCATTGGCAGCTGGAGACTGCGGGAGGGCAGAACCGGCTTACCCTCTCCGGTGACTGGACCGCGCAGCGCGGCAGCCTGCCCCGCTTTCCTGCGGATGGGCTGCGGGCCGCGCGGCCGGCGGCACCGCTCGTCTTCGATACGGCGCCGCTCGGCCGCTGGAACAGCGCGCTCGTCACCTTCCTGTGGGAAGTACGGCAGGCGGCGGCGGACGCCGGCATCGCCTTCGACGGTGCGAACCTGCCGTCTTCCGCCAACAAGCTGCTCGGCCTCCTGCCCCCGGCACGCGTTACCCAGAAGCCGCGGCGCCGCGGCTGGTTCAACCCGCTCGCCGCCCTGGGCAGCTGGACGCTCGACAGCCTCACCGAAGTCGGCGTGCTCACCGAACTGACCGCCACCACCACCTGGAACGGCGCGCGGGCGGTGCTGGGGCGAAGCCGCATGCGCCCGGTCGATCTGCTCGCCAATATTCGCGATGCTGGCCCGGACTCGCTGCTTATCGTCAGCATCGTCAACTTCCTGCTCGGCGCCATCCTGGCCTTCGTCGGCGCCGTGCAGCTCGAAAAATTCGCGGCCGGCGTCTATGTCGCCGATCTCGTCGGCATTGCCATGGTCCGGGAAATGGCGGCCGTGATGACGGCCATCATCATGGCCGGGCGCACGGGCGGCGCCTATGCGGCGCGCATCGCCACCATGCTCGGCAATGAGGAGATCGACGCGCTGACGGTGACCGGCATTCCGGTCTCAAGCTACCTCATCCTGCCCTCGGTGCTCGCACTCGTCATCACCATGCCGCTTCTCTATCTCTACGGTTGTCTTGTCAGCATGGTCGGCGGTTGCGTCGTCGCGGTCGCCATGCTGCATGTGACGCTCGCGGGCTATGTGACTCAGACTCTGGGCGCAGTGCCCTTCAGCCAGTTCATATTCGGCTTCATCAAGGCCATTGTTTTCGCCGTCTTCATCGGGCTTATCAGCTGCCGCATCGGCCTCAAGGCCGGGCGGAGTGCGGCCGATGTCGGCATCGCCGCGACCCGCGCCGTGGTGGTTGGCGTGGTGGGCGTAATTGCGATCGATTCACTCTTCGCGGTGATCGCCAATGCCATCGGTATTTGACATGGCGGTGGAAGCGCCAGCGTCACATTCGGCGCCGCTTCTCAGGCTCGACGGCGTCACCCTCGCTTATGGGCCAAAAGTCATCCAGAAGAACATCTCCATGGACGTACGGCGGGGGAGTGTCTTCGCCGTCATGGGCGGATCGGGCTGCGGCAAAAGCACCGTCCTGCGCAGCATGATCGGCCTTCTGCGGCCTGCCGCCGGGCACTACCGGCTGGAGGGCGTAGACTACTGGGCCGCGAATGACGCACGGCGCACGATGATGGCGCAGCGCTTCGGCGTTCTGTTCCAGAGCAGCGCACTCTGGAGTTCCATGACGGTCGGCGAGAATGTCGCCTTGCCGATGCAGATGAATACGCGGCTGGATGCGACATCCATACGCGCGCAAGTGGAACTCAAGCTCGGCCTCGTGGGCATGCTACAAGCCATTGACCAGTACCCATCGGAACTTTCGGGCGGCATGAAGAAGCGCGCGGGACTGGCGCGTGCGCTGGCGCTCGACCCGGATATCCTGTTCTTCGACGAGCCTTCCGCCGGGCTCGACCCTATCACCTCGGCGCGGCTCGACGAGCTCATTCTCAATCTGCGCGACGGGCTGGGGGCGACCATCATCATCGTCAGCCACGAATTGCCGAGCCTCTTCACCATTGCCGATGACGGCATTTACCTCGACAATGTCACCAGGACCCCGATCGCCCACGGCTCACCGCGCTATTTGCGGGACCATTGCGACGACCCGCAGGTGCGCGCCTTCATGCAACGCCTACCCTCCAACACGGCCTGACCGGAGACACAGGACATGGGAAACAGGCAAACCGTCGTCGGCGCCTTCGTCTTGGGCGGGATCATCCTGGCGCTCGGCGCCATCGTCCTGTTCGGCCAGATCAACCCGTTCAACCGGGTCGTACGAGCGGTGGTGGTGCTCCAGGGCTCGGCCTCCGGCCTTTCCATCGGCGCGCCGGTGACCTTTCGCGGCGTGCCGTTGGGTTCGGTGAGCAATATTGAACTCACCTTCGACCGGCGCACCTTCACCGCCTATATCCCGGTGACGCTGGTGCTGGACCCGCACCGCGTGCACCGCACCGACACGAAGGGAATCATCGGCGTCGAGGAACTCGTCCGCCGCGGCTTGCGGGCACAGGTGAATATTCAAAGCCTGGTGACCGGGCAGGCGGCCATCGAACTCAATTTCGCCCCGAGCGCGCCGGCCGTGATGCACCCGGGGCTTTCGAAATACCCCGAAATTCCCGTCCAGCAATCCGTCCTGCAAAGGACGCAGAGGACGCTGGAAGAGCTGCCGTTGCAGAAGATGGCCGAAAATATCAACAAGTCGCTCGAGAGCATTCGCATCTTGAGCGACAGGCTGGACGAGGACATGCCGGCTCTCATCGCGAGCGCGCAGCAAACCTCCAACCAGTCGCGCGTCCTGGTGGAGACCGCGAACAAGACGCTCGACAGGCTGGGGACAGAGCTGACGACCACACTTTCCGGCATCAACACAATGACTTCTGCCGCCACCACGCAGCTGAATGGGCGCGGTGCCGACCTCCACGCGCTGCTGCTCAACGCGAATACCGCCATATTACAGACACGGCAGACGTTGACTGAGCTGCGCAGTTTGACCTCTGCCCGCTCCGACCAGCGCGCCAATATCGACGCGACCCTCCGTGACCTTGCCGCCGCCGCCGCCGCCATGCGCGGCTTCGCCAGCGAGATTGAACGCGAGCCACAACTTCTGTTGATGGGACGCCAGCCGTGAGACACCCCCCCTGCCCCCGCCGCTGGCCGCACCTGGCCCTTCTCGCTTTCGGCATGACCGCTGGCCTCGCCGCCTGCGCCGCGCCGCCTCTCAAGGTCTATACGCTCGACGCGCCCGCCGTCCTGGTGGATGCCGGTCCCGCGCAGGCGCCGGCGAGCCTGGAGGTGTGGCGCATCGTGCTGCCCGATTACCTCGACACGCAGGACATCGTGCTGCGCGAGGGCAACCAGGTTAACCGCAGCAACCACGCCCGCTGGGCGAGCCGGCTTTCGATCGGCGCCACCGACCTCATCACCGCCCGCCTCGCCGCCGCACGGCCTGACCTCTTCATCACCGACCAGCCGCTGGTGAGCCCGGCGCGCTACCGCCTGTTCATCAATATCAGCCGGCTGGATGTGAGCTGGGACGGCACGGCCTCGCTCGCCGCTGACTGGACGATTGTGCCGCGCGATGAGCGGCGCCCGGAGCTGCATGACCGCACCGCCTTTGCGGTCACCGGCCCGGTGAAGACCGACGCGGATGTTGTGGCGCTCACCAATGCCGCGCTGGATGAGTTGGCAGTGCGGATCGAACGGGACGTGAGCCACGAACTGCCGCAGCGCGGCTAGGGGCCTTGAGCCGGTCGCTGAACGCCTGATCCGTCTTGTCGGCGCGCATGGCGATGCGTTTCGCTCGGTCAGCGAGCATCTTGGTGGCCCAGCCGCTGACGGTTCGCCCCATTGGACTGGCTTTGGTCCCCCTTTTGCGCCGAACCAAATCCGATCCGTCAAATACCGGGGATCAAACCTGTGTCTCGCAGCCGTTGTTGCGGTATCGTATTGACTTGACCACCACCTCGCGATGTGAAATATTTTCTCTGTCCTGAATAATTTTGCATAGTCAGCAAGGCCGCAATCGCCGGACAGGACGGAGGGAACGTGGACGGCACCACTAAACCTGCCGCAGTTGGGGATTGGGATGAGGAGGTCGAGCTCGCGACGCGGGCGGCTTGGCTGCATTTCGTCGGAGCATTGACCCAGAGCGAGGTGGCGCAGCGTCTTAATGTTGCACCCTCCAAGGCCCATCGGCTAATCGCCCGGGCCCAGCGCGACGGGTTGGTACAGGTCTTCGTAGAAGGGCCTACGGCCGGCTGCGTGGCACTGGAAGCCGCGTTGGCCGAGCGGTGCGGCCTCACCTATTGCCATGTTGCGCCCGATCTCGGCGAGGAGGGCTTGCCGCTGCGCACGCTAGGCCGGGCTGGGGCGGCCTATCTGCGCCGCACCCTGGAAAGCGGTGGGCATCATATCATTGGTGTCGGCCATGGCCGCACGCTTGCCGCCGCGGTGGAAGCCCTACCCCGACTTTCGTTGCCCAAACTCACCGTGGTCTCGCTGCTCGGCGGCCTGCCCCGCCAGGCGCGTGCCAACCCATTCGACGTAATCCACCGGCTTTCGGAGCGCAGCGGTGCCGAGGCGCTGATTGTGCCGGTGCCGTTCTTCGCGCGGCGGGCTGAGGACCGCGCTGTGCTACTCGCGCAGAACGGGGTGAAGGAGGCATTCGACTGCGCCGCGGAAGCAAGCCTGCATGTGCTCGGCGTCGGCGAGGTGCATGAGACGGGCTTTCTCATGACCAGTGGCGCGGTCCATGCGGAAGAAATCGCGGCACTGCGCCAGGCTGGCGCTAAAGGCGAACTGCTCGGCCGTTATTTCGATGCGTCGGGCCAGCGGGTCGTGTCGCCGCTGCATGACCGCGTCATTGCGCTCGACCCGGAACGGGTGCGCGGGCGCGCGATCGCCCTCATCGCCGGCGGCCCGGGCAAAGAACACGCGATCGCCGCGGCGCTCGCCACCGCCCTGCCGACCGCCTTGATCATCGACGAGCGAACCGCGCGGCGCCTCATCACCCAACTCGACCGCCGAAACAACAAAACAAACAATAAGGGAGAGGAACATGTACGAGACGGAAAAGGACCTTGCCCGTAGCCTGGTAGCAGGCAGGATCGGCCGGCGCGAGTTCGGTCGGCGCATGGCAGCGCTTGGTTTGACCGCCACGGCCGCCGGCAGTTTTTCGATAGCGGCGGCACGGCGTGCCATGGCGGCAAATTTCAACTGGCAAGCCTATAAGGGCCAGTCGATCCATCTACTGCTCAATAAGCATCCCTACGCGGATGCGATGATCGCCGATCTGGATACGTTCAAGTCGCTCACCGGCATGAATGTGACGTACGACATCTTTCCGGAAGACGTTTATTTCGACAAGGTGACGGCGGCGCTCTCCTCGCGTTCCACCCAGTACGACGCCTTCATGACCGGCGCCTATCAGACTTGGCAATATGGCCCGGCGGGCTGGCTCGTCGATCTCAACGACTATATCAACGACGCATCGAAGACCGCGCCGGAATATGATTGGGACGACGTGACCGCCAACCTGCGCGCCTCAACTTCCTGGTCCGGCGTCCCGGGCGCGCCGCTCGGCGGGCCGAGTTCCAAGCAGTGGGCTGTGCCCTGGGGCTTCGAGCTTTACTGCCTCAGCTACAACAGGCGCATTTTCGACCAGCTCAAGCTGGAGCCGGCGAAAGACCTTCCGGGCCTCATTGAGATTGCCGAGAGAATCGCCAAGGATGCCGGCGGCCCCTATGGGATCGGCGTCCGCGGCAGCCGCTCCTGGGCGACGATCCATCCGGGCTATCTCTCGGCCTATACAAATTCTGGCGCCCAGGACTTCACCGTGAGCAACGGTAAGCTCACCGCCGCGATGAACTCCCCACAATCGAAGGCTTTCAACAAGCTTTGGGTCGAGATGATCCAGAAGGCCGGGCCGTCCAACTGGGCGACCTATACTTGGTATCAGGTCGGCACTGATCTCGGCGCCGGCGCCTCGGGCATGATCTACGATGCCGACATCCTCGGCTATTTCATGAATGCCGGCACCAAAGAGGCGGGAAATATCGCCTTCGCGCCGATCACGCCCAATCCGCAGATGAGCCATCCCACCTCGAATGTGTGGATCTGGTCGCTTGCCATGTCGAACTTCTCGGGCAACAAGGATGCCGCTTGGTATTTTATCCAATGGGCAACCGGCAAGCAGCACGACCTGTTCGGGGCGCGCAAGGCAAATCTGGTCAACCCGGTACGCAACAGCGTCTGGAAGGACCCCGAATTCCGCGCGCGCATGGCGAAGAATTATCCCGGCTATCTGGAGCAGTTCGCCATCGATTCCCCGGACGCGAAAATCTACTTCACCCCCCAGCCATTGTTCTTCAACGCGACCACCGACTGGGCGGCTGCGTTGCAGCAGATGGTGGCGAACCAGACCAGCGTCGATGACGGGCTCGACGCTTTGGCAAACAAGATCGACCGCCAACTCCGTGAGGCGGGCATCGGCTGAACCGAAAGGGGGCGGCCCGCCGCCCCCCAACCTGCGCATGCCGTTTTCCTCACTCCGGATGAAAAACGATGAGCGATCTTGCCCAGGCCAAGCTCCTTAGCGTCCCCCGGATGCGCCGGGGTGCGCTGCTGCCCTATCTGCTGACCCTGCCCGCTTTGCTCGTTTGCATCGGCATTTTGGTGCCGTTCTTCGTCGCGGTTGGCTACAGCATGCAGCGCTACAACCTCGCCTTTCCAATGGGGCGTTCCTTCATCTGGTTCGGCAATTACATCGGCCTGCTGACCGATCCGGAATTCTGGCGTACGGTCGAGGTCTCGCTGGTCTACACGGTGGCGACGGTGGGCATCGAGTTGCTGTTTGGCCTCGGCATCGCCTTGTTGTTGCGTGACCGGAACCACCTTAACAACATGATCTCGGTGGCCCTTCTGCTGCCGCTGATGACCGCGCCGGCAATCGCTTCGCTGATGTGGAAGCTGATGACCAACCCAAATTTCGGCGTATTTTCATGGGCCCTTGCGCAGATCGGCTGGCCAGGATTCCGCTGGGCTTCGGATCCGCATACCGCCATGCTGACGGTCGTTCTTGTGGATATCTGGGTCTACACGCCCTTCATCATGATCCTGCTGCTTGCGGGGTTACGCAGCCTTCCGCAGGCGCCCTTCGAGGTCGCTCGGCTCGACGGGGTACCCGCGCATTTCGTGTTCTTCCGCATCACGCTGCCGATGCTGTTCCCCTATATCATCACCGCAGCACTGTTCCGCTTGCTCGATTCGATTCAGCAATTCGACATCATCTACGCGATGACGCAGGGAGGGCCGGGAAATTCTCTGCTCGTCTTCCAGGTTGGTGCCTATCTCGACTTTTTCCAAAATACCAATGTCGGCCGCTCGGCTGCAGAGTTGATGATCCTTTGGGCGATCACCTATGCGCTTTCCAACCTGTTCGTGAAGCAATGGTACAAGCTCAGGGAGAAAACCCATGGTGCGGCCTGACCTACTCAAGCTCGTTCTACGCGGGCTGGCACTCGCGGCGGTCGTAATCTTCTTCCTCTTTCCGATCTTCTGGATCCTGCTGATGTCGTTCCAGACGAACACGCAGATTCTGCGCCTGCCGCCCCGGCTATTCTTTGCGCCGACTCTCGCAAACTATACCGCATTAATCTCAGGCACGCTGCACACCGCCTCGGGGACGCTGCAAATCACCTTCCTGCGTAATCTCGGGAACTCTTTCCTGCTCTCCACCTGTTCGGTGATCGTCTCGCTCACACTCGGCGTACCTGCGGCCTACGCCTTTGCGCGCTTCCGCTTCCGGCTCGGCGAGAACATCGCCTTCACCTTGCTCTCCTTCCGCTTTGCGCCGCCGCTGCTCGTGCTGTTGCCGCTCTCGCTTGATTTCCAGCAGATCGGCCTCTCCAACACCTATGTCGGTCTGATCTGGGTCTATCAGCTGATCTGCCTGCCGTTGATCCTCTGGATCGTGCGCGGCTATTTCGAAGATTCGAGCCCCGATATCGAGCATGCCTACCGGGTCGACGGACATTCCTGGTGGCGCGCTTTTTCACGCATCGCGGTGCCGCTCGCGCGGCCGGGGATCGCGGCGGCGGGGTTGCTCGCCTTTATTTTCGCGTGGAACAATTTTGTCTTCGCGCTGATCCTCGCTTCGGCTGACAAACAGCCCGTGACCGTGGGCGCGCTCGCCTTCGTGACCGCGGCGGGCATCCAATACGGCCAGATCGCGGCGGCAATCGTGCTGTCGATCCTGCCGACGCTGATTCTCGCTCTCTATGCGCAACGCTGGCTGGTCGAGGGACTTAGCCTTGGCGCGGTGAAAGGATGACCATGGCCGGGATCACCGCGGAGCGGATTTCCGTCATCTATGGCAAGCGACGGGTGCTGCGCGAGGTCTCGCTCGAGGTGGCGGCAGGCAAGACGCTGGTGCTCTTCGGCCCCTCGGGCGCAGGCAAATCGGTGCTTCTGCGCGCCATCGCGGGATTAGAACCGAACACACAAGGGTTGGTGCGCATCGCCGGCGCGGATGTCTCGGCACTGGGGCCCGAACGGCGCGGCGTCGGCGTCGCCTTCCAGAATTTCGCGCTCTACCCGCACTTCAGTGCCTTCGACAATATCGCAAGCCCGCTGCGCGCGCAGGGCGTGGTGGCGGGCGAGATCGGCAGGCGGGTCGAAAAGATCGCCGCCCTGCTCAAGATCGGCCATGTACTCAACCAATTTCCCCGTGAGCTCTCAAACGGGCAGAGACAGCGTACCGCCCTAGCCCGCGCGCTGGTGGGTGAGCCCAAGGCGCTCCTGCTCGACGATCCGTTGCGCAATGTCGACGCCAAACTGCGCTACGAAATGCGGCTCGAATTGCCGCGCCTGTTGCGTGGCTTCGGCGCCGCGGTGATCTATGTAACGCAGGATTTTCGCGAGGCGATGGCGCTCGGCGACGAGGTCGCCATTCTCGCCGGTGGCGAGCTGCTGCAGCTGGGTACGCCGGAGACAATCTATGCGACGCCGAACAATGTCGCAGTGGCGCGGCTGTTCGGCGATCCGCCTATGAACTTGCTAGCCGTGGAGACTGAAACGCGCGGCGGCGAGACGGTCGCAGCGATCGCTGGGTTCCGCTTCCGCTTCGTCGCGTCGGCGGAGGCGGCCGGCAAGGCTCTGCTCGGCATCCGCCCCGACGCGCTGGCGCTCGTGCCTGCGGGTACGCGGGGGGCCGCGCCAATGACCATACTTGCCGACACGCCACTGCACGACCGACACGTACTGTTGGTGCGTGCCAAAGACGGCAACGAGCTGGTCGTCTCGAGCCGTGTGCCGGCCACGAGCGATGAGGTTTGGGTGAAGCCAGACGTCGCGCTGCTCTTCGCGCAGGCGAGCGGACTGCATATGGCGACGGCGGTACAGGAAAGGGCGATGGCATGACGTTGCAGCTCGCGTCGGTCTGCAAAACCTACCGGCGTTTCGGCAAACCGCCGGTCGCCGCAGTAAAGTTGCTTGATCTGGAAGTGGCGGACGGCGAGACCATGGCGCTGCTCGGCTCCTCGGGCTGCGGCAAAACCTCATCTCTGCGCATGATCGCGGGTTTCGAGGCGGTGACCAGTGGGGCGATCAAGCTCAAAGCGCGGCGCATCGACACACTTCCGCCGGCCAGGCGTGGCGTCGCCATGGCTTTCGAGACCTATGCGCTGTACCCGCCATTGACCATCGCTGAGAATATCGGCTTCGCCCTCGCCGCCGACCGCTCCGCACGCGGATCAGCGGCCAGCCGGGTGCGGCAAATCGCGGATCTGCTGGAGATCACGCCGATCCTCGAGCGCAGACCTGCGGGACTTTCCGGCGGCGAGCAGCAGCGCGCCTCGCTCGCCCGGGCGCTGATCCGCAATGTCGATCTGCACCTGCTCGACGAGCCGATGAGCCAGCTCGAACCGCAGCTCCGCGCGGTGCTGCGTGGACGGGTGAAATCGCTGCTGCGCGAGCGTGGCTATACGGCGGTCTTCGTGACCCATGACCAGACCGAGGCGAATGCGCTCGCGGACCGCATCGCGGTGATGGAAGGCGGCGTGCTGCAGCAATGCGGGACCGCCGAAGAATTGCGCGAACGGCCAAGCAACACGTTCGTGGCGACGTTTTTCGGCGAACCGCCGATGAACCTGTTGCCGGCGATTGCCGAGCCGGCCGTGGCACGTCTCACGGGGGCGCCCGAGATCGCACTGCCACTCGCGGTGCCACTGGCGCTCGCCGAAGGCCAAGCGATCGAGATCGGGATCCGGCCGCATCGCATCCAGCTCGGCAATTTTCCGTTGCGCGGAATCGTGCTGTCCAACCAGTGGCTTGGCGACGAGGCGCATATCGCGGTGGAATTTGCCGGTCGCACGATCGTGGCAGTCAGTCCCGTGCGGATCGCCGTGCGCGCGGGCGACGCAATCGGGCTCGGTATCGATCCTGCTTCTTTGCATGTCTTCGATCGTATGAGCGGCTGCGCGCTTGCTCATGGTGGGATGCGCGCATGAGCCCGATCATCCTCGCGGTCGACGCCGGCACGTCAGTGATGAAAGCGGTCGCCTTCGACGTGGCGGGGCAGGTTCATGCCGTCAACCAAAAGCGCAACGACTATACCGAGCCGCGGCCAGGCTTCGTCGAGCAGGACATGGCGCATACTGGCTTGGATCTCTTCACGGTGCTGTCCGGCCTGATCGCGATGCTCGAAGCCCAGGGGCAATGCGAGGCGATCGCCGCCATCGCATTGACCGGACAGGGCGATGGCACTTGGCTCGTCGATGCCGAAGGTGAGCCGGTCGGGCCGGCGCTGCTCTGGCTCGACGCCCGAGCCGGCGTGATCGCCGAACGCATGCGGGCCGTCCGGCCGGTCACGCCGCCTTTGCGCGCACCGGCACCGGGCTCGCCGCCTGCCAGCAGTCAAACCAGCTGCTCTGGCTCTTGGAACACGCACCGGAACGCCTCGCGCGCGCCGCGACCGCAATGCATTGCAAGGACTGGCTTTATTTCCTGCTCACCGGCATGCGCGCGACCGATCCCGCCGAAGCGGGCTTCACTTTCGGCAATTGGCGGACGCGCGACTATGACGAGGAAACCATCGCAGCGGTCGGGCTGTCCGGCTACCGACGGCTGCTGCCACCGGTGGTGGACGGCCTCTCGACCCACCACGGGTTGAGCCGCACAGCAGCGGAACGGCTCGGATTGAAGCCGGGGCTGCCGGTGGTGCTCGGTGCACTCGACATCATCTGCGCTGCGCTCGGCGCCGGGCTTTACGGCAGCGAGCGAGCGGTCGGGCTTAGCATCATCGGCAGCACCGGCATCCATATGCGACTCGCCGAGCAGCTCGACGCAGTCCAGCCCTCGGCGGACGGGAACGGCTACTGCATCCCCTTCGCGCAGCCCGGCACAGTCGTGCAGATGCAGAGCAACATGGCGGCGACAATCAATATCGACTGGGTGGTCGATCTCGCCGCCGAGGCGGTGGCCCTCGCCGGTGCGAAGCCGGCCCGTTCCTCCCTGCTCGCATCACTCGACGCGGCCGCGGGGATGGCTCGGCCGGGGATGGCCGTATTCCACCCCTATATTTCGACCGCGGGCGAGCGCGGGCCCTTCACCGACATTACAGCACGCGCCGGGCTCAACGGGTTCGCCCGCGGCCTAGGCCTCGGCGGGATCATGCGCGCAGTCTACGAGGGGTTGAGCTTTGCCGCGCGCGATTGCCACGCGGCAATGGGCGGCGTGCCTGAGATGATTCATGTCGTTGGCGGTGGCGCCCGCTCCGCGGTGCTGCGCAGGATCGTGGCCTCTGTACTGGGCCGGCCGGTGCGCACCGTCGCGGAAGTTGAGGCCGGTGCCCTGGGAGCCACCATGATCGCGCTGGTCTCGCTCGGCCTCGTGCCGTCTTTGGCGGAGGCCGTGCGGTGCTGCGTGGTTCCACGGCTCGGCCCGCCTGAACTGCCCGACCCCTCGCTGGCAGCCCTCTATGACGAGGCATTTTCACTTTATCGCGGCCTGGTATCGGCGCTGCCGGGCTTCTGGCGTGCGCGGCAGGCACTGGAGGAACGCTATGGCGACTGAAATCGCGATCGTCGGCGACAATTTCATGCATCCCGAGCGCTTTGCGACGGCACTCACCGAAGCCTGCGGCACGTCTGTCGCGCTTCGCAGCATGGCGCTGCCTTGGCCGGACGAGCCGATGGAACACGGCTATACGCAGACCGGCATGGAAGGGCTGCGCGAGTACCAGGGCGACCCCGACGAGCTCGTGCGTTTCATCGCCGACGCACCAATCCTGGTGACACAGCTCGCGCCGGTCTCCGCTTCGATGCTGGAGCGTCTGCCTGCGTTGCGGTTCATCGCGGTCTCGCGCGGCGGGCCGGTCAATATCGACGTGGCGGCGGCGGCGCGGCGCGGTGTGCGCGTGGTCAATACGCCAGGGCGCAATGCGGCGGCGGTCGCGGAATTCACCATCGGGGCGATCCTCTCCGAAACGCGGTTGATCCGCAGCGGCAATGAAGCGCTGCGCGCGCGCGACTGGCGCGGCGATCTTTACCGAATGGACTGCACCGGGCGCGAGCTCAGTGAGATGACAGTCGGGCTGATCGGCTATGGCGAGGTCGGGCGGCGCGTGGTCTCGCTGCTGCTCGCCTTCGGTTGCCGGATCCTGGTCAATGATCCCTATGTGCAGCTGACGCTGGAGCATCGCGCCGATGGGGTGGAGCTGGTCGGGCTCGAACGCGTGCTCGCCGAGAGCGACGTTGTGAGCCTGCATCCGCGCGTCACCGCCGAGACCACGGGCATGATTGATGCGGCCGCGCTCGGGCGCATGAAGAAGGGTGCTTATCTGATCAACACCGCGCGCGGGCCGCTGCTCGACTACGAGGCGCTGACCATGGCGCTGGAAAGTGGTCACCTTGCCGGCGCCGCGCTCGATACATTCGCGATCGAACCGGTTCCTGATGATTGGCGCCTGCTCGATCTTCCCAACGTGACCCTCACGCCGCATATCGCGGGCGCTTCGGTGCGCACCGTGGATGTGGCGGCGCGCGGCGCCGCCGAGGAGGTGCGTCGCTTCCTGCGGGGCGAACCTGCCCTGCATCCTTGCCATCCACCCAAGACGGGAGCCGCTATATGACCGAGCAGAACCTCCGCGAAGCCATCATCGCCCAGTGCCGGCGCATGAACGAGATTGGGTTGAACCAGGGCACGTCCGGCAATATCTCGGTCCGCCACGGCCAGGGCATGCTGATTACGCCTTCGGGCATACCCTACGAAGCGATGAAGCCCGAGGAAATCGCTTATTTTCCCTTCGCCGCTTCCTACGGAACCTGGACCGGGCCGAAAAAGCCTTCGACCGAGTGGCGCTTCCATTTCGACATCATGAAGAGCCGACCTGAATGCGGGGCGATCGTGCATACCCATGCGACGTTCGCGACCGTGCTCGCCATTGCCCGGCGGGAAATCCCGGCCTGTCACTACATGATCGCTGCCTTCGGCGGCACCAATGTGCGTTGCGCGGACTACGCGACCTTTGGCACCAAGGAACTCGCCGGACTTGCGGTGGCAGCGCTCGACGGCCGCACCGCCTGCCTGCTCGCCAATCATGGCATGATCGTGCTCGGTGAAACGCTCGATCAGGCGATGTGGCGTGCGGTCGAGCTGGAGACCATCGCAAAGCAATATTTCTACGCGCTGCAGATCGGCGGCCCCGTGCTCCTGCCGGACACGGCGATCAAAGCGACACTCGCGAAATTCTCGACTTACGGTCTGCAGACCGAAGATAACGCCGTGGCATGAGCACCAGTTACGATCTGATCGTCATCGGCGGCGGCATCAATGGCACGGGCGTCGCCCGCGACGCCGCCGGGCGTGGCTTGTCTGTATTGCTGGCCGAAAAGGGCGATCTCGCCGAGGGAACATCCTCACGCTCCGGCAAGCTGGTACATGGGGGGCTGCGCTATCTCGAACATTATGAGTTCCGCCTGGTGCGCGAAGCGCTGATAGAGCGTGAAGTGCTGCTGCACGCGGCACCGCATATCGTGTGGCCGCTACGCTTCGTTCTGCCGCACAGCCCGGAGCAACGGCCGGTCTGGATGATCCGTTTGGGACTTTTCCTCTATGATCATCTCGGTGGACGCAAGCGTCTGCCGGGTACGCGCAAGCTCGATCTGCACCACGCGCCGGCAGGCGCGCCGGTACGGGAGTCGTTCCGTACCGCTTTCGAATATTCCGATTGCTGGGTCGATGACGTGCGGCTCGTGGTTCTCAATGCGGTGGATGCGGCGTCGCGTGGCGCCGTGGTGCGCACACGCACCGAGGCGGTTTCGGCCCATCGCGTGGGCGGGCTTTGGCAAGTCGAGCTGCGCAGCCCGGACGGCAACACGGAGACGGTGGGGGGGCGCGCGCTCGTGAACGCCGCCGGCCCCTGGGTGACGCGCGTACTCAACCGGGTCACCGGCAGCAAAGCGCGCAAAAGCGTGCGGCTGGTCAAGGGAAGTCATATTGTCGTCCGCAAGTTCTGGCAGGGGGAGCAAGCCTATCTCCTGCAGAACGACGACAAGCGGGTGATTTTCGTCAATCCTTACGAGGGCGACCTCTGCCTGATCGGTACCACCGACATCTCTTTCGAAGGCGCCGCAGAGGATGTCACGATCGATGCCGCCGAGCGTAGCTACCTGCTGCGCGCGGTCAACCGCTATATGCGCCATCAACTCGGCGCGACGGACATCGTACATGAATTTTCGGGCGTGCGCCCGCTTTACGACGATGCTGCGGCGAACCCTTCGGCCGTGACGCGGGATTACGTCTTCGACGTGGAGGCGCCTGCGGGAGCGGCGCCACTGCTTTCAGTGTTTGGCGGCAAGATCACCACCTATCGCAAGCTCGCTGAACACGCGATGGAGAAGCTCGCCCCATTCTTCCCCGCGCTCGGCCCAGCTTGGACCGAGCGCGCAACGCTGCCCGGCGGAGATATGCTAGGCGCCGATTTCGCGGCATTCGAGTCCGCCCTCGGGAACGACTACCCATTCCTGCCTGCGTCGCTGCGGCATCACTATGCGCGGCTCTACGGCACCAGGGCGCGTCTACTGCTTGAGGAGAAGCGTTCGCTCGACGCGCTCGGCCGGCATTACGGGGCCAATTTTTACGAGGCGGAGGCGGATTTCCTGCGCCGCACCGAATGGGCCATGACACCGGAAGACATTCTCTTCCGCCGCACCAAACATCATCTGCATCTGAGCGCGCGCGAGGAGGCGGCAGCGGCCGACCAGCTCGCGCGTGCGGCGTGAATAAGCGGGACGACGATGGCATCGATCGACGCGGACCCGACCTATCGCGCTCTGCTGGCCCTGTCCTCACACATCGGCGCGGATCGTCGGCTGGTGCAGGGCGCGGGCGGCAACAGTTCGATCAAGATGGCCGACGGGGTGATGTGGATCAAGGCTTCCGGCACCTGGCTCGCCGATGCGCAGCAGCGCGCAATCATGGTGCCGGTGGGTTATACACGCATGGCCGCCGCACTCGCCAGTGGCGATCCGGCGGCGGCGCGGCAGCAGGACTTCATCGCGGTGGACCTGGCGGCGGGAAACCTCCGACCATCGATCGAGACCGGCATGCATGCCGTAATCCCGTCGCGCATCGTGGTGCATGTGCATTGCGTCGCCACCATCGCACGTGCAATCCGCGCCGATGCGGAAGCGGCGATCGCACCGCTGCTCGAGGGAATCGATTGGCGGTTTATTCCGTATGCCAAGCCCGGCGTGCCCCTTGCCGAAGCCATCAACGCGGTGTCGCCGGCGCCCGTCTATGTGCTCGGCAATCACGGGCTCGTGGTGACGAGCGAGACGGTTGACGAGGCCGCGGCGCTGCTCGCGGACATGTCCGCGCGGCTCGGTGCGCCACGGCGGCAGGGCTTCGTGCCCGACCTTGCAGGGCTTGCGGCGCTCACTGCCGGCACAAACTACGTGCCGGCCGCGGAAGACGCCTTGCATGCGGCGGCCGATCCGGCCCTGACCCCGATCGCGGCCCGCTCGCTCTATCCGGACCATGTGATCTTTCTCGGCCGCGGCGTTCCGGTGATACGAACCGACGAGACGCTGCCCGAGAAGGCGGACCTGGTGCTGGTGGAGGGGGCGGGAGCGGTACTGGCGCAAGACGCTTCGGCCTCGGCGCGCGCCATGGCAGGATGCCTCGCTGACGTACTGTCGCTGCTACCTAACGGGGTGCGCGTGCCCCCCCTCAGCGAAGCGGACGAGGATGCCCTGCTCGATTGGGACGCCGAGCGTTATCGGCAAAAGATCGCGCGCATATGAGCACGGTGATCGGGGTCGATCTCGGCACGTCGGGGCTGCGGGCGGTGCTGGTGAGCGGGGATGGCGCGGTCCGCGCACGGGCGTCGGTGCCAATCGCCGCCACGCTCCGGCGTGACCCTCAGTGCTGGTGGGCAGCGCTGACCGAGGCGCTGACCGCCTTGCCGGAACGCAGGCTGGCGCGCGCGATCGCCATCGACGCTACCTCCGGGACCATCCTGCCGGTGTCGCGCGAGGGGTACCCCCTGGCGCCAGCGAGCCTCTACAATGATGCGGCGCCAGAAGCGGCGGTTGCCGCCGTTGCAGCCGAGGCACCGGCGGACAGCGCCGCACGCGGCGCGACCTCACCGCTCGCACGTATGCTCAGCTGGGTGGGCATGCGTGATCTGGCCTTCATTTTGCACGAAGCAGATTGGCTCGCCGGCAGGCTACGCGGCCAGTCCGGGTGGAGCGACGAGAACAATGCCTTGAAGTCCGGCTACGAACCGCGCGACGGAAGCTGGCCGCTCTGGCTCGGGCGGCTCGGCGTCACGCCATTCCTGCCGGCGGTGGTGCCGGCGGGGTCACCGCTGGGCCCGGTCGCGCACGATGTCGCCCAAGGGCTGGGGCTCGCGCCGGACTGCGTGGTGGTGGCCGGGACCACCGATGGCTGCGCCTCATTTCTCGCGACCGGCGCCTCGATGGAGGGCGACGCGGTGAGCGCGCTCGGCTCGACGCTGACCATCAAGCTGCTCTCGCAGCGCCCGCTTTTTGCGCCGAACTACGGCGTCTATAGCCACAAGGTTCGTGGGCTGTGGCTCGCCGGCGGCGCCTCGAATGCCGGCGGGGCGGCGCTTGCAAAGATTTTTCCGCCCGAACGCATCGCGGAGCTCTCCGCGCGCATCGATCCTACCGTGCCCACGCCACATGATTTCTATCCGCTACCGGAGACAGGAGAACGCTTTCCGCGCGCCGATCCCACGCTTGCGCCGCGTCTTGATCCTCGGCCGCCGGACGATGCCGAATATCTCGCGGGCCTATTCGAGGGGCTCGCCCGCATCGAGGCAGCAGCCTATCGGCGGCTCGCCGAACTTGGCGGACCGGCGGTCTCCCGCGTGCTGAGCGTCGGCGGGGCTGCCGCCAATCCGGTATTCACCGCGATCCGGGCCCGGGTGCTCGGCATCGAGGTGCGGCGCGCCGACCGGGACGAAGCGGCTTACGGCACCGCGCTGCTCGCGCTAAAGGGCGTGCCGTGATCCCCTGTGCTACACTGCGCGACCTCGCGGACGAGGCCGATTTGTTCCTCGTCGACCAGTTCGGCACGCTGCATGACAGCGCGCGCCCTTATCCAGGCGCCGTGGAAGCGCTGCTCGGCTTACGCGCGGCAGGCAAGCGCGTCGTGCTGCTGACCAATTCCGGACGGCGCGCGGCGTTTAACGTGGCTCGCCTCGCACAGCTCGGCTTTCCGCCCGAGACCTACGACCTGCTGCTGAGCTCTGGGGAGCATGCCTGGCGGCGGCTCGCCGCAGGCGCCATGAGTAGAGAGCCGCGCCGCTGCCTACTGATCGCGCGGGGCGAGGACCGCGGATTTTTCGCGGGGCTCAACCTCGTGCCGGCGACCGGGGCTACAGATGCCGATCTGGTGATCATCGCCGGCAGCGAGGCGGAACGCATTCCGCTCACAACCTATGAGGCCATGCTATGGCCCGCGGCGGAACGGCGGCTCCCCTGCTACTGCACCAATCCGGATCTCGAGATGGTGCTGCCGGAACACCAGACGGCCGCGCCCGGTGCGGGACGGATCGCGAACCTCTATGCGGCCATGGGCGGCAGCGTGACCTGGATTGGCAAGCCGTATCCGGAAATCTACCACGCCGCGCTCGCGCTGCTCGGTGCCGTGCCGGGACCGCGCGTGATCGGCATCGGCGACAGCCTGCTGCATGATGTCGCGGGAGCATCCGGCGCTGGTTGCCGGGCCGCCTTGTTGCGCGAAGGGATCATCGCGGGAACTGGTGACGCGGCCCTTGAGGCGCTGATCGCAACGGCACCGGCACGGCCGGATTTCCTGGTTGAACGCTTCGTCTGGTAAAGCCGCGCAACCACTCCTCCTGCTCGCTGGTGCGCGCGACAGGACAAAAATCGTCTGCGCGTGCCGCTAAACGCTCGTCGCTTGTACGGCCGCGACCCGCTGCGCCTCGATGAACTGCCGGGCATGTCGGGCGAGGTCCATGCCGTCCGACCAGAGATTGCGCCAGACGCCAAGCATCGAGGACAGTTTCGGGTCGACAACGGCGGAAGAGAAGGATTCGAATGCGATCGGCCCGGCGTAGCCGATCCGCGCCAGGCTGCGGAAAACCGCAGCGAAATCCACCGTGCCAGTCCCCAGATAGCCGCGATGGCTTTCGCCGACATGGAAGTAGCCGAGCCGCGCCCCGCAACGTTCGATCGCAGGACCAAGTGCCCCTTCCTCGATGTTCATATGATACGTGTCCAGGTGCACCTTGAGGCCGGGTGCACCGATCCGTTCGATCATCCCAATTGCCTGGGCCGCCGTGTTCAGGACATTGCTTTCGTAGCGGTTGACGACCTCGAGATGAAGTCCGATGCCGGCATTGCGGGCGGTCTCAGCTAGCCTGTGCAAAACGCGCTCAGCATTCGCGATCCCTTTCGGCGCCGCGGGCTGCATGTATTTTCGCATCGCCGAGTGGATGACGCCGCAGAGATCCGTCCCGCCCGCATCGCGGACCACGGCCAGTGCGCGCTCCAGCAAGGCGGCGCCGCGGCGCACCACATCGTCATCCTCGCTCGAAATGTCGCTGCTCTCATCAAGGCCGAGCGAGGCGGTCATGCCAAGCGCGTCGCGCTCGAGCACCTGCCGCGTGTGCTCAATATCGACCTGCCATGGGTCGAGGACCGGCATTTCTATAAAATCGTAGCCGGCTTCGGCGCTGGCGCGCACCGCCGCGTCACATTCTGCTCGGCTCCATCCCCCCACCCAGACCGACGCGTGCACGCCGATCCGGCCGCCTGGCTTCATCATACCGTCCCCTCCTCCATTTTGGCCGCGGCCCGGCGCTCAAGACGGTGCCGCAGCACATTCTCCGCCAGCACGACGATCACGAGAATCACGCCGATGACGCCAGCTTGAAAAATCGGATTGTAATCGTTATAGCTCAGGCCGTAATCGGCGATGGCAATGACGACCGTGGCAAGCGCGGTGCCCAGGACAGACCCGTCGCCGCCAAAAATGCTGGCCCCACCGAGCACGACGATGGCGATGCTGATCAGGTTCGCCTGGTCCGTCCCCTCGGGTGTCGCCGTCCCAAGGCGGGCGGCGCCGATGATGCCTGCAATGCCGGCCAGCGTCCCTGCGATGACATAGGTCGTTGCCCGTAGACGGCCGACGCTGATCCCCGCGAGCCGCGCGGCCAGCGCGTTCGTACCGGTGAGATAAAGGGCCCGGCCGAACACGCCGCGGTGCTGCAGCAGGGCCAGCAGCACGAGGATCGGCAGATAGAGGCACACAAGCTGAAATGGCAGCCCCAGCAATTTGCCTTGGCCGATCGCGAGGAACGCCGGAGGCGCCGACGTTAAATCTATGTTGATCCCGGTTGTGGCCACCAAGGCAAGACCGCTGAACATGAACATCGTTGCCAGCGTGACGATGATCGCCGGGATGCGCAGGAGCGTTGCGGCCATGCCGTTGATGAGTCCCATCACGGCGCCTCCCGCAACCCCCGCCAGAACCGCGAGCGGCCACGGCGACCCACTGCGGATGAGCATGCCCGTCAGCACCTCGGCAAGGCCGGAAATGGCGCCAACGGAGAGATCTATGCCACCATCACCGCCGCAGATCACGAAGGTCTGCCCGAAGGCGATGATTCCTACCTCGACCGCGAACACCGCCATGCTCGACAGATTGCTTCCTGAAAGGACGGTGACGTCACCGGCCGCGAAGCCGCCAAGCACCAGCAAAGCGACGACGCCAAGCAGCACGAGCCGACCGATCCGCAGCCCCGTCATATGACCTCCTGCCGCCGCATTTGGCCGAGGTGACCCGCGCCCACCGAGGCGAGGATGATCAGCCCGAGCACCACGCCTCCCCAGAAAGGCTGGATGTGCATGAGCACGATCGCGTCGGTGACGAGGCTAACGATGAGCGTCCCAAGCAGCGTACCAAGCAACGTGCCGCGGCCGCCCGCAAGTTCAGTGCCGCCCAGCACGACGGCGGCGATCACGCTGAGTTCAAACCCCGTGCCGGTCGATGTCTGTACAAGCGGACTCTGCCCGAGTTGCACCAGCGCCGCGGCACCCGTGCAGACGCCGAGCAGCACGTATGAAACGAGCCGGATGCGACGCACCGGGATGCCGGACAACCGCGCTGCCTCCTCATTGTTGCCAACGGCGTAAACATGACGCCCGCCGCGATGGGCCCGGAGGATAACGGCCGCCCCCGCCATGAGCAGCAACGCGATGACCGAGACCATGGGCAGCGGACCGATCCGTGTCGCAATGAAGATCGTCGTCAGCCCAGGAGGGATTGCGGTGATCCAGTTGCTGCCGAGCACGAGGAAGACGCACATGCGGAAGATGCTCAGTGTCCCGAGCGTGGCGACCACGGGCGGCACGCCGCCCCTCAGGATGACGAGCGCGTTCACCAGTCCGAGAAGCCCGCCTGTTGCGCAAAACAGCGGCGCCACCAGTGGTAGTGGCCAACCGGCCTCGAAGGCAAGCCCGCCAATGGCGGCGACGAGGCCGAGCATCGACCCAATCGAAACGTCGATGCCACCGGTGAGGATCACGATTGTCATGCCGGTCGCCGGAATCGCCGTGATCGCGCTGGTGACCATGAGTGAACGAATGTTGACAGGATTCCAAAACGTCCCGCGCGAGACGATACTCACGGCGAGCGCCACCGCGACGAGCGCAACCAGCAGCGCCACTTCGCGTCCTGCGGCGAGGCCCGGCCAGTTCCGTGCCGGCGCGGCCTCCATGCCCGCATGGACGCTCATGCGATTTGCCTCTGCGGCTGCGGCTCCGACGATGACGTCGCCGCGCCGATCGCCGCCGCCAGCACCCGCTCGGGCGTCATTTCCGTGCCCGCGCAGCGATCAACGACGCGGCCGCCCCGCATGACGATCATGCGGTGGCTGAGCGCCAAAATCTCTGCCAGATCCGAGGAAATCACGATGATCGCGGTGCCCTCCCTGGCCCTGGCGCGAATGAAATGATGAATTTCCTGCTTGGTGCGAATGTCGATGCCGCGGGTCGGCTCATCGAGAATCAGCACCTTGAGCGGCAGCGCCGCCCAACGAGCGAACAGCCCTTTCTGCTGGTTGCCGCCGGAAAGTGTGCCGATCGTGGTCCCCGGGCCGATCGCCTTGATGGTGTAGGTTCGCATCATCTGCGCCGCCTCGGCGGCGAGCCCACGAAAATCCAACGCCGGACCACGACAAAATCGCGCCAGCGCGTTGCACGTGAGGTTGCCTTCAAGCGACTGCGGCGCGAAAATGCCCTGGCGCTTGCGGTCCTCGGGCAGGTAACCGATGCCGAGCCGCATCGCCTCTGCCGGCGAGGCCGGCCGCACCTGTGCGCCATCGAGCAGAATCGTTCCTGCACGCGTGCCAAGGGCCCCAAACACGCTCATCGCGACTTCCGAGCGGCCCGCACCCACCAACCCGTAGATGCCGGTGATCATTCCCGCCGGAATGTCCCAGTCCACGTCCGTGAAATATCTCGGATGCGACAGCCCCCTGATGCTCAGCATCGGCCGCTCCGCCTGCGGCGCACCCTCGGCCGACGCCTCGGCGGCCGGCGCCGGGTTCGTCCGGCCCGCCATCAACTGCAACAGCGTCTCACCGGTAACCTCCCGCGCCGGATAATTGCCGGTGACCCGGCCATCGGTCAGCACGGTCACATGATCGCCAATCCGTGGGACCTCCTCAAGACGGTGCGTGATATAGACGATGGCGCGGCCGTCCGCGCGTAAGGTTTGGATGATGCCGACCAGCCGGTCGGTCTCCGCGCGGGAAAGGATCGATGTCGGCTCATCAAGAATGATGACACGCGCCTCCTGGACGAGCGCTTGCGCGATCAGCACAAGTTGGACATGCCCAAGCCCGAGCGTGGAGATCGGGCGGTGCAGCACAGCCTCCGGCAGATCGAGCGCTGCTAGCCAGGGGCGGACGCGCTCCACCATGGGCTGGTGCCGCACCATGCCGAAACGGTTGCAAATCTCGCGTCCCGCAAAGATGTTCTCGAGCACGGTGAGATGCGGATAGACCATCGGTTCCTGGTACACCGCTGCGATACCGAGCGCCCGCGCATGCTCGGGATCGCGGAATTCGACGGTGTCGCCGCCCATGGTGATCCGCCCGGCATCGGGCCGGATCGCTCCGGTCAGCACCTTGATCAGCGTGGATTTCCCGGCACCGTTCTCGCCCAGAAGCACGAGCACCTGACCGCCGGAAATCGTGACGTCCACGCCTTTCAGAGCACGGACACCGCCGAAATTCTTCACGATGCCGGAAAGCGTAATGCTGATCATCGTCTGGCGCGTCCAAGCCGCGCGCCGCCGCCTCAGAAATCGAGCTGGACATTCGACTTGTCGATCACGAGTGGTTTGCCCAGGTTCAGCGTGCGCGTCGCCGCATCATAAGTCACCGTACCCAGACCGGGGACATGGTCGGTCGAGGCAATCTTCTTGTGCTCCAACTCCTGCACGACGCCCCACACGGTGAGGTAAGCGAGGTCGACAGGGTTCCAAAGCACCACGCTCTTGACGGTCCCGTTATTGATGTAAGGCCGAATGGTGTTGGGATCGGTGATGCCCGTCACCGCGACCTTCCCCGAAAGCCCGGCCTGCAAAACCGCTTGCGCCGCGCCAGGAACCGCCGTCGAGTTCACCCCGATAATGCCCTTGAGCTGGGGGTAGGCGGAAAGGAGCTGGGCCGTGAGCTCGGTGGCCTTGCTGATGTCCTCGCCTGCATACTGGATGCTGACGATTTTCATGTTCGGATATTTCGTCGCCATGTAGGTTTTCATGTCGGCGATCCACGTGTTGAGATTCGTCGCCGTCGGCCCGCCCGAGACGAACGCAATGTCGCCGGTCCCGTTGATCTGCAGGGCCAGCTGATCGACCACGGCATCGGCAAGATCCTGATCGTTCGCCTGGCTAACCCGCAATGTCAGGTCATTCCCGTCGACCTGTGAATCGCTGGAGTAGAAAAGCACGTTCGCGTTCTTCGCCTGCGCCGCCTCGGCCTCGAGCGCCGTCGGGCTGTTCGCCGACACACCCACCGCATCGAAACGCTTGTTGATCATGCTTTGCACGATCTCGGTCTGCCCGGACAAGGAAGCAGTTGTCGGGCCCTGATAGATGATCCGCGCGCCGAACGCCTCGCCCCCCTTCTCCAGCCCCGTTTTCATCGCGTTGAAGTAAGGAATACCGATCAGCTTCGGCACGAAGCCGATACGCCAGACCTTGGCCTGCGCGGGCGCCACGCCAAAAGCGACCGCACCGGCAAGGACAACGCTGAGAAAGGCACATTTGGACATCGGGTTTTCTCCCTGGCCGTTGTTGTTACGGCTCTTGCTGTTGATTCATAGGCAAACAAGCACGTGAATCGCCCGATCCTGCAGGAAGGGGAATGATCAGATCATACGATGCCGCCGCCCGACGCGGCGCGCACGGGACGGCCCGACGCACACATGGCACGGTACCCGCTCGCCCGGTAGGCGGCGAGCGGGTCAATGGCCCCGCCCCCACGATAGCGCGCCATGGCCAGGATCGGGCCGACATCCGTGGTGAAAGCACGTTTCAGAATCTGCGTGGCCAGAAGCGCATCGTTGGCCCCCTGGGCGGCATCGAGCGCCGCGCGGTCAACGAGGCATGCCTGGACATAAGCGCGTGCCGCCTCGCTTGCACTCAGCAGCAGGCTTTCGATCGGATCGGTCACGTTATGCGACTGATCCAGCATGTAAGCGGGGGCCGTCGGCAAGCGATTACGCCTTTCAGCGTCGACCAGCTCGTTAAAAATCAGGAACAGCCGATAGGGCGCGATGGCGCCGGCATCAAGATCGTCATCGCCATATTTCGAGTCGTTGAGGTGAAAGCCGCCAAGCCGCCCCGCGTGAATCAGCCGTGCCACGACCTGCTCGATATTCGTCCCCGGCGCGTGATGGCCGAGATCGACAAGCACGGCCGCACGCGGCCCGGTGGCCTGAGCCGCCAGCAGCGCGCTTCCCCAATCCTGCACGACAGTCGCGTAGAAGGCCGGCTCGTACAATTTATATTCGAGCAGGAGCCGCCAGTCAGGCGGCAGCGCCGCGTAGATCTCAGCAACACTTTCGAGATAACGCTCGAAGACGCGTGCCAGACTCTGCTGGCCCGGGAAATTCGCGCCATCGCCGATCCAAACGGTCAGCGCCTTGGCGCCGATGCTTTCACCCAGACGGATGCATTCGAGATTGTGCGCGATCGCCTGGGCGCGCACCGCCGGATCGGTATGGCTCAGGCTGCCGAATTTGTAGGAGAGCGCTTGGCCGGGACTGTCCTGGAATGTGTTCGAATTGACGGCGTCGAAACCGAGCCCAAGGCGTTCCGCATAGGCCCTTAGCTCCGCCGGATCGCCGGGCGCATCCCAGGGAAAGTGCGGCGAGACACGCGGGGTCATGGCCGTCAACCGGTGCACCACCGCGCAGTCGGCGAGCTTGTCGAAGATGTCGCGAGGCTCGCCCGCGCCGGGAAACCGCGCGAAGCGCGTACCGCCCGAGCCAACCCCCCAGCTTGGCAGCGCGACGCTGAAACGTCCCGCCGCCTCTGTCACCCGTTCGAGTTCAATGCTCCGGCGCGCGAGTTGCAGCCCCAGCGCATCATAATCCTCCTGGAGCGCGGGCAGCGCGGCCTCGTTGGCCGCATCGACCAAGCCCGCCGCGAGCACGGGGGCGCTCATCGGGTGAATGCCGGCGCGTGACCGGCATCGATGTTGAGGAGGTTGCCGGTCGATTTGGCGGAGAGGTCGGACGCGAAGAACAGCACCCCCTCCGCAATATCCTCGGGATAGACACTTTTCTTGAGCAGGGACCGTTCCCGATAGATCGCTTCAAGCCCCTCGCGTCCTGTTTGGTATGTGGCCGCACGCTGATCGCCCCATTCGCCCTCCCAGATCCGCGACCCACGCAGCACCGCATCAGGATTGACCACATTGGCGCGGATACCATGGGGCGCGCCCTCGAGTGCCAGGCAGCGGGCAAGCTGCAGTTCGGCGCCTTTCGCCGTGCAATAAGCGGCCGCGCCGGGCGATGCGACGAGTGCGTTCTTCGAGCCGACAAAGATGATCGACCCGCCCTGCCCCGCCGCCACCATCAGCCGGAACGCCTCGCGCGCAACCAGAAAGTATCCCGTCGCCAGGATGTCGAGATTGCGCTGCCAGAGCGTCAGACTCGTCTCAGTGAACGGGGCGGCCGAGGCGATGCCGGCGTTGCAGACGCAGATGTCCAGGCCACCAAAGCGGAGCGCGACCTTTTGCAGCAGTTCGCCCACCGCGGTCTCGTCGGTGACGTCCACCCATAGCGCGGCCACGCGGTCGCGCCCGCCTTCCCTGATGAGCGCCGCTTCCGCCTGCGCGAGCACGTCATGGTCGATGTCGCAGACGACCACCGCAGCCCCCTCGGCGAGAACCCGCCGCGCCGTCGCCATGCCGATGCCCCCGGCGCCGCCCGTGATCAGCGCCACGCGGCCGGTCAACGCGCGAGGCTTGGGCTGGCGCTGCAGCTTCGCTTCTTCGAGCTGCCAATATTCGATGTCGAAAGCCTCCTGCTCCCCCAGCCCCTGATAGGCCGAGACCGTCGATGCCCCGCGCATGACGTTGATCGCGTTGACATAGAACTCCGCGGCGATGCGCGCTGTGCTGGCGTCAGCGGCGAACGTCATCATGCCGATCCCAGGGATCAGCGTGACCACAGGATTGGCATCGCGCTGCGGCGGGGAGTCTGCGCGCCGGCAGCGCCCGTAATAGGATCCGTATGCCGTGCGGTAAGCCTCAACGGCAGGGGCCGCACGCGCGATCAGGGCTGCTTCATCCTCCCGCGCCGGATCGAAGGGCAGCACTAACGGCCATATCTTTGTGCGCAGGAAATGATCAGGGCAGGACGTGCCGGCGGCCGCAAGCGATGCGAGATCGCGCCCCCCGACGAACGCAAGCACCGCCTCCTGGTCGTCAAAATGGCCAATCTTCAACTGGCTGCCGGAAACCAGGCCACGCAGCGCCGGCATCACCGAAGCGGCGATGGCGCGCCGCCTCTCCGCCGGGACTGGAGGCACCGCAACGCCACCAAAAACCGTGCGCCCCGCACTGCGCGCGCCGAGCCAGGTGATCGCGCCATTGATCACGTCCAGTGTCGTCGCGTAGCAGGCACGCTCGGTCCCGCCCCAGGTGAACAGGCCATGCTGCCCCAGAACCACACCGCGCGCGTGCGGATTTTCAGCGACGAAGCGCTCGAGCCAAAGGCCAAGCTCGAAGCCCGGCCGCCGCCACGGCAACCAGCCGATTTCACCGCCCCAAATCTCCTTGGTCAGGGCCTCTCCATCCACCGCCGTGGCGATTGCGATCACCGCATCCGGGTGCACATGGTCGACATGCGGATAGGGCACGAAGCCGTGCAGCGGCGTGTCGATGCTCGCCGCACGGGGATTGAGATTGAAGGTACAGTGCGGATAGAGCGCGACCATCGCATCCTCGTCCGCCGGCCCGCGATAGCGTTCGCGTAAGCCGAGGAGCCGATCGAGATAGAGCGTCGCAAAATCATGAAGACCGATGCTGCCGAGATCGCCACCCGACCCTTTCACCCATAAGACATCCACCGCTTCGCCGGTCAGCGGGTCACGCGCCTTCAGCTTGGCGCTGGTATTGCCGCCACCGAAATTGGTGATGCGGACGTCGCTGCCAAGGAGATTCGAGCGATAGACCAACCGTTCCTCAGGCGTCATCGCCGCCGCCCGCGCTTCGTCCCACAGATCCGGCAGCTTTCCGGTCTCTTCCATTTTGTTTTGTCTCTCCCTGGCTGGCGTCGCCATGCGTCGCCGACCGCATCTACCGTAACCAAGGCGCCAATCAACTTCAATCATTTTTAATCAGTAACGATCAAAATCCATCAATTATGGTTGACAGGGCGCGCCTTGCATCCTTTGCTGGCGACGCAAACGGAGGCTTCGGTGCTTGAGCGCGAGCGACACAGAATGATTTTGCAGGCGCTGGCGGACGAGCCTGTGCTCTCGGCGGCGCGGCTCGGCGATATGCTCGGCGCCTCCGCCGCGACGATCCGGCGCGATATTGCAACACTAACGGAAGCGGGCGCGGCGCGGCGCGTGCGCGGCGGCATCGAGGCGATCGGACAAAGCGACCGGACCCGTCTCGTTGGCATGCCCTATGTGCACCGCCAGATCGTCGCCGGACCGGCAAAGCGGGCAATCTCCCGTGCCGCCGCGGCGCGGCTTCCCAAGGGGGCGAGCCTCGTGATTTCAGGAGGCTCGACGACGGCGCATCTCGTCGAGTTCCTGCGGGAGGACACGCGCGACATCCTGACCAACTCGATCCCCGTCGCCGTCGGTCTCGCGGAAACGCGCAACCGTATCACCCTTCCGGGCGGGACGATCTATCCCGACCAGAACATCGTGCTGAACCCGTTCGAGGATGAGCTCACACGGCATTTCCGGGCGGATATTTTTCTCGCCGGCTGCCACGGCATCGACCGGACCGGGCCGATGGAGGCCGACCCGCTGGTCCTGCAAAGCCATGTGCGCCTGCTCGGCTGCGCCGAGCGGATCGTCGTCCTGGCGGACAGCCGCAAGCTCCGCCAGCGCTGCGCCACGCTGCTCACGACGCTTGACCGCATTTCGTGCCTGATCACCGATTCCGGCGCGCGTGACGAGGAGCTGGCACCGTTCCGCGAGGCAGACCTCGAAGTCGTCATCGTCGAGCCGGATCCATGACGCGTTGCACCGCGATCGTCGATATCGGCAAAACGAACGCCAAGCTGCTGCTCTCCGATCAGGCGGACGGACGGGTCGTTTGGTCGGCCGAACACCCCGCCTGCCGGCCTCCGCCACGCCCGGGCGTCCCTTGCCGGGAACTGGACGTCGCCGGCATCGAGACGTGGCTCCGCAGCGCGCTTGCGGCGGCGGCGAGCGTCGCTCCGATCGCCTGCATCGTCCCGATCGCCCATGGCGCCGCCCTCGTCGTCATCGCGGCGGATGGATCGGTACTCGCGGCCCCCGATTATGAGGACGAAGCCTTTGATACGCATCGGGACGCTTATGCACTGTTGCGGGATCCCTACCATGAGAGCTACTCGCCATCGCTCCCTCTCGGCCTCAATCTTGGCCGACAGCTCTTCCATCTTGAGCGCGAGGCCCCTGCCCTCATGGAAACGGCCGGTGCGATCCTGCTTTGGCCGCAATACTGGGCCTGGCGGCTTTGCGGCGTCGCGGCGAGCGAATTGACGTCTCTCGGCAGCCACTCAGACCTGTGGCGGCCGCGCGAAGGAGGCTTCTCTTCCCTCGCCAGAAGCCGGGGCTGGGCCAAACTGTTGCCGCCGCTGCGTCGGGCAAACGAGATTCTCAGCCAGGTCCGGCCGGAGGTCGCGGCCGCCTGCGGCCTTAGCCCGCATTGTGCCGTCCTCTGCGGCATGCATGATTCCAGCGCGTCGTTCCACGCGACGCGCGGCTTCGCTGAAACTGTCATCTCCTCGGGCACATGGACCATCATCATGACCCGCGCCACCTCCTTTGACCGGCTCGTCGAGGCCCGCGACATGCTGGCCAATGTCGATATCGGCGGGACGCCGGTCGCCGTCGCGCGCGCGATGGGGGGCCGGGAATATGCGGCGGTGGCAGGAGAGGCCGCTCCGGCCCCGACGCCGGCAGCCCTGGCGGCAGTCATCGAACGCGGCGCACTGGCCCTGCCGAGCTTCGCCCCGGCCGGCCCTTTCCACGGGCAGCGCGGCATGATCACAGGCGCCGAGGCGCTTGATCCGCCAGGCCGCGCGGCGCTCGCCACGCTGTATGTGGCCCTCCTCGCTGACGAGATGCTGCGTGCACTCGACGCGCATGGACCCGTGGTCGTCGACGGACCGCTGGCTGCCAATCCGCTCTTCGCCCCCGTGCTGCAGGCGCTGCATCCTGATGGCGCTGTTCATCGTAGCCGGTCCCGCGACGGCGTGGTCAGCGCGGCAAACGCCCTCGCTCTGGGTCAGCCCGCCTTTGCGCCTGAGCCGGTCGCGCCCCTCGCCATCCCCGGCCTCGACGATTATCGGCGCGCGTGGCGGGCGCGCACCGCAGCGGCGGGAGCGAGATAAAGATCCTCATCGACCTTAACGCCCGAGAAAATTCAAAAGAAAAGGGGAACGGACATGAATGAGATGACGCCTGAATCCAAGCCCGCCGCGCCGCGCGCCGCCGTGGAATCCTGGCTTTCCGCCTTCAATTCCGCCCTCGCCGATCGTGATGTAGACAGGGCGGCACGGCTGTTTGCCACCACCAGCTTCTGGCGCGACCTTGTCGCCTTCACCTGGAACATCAAGACGGTGGAGAACCGGGAGGGCGTGCATGACATGCTCCGCCACACTCTGCCCCATGTGGGCCGCGTGACATTCGCCCTCGCCGAGGAGCCCACGCAAAATGGCGATGTCGTGGAAGCCTGGCTTACGCTGGAAACCGGCGTCGGCCAGGGCGAGGGCCATTTGCGTCTGCGCGACGGCGAAGCCTGGACACTGCTCACAACCCTGGCCGAGCTGACAGGTTTCGAGGAGCCAATGGGGGCACGCCGCCCCCTGGGCGCAGAACATGGAATTTCCAAAACCCGCGAGACGTGGCTGGAAAAACGCGAGGTGGAAAGCCGCACGCTGGGCTACAAAACCCAGCCCTACGTGCTCATTATCGGCGGCGGCCAGGGCGGCATCGCACTCGGCGCGCGGCTGCGCCAGCTCGGCGTGCCGCATATCGTCGTCGACAAACACGACCGCCCCGGCGACCAATGGCGCAAGCGCTACAAGTCGCTCTGCCTGCACGATCCCGTCTGGTACGACCATCTCCCCTATATCGATTTTCCGAAGAACTGGCCGGTCTTCGCGCCCAAGGACAAGATTGGCGATTGGCTGGAATTCTATACCAAGATCATGGAGATCAATTACTGGCCAAAAACCCTGGCCAAACAGGCGGAATTTGACGATATCAGCAAAACCTGGCGCGTGACGATCGAGCGTGAGGGGAAAGAGAGCGAGCTACGTCCCGCCCAGCTTGTTCTGGCCACTGGCATGTCCGGCAAAGCGAACATCCCCAACTTCAAAGGCATGGAACGCTTCAAGGGTGAACAGCATCACAGCTCTCAGCATCCGGGGCCGGATGCCTATACGGGCAAGAAGGTCGTTGTCATCGGCTCCAACAATTCCGCGCACGATATTTGTGCCGCCCTGTGGGAAGTGGGAGCGGACGTGACCATGGTGCAGCGCTCCAGCACCCATGTCGCGCGCTCTGATTCGCTGATGGAACTCGGGCTTGGCGATCTCTATTCAGAGCGCGCCGTGGCCAATGGTGTCACCACCCGCAAGGCGGATATGATCTTCGCCTCCCTACCCTACCGGATCATGCATGAATTCCAGATCCCGGTCTACAACAAGATCCGCGAGCGTGACGCGGATTTCTACACCGCACTTGAGAAGGCCGGTTTCATGCTAGACTTCGGCGCTGATGACTCCGGCCTTTTCATGAAATATCTGCGCCGTGGCTCGGGCTATTATATCGATGTGGGGGCCTGCGAACTAGTCATCAATGGCGGCATCAAGTTGAAGAGCGGCGTGCAGGTTGATGAGATCACCGAAACCGGCGTCAAATTCGCGGATGGCGAAGAACTGCCCGCCGACCTCATCGTCTATGCTACCGGCTACGGCTCGATGAACGGCTGGGCGGCCGATCTGATTAGCCAGGAAGTGGCGGACAAGGTCGGCAAGGTCTGGGGCCTGGGCTCCGACACGCCCAAAGACCCCGGCCCATGGGAAGGCGAGCAGCGCAATATGTGGAAGCCCACCCAACAAGAAAACCTTTGGTTCCATGGGGGCAATCTACACCAGTCGCGTCACTACTCACTCTATCTTGCCTTACAGCTAAAAGCGCGCATGGAAGCATTACCCACGCCTGTTTATGGACTGCAGGAAGTACATCACCTGAGCTGAGCCCGGGTCACGGATGTCGCGCCAAGCCTCCATCAGGCTTCTGAAGAAATATTTTAGACTTCCATGGGCCGGAGGGCCAGAACGAGGAAACGGTGATTAACCTCCCAGAAACCAGCATGATCGGGCGGTTGAAACGCCAAAAGCCCGCGCCAGTTCTGGCGCGGGCTTGGTTGGTTCGGATGTTAAATCGTCGCTGGTTGCGGGGCGCAATTCTCACAAACGTCGTAGCGCTTTATATTGCCCAGAGCCATGTGAGGCCGGCTCTCATGAAGCCCGGACGTCCCAAACCTCGGCCATTGGGCCAAACAGCCCCGCGCGCATCCTTTAGACACACGAAGCAAGCCGCCAGAGCTCCTCAGCCTTCGGAGCCAGCCTGCTCGTAGGCCGGAACAGTCTGACTTGTACCGGCATCGCCCAGCCCTCATCGCCGCATGCCTGCAACCGGCCAGCAGCCAGATCGTCCGACACCAAGCTCGCCGGCAGCCACGCCAAACCACGTCCATCCAGGCACAGCGCGCGCAGGGAGCCGGCAAGGTCAGCCGTCATTGCCGGCGCTGAGAGCAAGCGTGGCAGCCTTGGCCCGACCCTGGCGCGCAGGATCCGTCCAAGCCCGGAGCCCTGGCTGTAAGCCAGCAGCGGCGCCGCCTGGAGCAGATCGCCTGTAACCGGCCATTGCGCCGCCAACG
>Ga0310811_10000524_pt1 | contig 49395 bp, 59 predicted proteins | sample YCmetagenome_FD_207642 | JGI IMG/M metagenome (GOLD analysis project Ga0310811, IMG submission 207642) | Soil microbial communities from experimental microcosm in Duke University, North Carolina, United States - YC | ecosystem: Engineered > Artificial ecosystem > Soil microcosm > Unclassified ...
GCGGATGATGCGACGTTGAGATCGGTCGTCGAGGCGGCGACGCTGCTGCTTCGCGATCTCGATCTCTCGATCCACGACGACGACTACATCTACCTGGCGAACCCCGAATGAAGGCACACCTGCGCTACCTCCGCTACGTGCTGCTGCACAAGCTGTACGTGTTCCGCGCCGGGATCATCATCAACGGCTGGAGCCCGTTGTGGGTTTGGCGTCTGCTCATTCACGATCTCTCGAAGTTCCTCCCGAGCGAGTGGTCGCCGTACGTCGCGAAGTTCTACCGGCCGATGCCGACCGATCCGGTGCTCGCGAACGCCGACCTGCGCGCGTTCAACGCCGCCTGGCTCAAGCATCAGCACCGCAACTCGCACCACTGGCAGCATTGGGTGCTGCGCGAGGATACGGGCGCGACGCTCATCCTCATCCCGCCGGTCGCCGACGTGGACGAGATGGTCGCCGACTGGATCGGCGCGGGCACGAAGATCCTGTCGTGGCCGACGATGGCGTGCTGCATCGCGGAGACGGTCGGCTGGTACTGCGCGAACCTGCCGAAGATCCAGATGCGCGACGCGACGAAGCAGCGCGTCGAGCAGATCCTCGTCGCGCTCTGCCGAGGGTACGGGCTCACCGAAGCGGCGCTGCGCCTCCATGATGAAACGCTCATGCGGCAGCGGATCACGATCGCCGCGCCGCAGCACGGAGGGCTCGCTCGCATCGAGCAACGCTGATGCTCTGGTTCACGATCATCACGCTCGGGATACCCGCCGTCGTGATGTGGCTCTGTCGCCGCCCGCGTGGCTAAGCACCGCCCGCCACACACTCCCGAGGAGATCCGAGAACGACTCACGGGTCTCCTCCGCCACTCTCCCGACCTGCTCGATGCCGCCAACAACTTCCTCCCCCTCATCGCCGTCGTTCGAGATGACGGCCGAACGGCTCGCCTACGCGATGGCAAGCCGTGTGTTACGCGAACGCCAGCGGCTCGCTCGGCGGCTGCGCGTGCTCTTGGACGATTCCGGGGAAAACCTCGTAAGCGATCTGGAGCTGCTGGTCGCGGAGCTGTTCCGCAGCCCCTCGCCGACAGCGCCGGTCGAGCGCGCTTCGCCGCCGCCCGAGAGCGCCGCGCCGCTGTTCGTGGCGACGGATGACGGGTTGCCCGAGGTGCATCACATGGACGACATGGTCGAAGGCATGGCGCTCGTGCAGGGCGGGATGCACCGCCGAGGACTCACGGGCCGCCTGCATCGGTGACGTGCTCGCGTTCTTCCTGGGGCTCCTGATGGTCGCCTTCGATCCGGCGGCGGTGCGCGTCCTCTGGGCTCCATTCCCAGGGATGCAGACCGAGTTCGTCAACGCCGCCGAGTTCGAGGTGTTCGGCGGCGGAGCCAAGGGGCCGGGCAAGTCCGACTGTCTCGTCGCGCAGGCGGTGCGCCAGGTGCATCGGCCGCGCTACAACGGCTACCTCATCCGCGAGACCGGCCCGCAGCTCGACGAGCTGAAGCAGCGCACGCACCGGCTGTACCCGCTCATGCCCGAGAAGCCCGCGTGGAACGGCGACGGTCACGGGCGCTGGACGTTCCCGAGCGGCGCTCGCGTGATGTTCGAGTCGATCGCGACCCCCGAGGACGTGGCGAAGATCCAGGGCAAGGAGCCGACGTTCATCGGCCACGACGAGGCGGGCAACGTCAAGGACGAGAAAACGATCGACTTGGAGCAGGCCGAGCTGCGCTCGCCCGACCCCGAGCTGGTCGTGATGTGGCGCGGCACCGGCAACCCTGGGAAGGCCGGGCACGCCTGGGTGAAGCGCCGCTTCATCACGCCGTGCGGCGAGGACGGCCGCCGGATCGTGCTCCGCAAGGTGAAGCTGCCGAACGGGTTGGTCGGCGTGCTCAGCCGCCGGTTCATCCCCGGCACGGTGCTCGACAACCCGATCTACGCGAACGATCCGCTGTACATGGCGCAGCTATTCACGCTGCCCGAGCTGCTGCGCCGTCAGCTCCTCTACGGCGACTGGAACGCGGGTGTCGGCACCGCGCTCGACGAGCTGAACGCCGCCGTCCACATGGTGCGGCCGTTCCGCGTGCCCGAGGGCTGGCCGCGCTTCGGCTCGTTCGATTGGGGCTACGCGCACTGGTGGGTGCTCTGCCACTTCGCCGCCGCCGAGGACGGGCAGCTCTACGTCGTCGATACCGTGCGCGGCCGTCGTCACAAGCCGTATCAGATCGCCGAGCGGATCAAGTCGCGTGTGCCCGAGCTGCAACAGCTCCAGTACATCGACACCGACACCTACGCGATGCAGGAGCGGCGCGATCGGAACGACAACACGCCGAGCATCCAGGAGGAGCTGATGACCGAGCATCAGATCTTCCTGCGCCTCGGCAACCTCGATCGGAAGAAGGGGCTCAACAACCTGCGCCACTATCTCGCCTGGCGCGGCATCGGCCCCGAGGGACGCGACGCGCTGCCCGCGCTCCGGTTCTTCGACACGCCCGGCAACCGCTGGCTGTTCGAGCAGTGCGAGGCGATGGTCACCGACGAGAGCGATCCCGAGGACGTGCTCAAGGTGAACGCCGACCCGGAGACGGGCGTCGGCGGCGACGACGGCTACGACGCGCTGCGCGTGGGCGTCGCCTCCCGGCCGCCGCGCGCGATCGGCTCGTACTACGCAGGCGACGTGCGCGCCTTCTCGAAGCAGACGCTCAACTTCATGGTCGAGACGCTGTACCGCGACCGGCCGGGCCTGACCTCGCACATGGGGCAGGGCAGCAACCTTTCCACTTTTCTCACAGGAGTGTGAGTATGACCGATCGAGAGATCGACGAGATCGTCGCCGCGCGCGCTGGGGTCGGCGTGCAGCGCATCACGCAGGAGGACGGCCCGCGCATCGCCGCCGAGGGCCGTCGAGCGGTGAAGCGCGCGAACCCCGTGTTCCTCGTCGAGCTGAAGGACGACGCCGTCGTCGAGACCGTGGACGGCACGCTCAACGGCGAGGCGGGCGGCTTCATCGCGCACGACCCGATCTCCGGGCATGTGTGGCCGGTGAAGCGTAGCTACGTCGAGCAGCACTACGACTTCAAGCAGCCGGGCGATCCACCGAGCACCGTCACGAGCGACACGGCTCGCGAGCTGTACAAGGACGTGAACGCGATCCGACGCGCGCTGAAGGACATCGGCCGCGATCTCGACCAGATGCGCCGCGACCCGATGCTGCGCCAAGCGACGCTGTTCGACCAGGACGTGGGCGCGAACATCACGATCGCGTTCAGAGATCTCGAAAGCGCGTCGATGCGGCTGGGCAAGGCGCTCCAGGCAATCGACGGCGGTGTCAGCGTCTACGACAAGGAGACCACGGTCGGCGCATGAAGCAGCCAATGGATCGCCTCCCCCCGCGTCGCGCACTCGGCGACGCGCAGGGGCGCGAGGCGGAGAAGCTGAGCGAGTATTTCGACTTCGAGCGGTTCCCCGAGAAGGCGGATCGCAAGGTCACGCGGCGCGAGCTGCTGGCCTGGCTGATGCGCCAGAACGCCGTCCACGAGCAGCGACGCTGGTATCGGCGTCTCTGGGCCTGGCTCACGTCCAAGCGCGGCAGTGCCCCGCGCCCGATCGGCGGCGGCGCATCGTGATCGTCACCCTCGGCTATCACGAGCGCCAGCTCGAACGCGAGCAGCAGCGGCACGATCGCGAGATCGAGCGGCTGCACGCGATGTACGCCAAGATCATCGAGTCGCAGGCGTCGGCGATCGAGAAGGTGTTCAACCTGGCGAACTTCGGCACGGCGTCACGGCCGGAGGCGACGAGCGCCGAGGGCGACACGACCGCGCCGCAGCGGCTCGCGCGGGTGATCGACGAGGACACGGTCAACCGCGCCGTCGATGCGCTGCGCGCGCAGTACAAGGACATCGGCATCGAGCTGCCCGACTCCGAGCTGGAGGCCGAGGCGCGCTCGCTCGTCATGGGCACCGGCTTCGTGCCGGGCGAGACGTTGCGCGAACGCCTGGCGGTCGGCTGATGGAGCGCGTCGCGCTGCTCGCGCCGTTCTCGACGATGCAGGAGATCGTCGTCGATCTGCTCGGCGTCGGGCTCACGTACACCGAGCTGGCGGTCCACCTCAAGATCTCCGAGGAGGTGGTGCGCGAGCACGCGAAGCGCGCGGCCCGGAAGATCCCGAGCGACCTGCCGACGCAGATGCGCTGCATCGTCTGGGCGCGCGGCGCGACGCTCGACGTGCTCCAGGGGCTCACGCTCCGCTACGAGGTGCAGACACGGTCGCCGTCAGCGCGCACACGACCCCCGGTATCAACCGCTGCGACGGCCTGAAAGCTCAACCCCCCCCCGGTGTGGGGGCATTTCCCGCACCAGCCCGGTCTCGTAAGTTGCCGGGCGGCCGTCACTTCCCCCTTCACTCTCGCTGAATGACTGCTCCTCTCGTCATCACATCGAGCAAGACGATGGAAGCGGCCCCGCAGAACGGGCCGAAGTCCATCATCCCGCTCCGCCAGGGCAACACGGCCGACAGCCAAGACGGCGCGCGGCTCCAGATGGTCAAGGCGGGCTGGGGCTTCTACGACGACCTCGTCCGTCAGCAGAACCGGCAGATCGAGGAAAACATCCGGATGATCGCCGGGCAGCAGCACGCGATCTTCCACCCCGTGCTCGGCCGCTGGCTCGACCCGAGCGAATGGATGTCGGCCGAGGAGCGCCAATACCGCGCGCGGCCCGTGTTCAACAAGCTGCTGCCGTGGTTCATCCTGACCCACGCGCGCGCGACCGAGAACATGCCGATCGTCGCGTTCGTGCCCGGCCCCGATCGCGCTGACGCCGAGCTGGCGGAAGTGCTCGACATCGCGATCAAGACGGTCTGGTTCGAGGCGAACATGGAGGACATCCACGACCGGCTCATGGGCTGGGTGATCGCCGCCGGGCGTGGGCACCTGATCTCGCGCATCAACCCGCACGGCGGGAAGGTGCAGACGTTCCAGGGCCAGGGCATGGTGCCGGTCGTCGATGTGAACGACCAGCCGGTCGATGACGGCGACGGCGGCCAAGCGATGCAGCCGTACGACGACGGCGTGCGCTACGACAAGCAGGGCCAGATGCTCACGAAGGCGCGGCTCGTCGCGCCAGGGCAGACCGAGCTGGTCCACTCGGGCAACGCCTACCAGCAGCGCACCGGGTGCATCGAGTCGGACGTGTACTCGCCGATGCAGTGCCGCGCCGATTGGGGGCCGCAGCCGTGGTACATGAAGCGCCGCCACTGGCTGCGCTCGTATCACACGCCCGAGCAGGTGTACGAGATGTTCGGCGTCGAGGTGCAGCCCGACGTGCGCGGCGGCCAGGCGACCGATGTCGGCGAGATCGAGCGGCTGCTCTACGGCACCGGCTTCTACGGCGCGACGTGGGGCCTGCCCGAGTCGCAGACGACCGCGACCAACACGGACGGCTACGTCGAGCTGACGCAGCTCTGGGAAGCGCCGTGCAGCTACGCGGGCATGGAGCAGACCGAGGACTCGCCGGGCGGGCGCTGGTGCGTGGTCTCGCGCTCGCAGGTGATCCGCGACGGCGTGCGCCCGGCCGCGTTCCCGTACACGAGCCCGCTCAACACGTTCGAGTTCATCCGCATCCCCGGTCGCCCCGGCGGCACGACGCCGCAGGAGGCGCTGAACCCGGTGCAGCGGCAGATCAACGATCGGAACGGCCGCATCAACGACCACGTCAACCTCTCGACGAATCCGATCGGTATCATCGACCAGGCGGCGAACCTCGGGCTCCGGAAGTTCTCGAACCGGCCGGGCCAGAACTACGTGCTCACGCGCCGCCCCGGCGTCGCGCCGATCGAGTACGTCGCGCCGCCCGCGCTCGGCGAGGACGTGTACAAGTCGTACGAGATGTTGCAGGGCGAGTTCAACTCGATTGGGTTCACCAGCGGAGCCGAGGAGCAGTCGAACCCCGGCGACTCGGGCGAGAAGGTGCGCGAGGTCCGCTTCAACACCGATCGGTTCCTCGGCCCGACGATGCGCCGCGTCGCCGGAGAGTACGGCCGCCTCTACCAGAACTGGCGCGTGCTCATGCCGCTCATCTGGGATCTCGAAACCACGATCTCATATGCGGGCGACGACAACATCGCGCGGACGATCACGGTCTACCCGGAGATGTTCAAGACGGGCGACGTGAACGTGCGGCCGGACGTGGAGTCGATGCAGCCCGAGGGCCTGGCGGAGAAGCAGGACAAAGTCGTGTGGGCGTACTCGAACGGACTGTTCGGGCTCCCCGGCTCGCCGCAGGCGATGATGAAGTTCTGGGAGTTGGCGCGGATGCCGCACCTCTCGCGGCTCGCGAAGCCTGGCGGCGTCGATTACACGACGGCCGAGCAGGAGAACGGCCAGCTCCTCCAGGGCCAGCAGGCGGCGCTCATCCCCGTGTACGAATGGTACGATCACCAGATGCACCTGATCGTCCATGAGAAGTTTATGAAGTCGCCCGAGTTCCTGAAGCTCGACGACAACACGAAGAACCAGTTCGTTCTGCATCGGCAGGCGCACCAGTTCGCCGCGCAAGCCGCCGTCGCGAAGGCCGCGATGCAGCAGGCCGGACTCCAGAATGCCGTCGCTGGCGCACTCGGCGCAGGCGGCGGTCCACCGGGACAACCGGGGCAGGGCGCACCGTCCGGGCCAGGTAACGGCGATGCGTCGGGCAACGTTCGTCCCTCCCCCCCGACGCCTCCGAAAGCGGGCGTGCCCGGCGGGACCATGCCCACCGCTGCCGGGGCTCCGACCGGCGGCCCACCCCCGTCCTAGACATGGCGACGACTCTGACTCCCGATCCGGGCTCCAGCGCCCAGATCATCGTTCAACCAGGCAACTCCGTCGCGCCCGATAAGTCGGCCGTCGAGATCGCCTCCGATGCCGCGCGCGCTCGCGTCGCTGCCGGTCAGCCGCTCGTGCCTGGTGCCGCTCCGGCCGCACCTGTCGTGCCCGCTGCCGGTCAGCCGCCGCGCGTGCCCGCTGGCGTTCCCGAGGGCGGCCAGTTCGCGAAGCCAGGCGAGCAGGCCGCGCCGCCCGCCGGGCAAGCCCCTGCGGCCGGTGAAGCGCCGAAACCAGGGGAAGAACCCGCTCCGGGTGCGGAAGCGGCTCCTGAAGGCGCTGGTGAAGCCGAGGCCGATCCGCTGCGCGTCGAGCTGCCGTTCACGCCCGAGGGCGCGGAGAGCCCGCTCGCGATCGTCGCCGACTCGCCTGAGACGGCCGCCGCGCTCGCGCAGCTCAGCGAGGACGCCGTCGCCGGTCGCGAAGCGCGCGAGCTGGTGGACTCGGCGCACGCCCAGCTCCAGCGCATGGACGAGATCCGCGAGTACGCCGAGGTGGACCCGATCGGCGCGTTCCTCGATCTCACGAACCGCGACAAGGAAACGGCGAAGCAGATGACGCTGTTCTTCCTGTCGCAGCCGTCGCTGTTCAACGAGCTGAAGCCGCAGCTCGAAAAGCTGATCTCCGATCCGAACGAGATCCGCGCTCTCGCTGGCGACGTTGCCACGTCGCGCTCGAACCTCGAACGCGAGGCGCAGAGCCGGATCACGCAGGGCCGCGAGGTGAAGTCGAACCTCGCGGACATTCAGACCGCCGTCGTCTCGATGCTACCCGCCGAGATGTCGGAGGCCGCTCGCAAGGTGGCGTTCACGGACATGCTCCGTGATCTCCAGATCTACGCCGACAGCAACAACCTCATGACGCTGCCGGTGCATCAAGTGCCGAAACTGCTGGAGAACCGACTGCTCGCTCTCGGGATCGACCCCGAAGTAGCGGCGTCGGCAGCAGCCGTAGCCCTCGCGCGACGGGGAGGATCGACCATGACCGGGCGGCCAGCGATGGCGGCACGGCGTGCGCCCGCCGCTCCCGCGAGACCCGCTGCGCCCCCGGCACCTGCGCGCCCCAAGCCGAACGGAGCCGCTTTCGCGAAAGCTGCGACCGTGCGTGCCGCTGGCGCTTCGATCCCCGCTGGCGGGGCCGGTTCCCCCGGCGCTGCCGCTCCACTCACTGCACCGACCAACGCGGACGGCACGAAGATGACGACCGCGCAGGCCGTGCAATGGCATCGCGATCGGTTGAAGCGCGGTGTCAAAACGTATTAGGAGACTCGCATGAAGCGTCTGCTTCAGTCGCGCCTCGCTGGGTTCCTCGCGGTCGCCCTGGTCATGGGCGTCGCGATGCTGGTCGGCGCTCCCGCCGCTCACGCATCGCCGCTGCTCATGGGCGTCACGACGGACACGACGGCGCTCGACAACCTGATGAAGATCATCTACTCGGACCCGCTCATTGTGGACATCGTGAACGACTCCGAGCTGATGGACATGTTCAAGACCGACTTCAACGTGAAAACCGACGAGACGACGGGCGGGAAGTACATCGAGACCGCTCACTACATCCGTCTCGCTGGTGCTGCTGGTGCGCGCGCCGAGAACGACTACATCCCGGTGCCGCAGAACCCGAAGGCGTTCAACGGCCGGATCTTCCTCAAGAAGATCATGGGCGTGGTCGAGATGACCGGCGACACGATGGACCGTGTCGTGGGCGACGAGGGCTCGTTCATCAACTTCATGGAGCGCGCGCTGCCGGACACGAAGGAGCGCGTCGTGAACGAGATGGATCGCATGTACATCGGCTTCGGCGCGGGCATCAAGGCGCGCGTCAAGGCCGGATGGGTTGCCGGTGGTCGCGTCACCACGGCGCTCACGATCGACCGCGCGCTCGGGGTCACGGGCTACGAGGACGCCTGGCTCCAGTTCCAGGAAGGCGAGACGATCGTGTTCTCGTCCACGGCGGCGGGCACGGCGCTCCGCAACCCCGGCTCCACGCAGGCCGCGCTCGTCGAGGACATCGACGAGAGCGCGAACACGTTGTCGCTGACGCTGGATGCCGCGCTGACGGCCGCCATCGCCGACGACGACTACATCTTCAGCGGTGACCAGGCGGGCACGGCGTCGCAGAACAGCGGCGTCGATCGCGAACTGGCGGGGCTCCTCGCGGCCGTCGATGACGGCGGCATCCTGCCGGTGTACAACAACGTCACGCGAGCGGGGAACCGCTCGTTCAACAGCCGCATCATCGACGCCTCGGGCGCACCGTACAACGGTGAGCTGACCGAGGAGCTGCTGATCGTCGCGGATGCGGTGACGATCTCCTCGGCCGCCGCGAAGATCGACGCGCTGGTCGTGTCGCCGCACGCCTCGATCGGCTACTGGCGCGACGTGGTCGGCGATCGAATGATCGCAGACGCCCGGAACTTCACGGGCGGCAAGGGCAAGATGGCGGTGCAGCTCGGTGACCGCATCATCCCCTTCCGGTCGGCGCGCAAGCTGCCCCCGCAGATCGCGTTCGGGCTCACCACCTCCACGTTCCGCCGCTTCACGCTGAACACCTGGGAGTGGATCAACCGCCAGGGCTCGATCTGGAACCTCGTGACGGACAACGTGGGCCGGAAGGATGCGTACTTCGCCTTCGGCAAGCTGTACGAACAGCTCGCGTGCCTCGTGCCGCGCCGCAACTTCCGCATCGAGGGGCTGAACCGGCAGTTCGATTACTGATCTCTAATCCCGGCGGTGCGCTCCGACAGGCACCGCCGGGCAACCTCTTTCGGAGCGAGCAATGCCTCGGTTTCAGGACCGCAACATCGACCAAAACTCGTCGTATCCCCTGCGCCAGCTCAACCTGCCGCTCTCGACGATCGCGGTGTCGCAGACGAAGCGGGCGATCTGGGTCCACAAGTTCACGCGCGCCGTGAAGCTGCACCTCTTGAGCGTGTACGCGACGGGCGTGACGGCGGCGCTGGAGTTCTTCTACTACATCACGAGCGGCAACCAGCCGATGCAGGCGGCCGTGATCGTCGTCGATGCGGTGCCGGAGAAGTACAAGAACACGGCCGTCTCCCGCTATCTCACGACGGCGGGCGTGTTCAAGGAGATCGCGGCCAACACGGCGCAGACGTTCACCGCCGCGCACACGATCAACAACGCGGCGGCCGGGCAGGTCTGGGGGACGATCCTCATCCAGCAGAACGCCGCCGATGGCGTGCTCTCGACGAAGGTCATCACCGCCGACCAGGCGTACGCGACGAAGGCTGCCGCCGAAGCCGCAGCGGCGACCGTCGCCCCGGACGCGGGCAAGTTCATCGTCGGCGCGATCACGATCCAGACGAAGAACAACACGAAGTGGACCGCCAACACGGACGACATGACGGCGGCGAGCGACGTGGCAGCGGTCACGTTCTACGGCACGGGCGCGGGGCTCAGCAGCGGTGTCAGCTTCACCGGCACCGTGCTCACGCCGAGCGCCGACGTGGTGCCGGTCGCGTTCACCGAGACCGTCGAGGATACCTACGGGCCTCGCGTGCATCGCGAGAACCAGTTCGGCGTCCTGTGCTACACGAGCGACGGCACGGGCGCGGCGGTGAATCCGGCGGTGAAGCTGGAGTTCCTGCCGTGGCCGATCCGGGGTGACAGCGTCGCCACGGACGTGTGATGCAGCGGCTCGTACAGTTCGACAACGCGGAGGCACGCCCCACTCCGCTGCTGCTCCTGGCCGACCTGCGGATGATTGATCCGCAGGTCGAGCTGGTCTACGTCGGCGAGGGTCGCTGGTGGTTGGGGGCGATCAAGCCGAACGACGAGCGCCGACGAAAGGGAGAGCTGATCGCGAAGCAGATGGACATGCTGCCGATCGAGCACCAGAAACTCCCGACGATCCAGCGCAATAAGATGCTTGCGAGATTGCTCATGCAAGGGTTCGCACGCATTGAAGAATACTTCGCGCCCGGCGATCCGTCTGGTGACGTGATCGCCCAGCGCGGCACCGACCACGAGTACCACTGCCTCATGGTGCGCGACTTCCAGGAGCGCGACTTCGTGTTCCGCTCCGAGGAGCAGCGCAAGGCCAAGGAGGCGCGGGTGCTCGATGAAGTGACCGGCGCGGAGGAAAAGCGGGCGAGCGACGCGAACTTCCGCGACTACATCCTCAACGACGGCCGCGATCACTGGCACCGGCAGGCGCGTGACCGAAAGAACTTCGGGCGCGGCGGCATGACGGGCGGCCGTGGCAGCGGTCTCATTCTAGGAGTCTGAGCATGGACGCACAGCGTCTCGGTCCAGCGCACGGCCCGCGCGTCATCGGGCAGGAAGCGTTCGATCGCGAGCAGAAGAAGTTCACCGAGGGCGCGCACAAGTTTGGCCCGCGCGTTCGCGGCTCCTCCCCCTCGACCGCTCCGCAGCCCGGCGCGGTCGTGAAGCATGGCGAGAAGATCGGCGGCACGCCGGACACGCCGGACGTGCTCCCTTTGGACCAGCTCCAGAAGGCGCTGACGGAGAACCCGTCGTTCTTCGACGGCCTCTACGAAGCGGAGCTGAGCCGACCGGATGGCGCACGCCCGAAGGCGTTGGCGCTGTTCCGCACGGTGGAGATGCAGCAGCAGCGGCGCACCGACGTGATCGAGGAGATCGACAGCCTCCTCGCGTCGAAGCAGCCCGAAGTCAGTGGACCGACGACGGACGAGCCGAAGCCCGAGACCGACGAGAGCAGCGAGCCCGAGACCGAGACCGAGGAGGTCGAGGTGGACGAGCTGAGCAAGGCCGAACTGGAAGCCAAGTTCGCCGAGCTGGGTGGAGACCCGACGACCATCAAAGCAACGGGTCGCGGGGGTCGCACCGTTCGTGAGGATATTCTGAAGGCCGTCAAGAAACTCCTCAAGGCGCAGGGCTGACATGACGATCCGGGCGGGCAACGTCATCGACGCGGCGCGTGATAGGCACGCAGCCTTTGATCCGAAGCATCACCCGAACAAGGGGGCGCTCCGGATCTTGTCGCAGTATGCGAAGCGGCTGCACGGGAAGATCTCGCAGATCGACCCGAACCTGGTCACGGTCGTCGATACGGTGGCGTTGCCCCTCGCGGATTTCACTGTGGGCATTCCGCTCACGAGCGCGCGGCTCGTGCTGGATGTGCAGGCGCACTTCGCCAACCAGACGACCGTGCCGAAGGACCCGTATCAGGTGCGGCTCATCGACTTTCAGCAGCGCAACGCGCCGAACGCGCCCCGCGCCGCGTGCTGGCAGGTGGGCTCCACGCTCTACTTGCGGCCGATCTCGACGATCTGGTCGAACTTCGATTCGGTCGAGATCACGACCTCGACGGTGCCCGCCGACCTCGCGGACCTCGACGACACGGTCGCGCTGCCCGACATCGCCGAGCTGGCGTGCGTCGAGCGCGTCGCTCTGTTCTTCGCGAACCGCGAGGTGCAGGAGCGGCCGGATTCCAAGATCAACATTAGCATCTTCGCACAGACGCTCGGCTCCGCCGAGACGGACTTCCTCACCGACATCGGCAACAACGTCGGCGCGCGCTCCTTCTTCACCGAGGACGTGTATCGCCCATGAGCACCCCGAGCGACATCCTCACCCGCGCGTTCGGCTACTCGACGAAGAACAAGCCGTCGTTCCTCACCGACAAGGCCGACGAGCTGCGCTTCGTCGTCGTCGATGCGATGCGCGCGCTCTATCTGCTGAGCGCGAAGGTGAACCCCGAGCGGTTCTCGAAGCACACGATCGTGAACGTCTCGACGGGCGGCTGGACGCTGCCGACCGACGCGCTCGCCGTGTTCCGGCTGGAGGACAACGTCGGCAACGAGATCATCATCGTGCCGCGCTCGCAGCTCAAGGCCGACGAGGGGCGCGGCGCGGTGTGGACTGAGGGGAACCGCTACTTCTCGGCAGGCAACCCGCTCGACCCGACCTCGGGCTCGATCACGTTCTTCTACACGAAAACGCCGGACGTGCCGGGCGACATCAACTCGAACCTCGACGCGCTCTGGCCGACGACGTTCGACCGCCTGCTCGCGCTGGAGTCGGCGATGTATCTCGCCGCGCAGGACGGCCGCGCTGATGACGTGGCGGCGCTCCAGCCGATGCGCGACGGTTGGGCGACCAGCTTCATCACCTGGCTCGATGTCGCCAACTCGAACGTCGTCCGGCAGTACGGCAACACGCGCAACATCAACATCCCGGATCTCATCCGCACGACTCTCATCACCGGACCCGCCGCATGACCGCAGAGGAGATGGCGATCCTGGCGCTCGCGCGCACGAGCGAGATCACGGAGCACTACCCGGCGACGCGCTCGACGATGTACCGGCGCATGGGGCTGCGGCAGCGCGAGCTGATGACGCTCGCGGCGAAGGCCAACCCCGACTACTACGGCGTCTGCGCGCTCTCGAATCTCGACTCGAACACGGCGACGGACCTGAACGACATCATCGAGCCGGTGCCGACGCCCGAGCTGATCTCGCTCGTCAAGATCGAGGACCCCGGCACCTCGCAGTGGGCGGCGGGCACGGAGATCAACATCGTCCCGGCGGCGCAGAAGGACTGCGAGCTGCCGCCTCGTGCGACGTTGCGAGATCTCGTATTGCAGGGTGTGGATACGGATCTCGTCGGCGTCACCTCGGTCGAGATCCTGTACTCGCGCATCGCGGCGGCCTTCGGCCCCTTCGACGGCGACTCGGTGCTGGAGCTGCAAGCGCCCTGGGATGAGCTGCTGGTGATCGACCTGACGAAGCACCTGCTCGGGAAGGCGACGCGGCTGCCGCAGGACATCCAGCAGGCCGCCATCGCCGCGCTCGACAAGGAGGAAGCGCCGATCCTCACGGCGTACATCGACCACGTCACGAACTACGCGCCGCTCACGACGCGCTTCACTCGGAGGGTTGCCCGCACATGATCGTCCGGCTGAACACCGCGCTGCGGAACGTCATCCTCGACTGCATGTTCAACACGGGGAGCGCCATTGCGTTCTTCGATAACGGCACCGTCGAGTTTCGCACCGGGGCGCAGCCCGCCTCGGCTGACAATGCGGCGACGGGCACGGTCGTCTCGACGGTCTCGCTTCCGGCCGACGCGATGGCGGCGGCGAGCGGCGGCTCGATCTCGAAGAACGTCACGGCCTGGGAGGACACGAGCGCCGACAACGCGGGCACGATCGGCTACGCGCGCTTCAAGTCGAACGGCGGCACGTACGTGATGGACATCGACGTGACGGTCACGGGCGGCGGCGGCGGCATCACCGTCGATAACCCGGCGCTGCTCGCGGGCCAGGACTTCCAGGTCAGCTCGTTCACGCTCACCATGCCCGCCTCGTCGTGAGCAACATCGTCGCGGATCGCGTCAAGGAGAGCACGACCACCACCGGCACGGGCGACATCACCCTGGCCGGGGCGGCTGCCGCGCACCGCACCTTCGGCTCGGTCTGCGCGGACGGCGACATCGTGCCGTACTGCATCGCCGGGCCGAGCGAGTGGGAGGTCGGCGTCGGCATGTACGTCGCCTCCGGCACGAAGCTGACGCGCCTGGAGGTTCACGGCAGCTCGAACGCCAACGCGCTCGTGAACTTCAGCTCGGGCTCGAAGGACGTGTTCCTCACGGTCGTCTCGCGGCAGCTCGATGCCATCGCCGCGTTCCCGATCACGTCGAACCTCTACGCGCGCTACAGCGCCCGGCGTTCGCGGATCGACCTGGACACCAACGGCTACGTCACGAAGTGGTACGACATCAGCGGCAACGCGCGCGACTCCGACACCGCTGCGGCGAATAAGTGCAAGTACATGGACCGGGTGCTCAACAACAAGTATCCGGCCGTGGTGAACACCAGCTCGAACACGCTCAAGTTCTCCGCGCTCGCCGCGCAGGGCTCGCCGTTCACCTGCACGCTCGTGTTCATCGTGCAGAACATGAAGGGCTTCTCGGGCAACGGGCACCTGTATAATTGGGCGGGCAACCCGATCGGCTTCGGCCCGGCGTCGCCGCTCGATCGCATGTACAACGGCACGCTCCCGGCCGCGCACCCCGGCGGCGCAGGCGTGAACGACGCCGATCTCCCGCCGCAGTTCCTCGCGCACCCGGCGGTCGTGATCCACGCCTTCAACGGCGCGTCCTCGATCCAGTCGATCAACAACCGCGAAGTCACCGTCTCGCCCGGCACGACGGCGGGCGGCGCGACGAACGAGTTCCGGATCTTCCAGAGCAACACCGGCACCGATGTCGCGAAGGGCATGATCGGCGAGTTCTTCATCGTCACCGCCTTCCTCAACTCGACCGATCGCCTGAAGATCGTGCGCTGGGCCGAGGCCGAGTGGGGGATTCGTAGCCCGTGATCCCCGGCGGCTTTCCGGTCGCTGGCGCACCGCTCGCCGAGGGCGTCGAGTCACCCGGCGCGATCGGCAACGCGACGCTGCCGATGTTCACCTCGGACGCGAGCGGGCTCGCGCGCGCGACGGCGATGTCGTCGGCGTTCCTTCCGGCGATGGGTCCGGCGAGTGGCGCGGCAGCGGCTCCGGCCGAAGGAACCGGGGCAGCCATCCTGCCGATGTTCACCTCCGTCGCTCCAGCCAAAGCGCGAGCGACCGCGCGCGGTGCGGCCCTGCTGCCCATGCTGACCGCGAACATCACGATGAATACAGCGGCAAGGCGTAGCCTCCGATCGTGGCAGCAATGCCCACGCCCGGCCTCCGGCTTCACGGTGTGCGCCGACGTAACGGTCGGTTCGCTGCGCGAGGGACCGCAATGACCTGGAACGAGAGCACGCCGACCACTGGCTCGCTCCGGCAGGGGCCGTTCGATCCGGGGCCGCCGCTCGATCCGATTCCGGTTGACGAGGTCTGGGAGAACTGCCCCGACCAGGTCGTCGGCTCGCTGCGCCAGGGCGCGCGCACGATCGCGCCGAACCTCGGCATCGGGCTCGGCGGCGGCGCATCGCTCGACCTCTCGTGCCCCGAGAACAACGCGCAGCTCCTCGCGAACGGGGTGTCGCCGCAGTGCGTCTCGCGGCAGGGTCGCTCGCTCTACTCGGGCGTCGGTTCCGGCCAGGCTCCCGGCGCGAGCGGTCACACGGTCTACAAGGGTCGGCCGTGCGGCTGGATGGAAGCGCAGGGCGCGGGGCGCTCGGAGATCGGACTCGCGTGGATCGACTTCCATCGGCAGCGCGGCGGCGCGGAGTTCCGGGGCGACCGCGCGTGCTGGCGCGTCAAGGGGCTCATGGCGTTCGAGCCCACGGGCTCCGGCGACATCGGGCTCATGATGAAGCTGGAGAACGACACGAACGCGATCAAAACCGGCACGGGCGCGGGACTCTTGCTGCGGCCGGACGCGACCAACGTCGTGACGTTCTACGCGCGCGCGGTCGGCGGCGGCGGGCTCACGCACTCCGACGCGCTGCCGATCGACCTCGATGTCTCGGACTTCAACATGTACGAGTATCGGTTCCTCGGCGCGACCGACGACCAGCCCGCGATTTTCAAGATTCTCATTAACGACATCTTGCTGCTCCAGGAGGACTTCGAGTCCGGCCTCCTGCCGGGCGGCGCGATGCAGTGCTGGTTCGGCACGCGCGCGGGCGGCAAGATGTACACGGCGATGATGGGGGTGAACATCAAGGCCGGACCCACGGAGGACTCGCTGCTATGAGCGGCCCGCTTCGCGATCCGACCGGCACCCTCGACGGCGTCACCTGGACCGAGCGCGTCGATCTCTCGATCGACGGCGGGATGGTCGTGCCGCCGGTCGCGCACTCGAACCCGATCACCCCGCCGAGCTACTACGCGGGACCGCTGCCGTACTACGGCGACTTCCAGCTCTCGGCCGCGCCGGGCCAGAACATGCAGCTCGTGATCGAGTTCGATAAGCCGATCAAGCAGATCCGGACGACGGCGCAGTTCGTCGGCGCGTCGGCGCTCGCGATGTACGCCGTCGTGCAGGAGTCCGACTTCAGCGGCGGCGGGCTGGTGTTCACGAGCCCCAAGTTCGTGACGTGGGATCTCTCGACGAGCGGCACACGCACGCTGACGTACGAGCCGGGGTTCCGGTTCGTCGTGCTCAGAACGCTCGTTATCAGTTCTCAAAACAACTCGCTGACGTTCGGGCCGACGTTCCGAAACACGTTCTTCTTCGAGAACATCACCGCCCCGGAGTCGTTCGAGCCCTTCGAGCCCGACCTGCACGTCCCTCGCGGCGTCGGCCGCACGATCTCGCTCCACTGGCCTGCGGCGGCGTTCGGAGCTGGTGATCCCATCAGTGGCGGGATGCGCGTGCGCCAGGATTGGACGGCGAACGTCGGCACGAGCGCGACGATGCTCTCGGGGATTCTCGGCGCGGGCACCGGCCCGGACGGCAGCGTCTACTATCGCAACAAGTACGCGCTCCGGATGGCGGCGGCGGCGGGCTCGCTCGGCCGCGTTTTCTCGCCGCAGGGCGGCACGTCGCGCAACACGCAGATCTACATCGCGACGCAGCAGCCGAACCGCGCGCTCATCGGCAAGCTGGACGAGATCGCGTGGTGGGAACTGCACATGACGATGGCGTTCGAGCAGCCGAGCGGCGTCATCGGCGGCGACGTGGGCATGGTGATCGGCCAGGGCCTCAACATCCGCATCCGTGATTCGGTCGCGAAGCAGGCGGGCTTCTCGTTTGGGCTCCGCGACATCGACACGCTCGGGCTCTCGATCCGGAAGGTGACCGGCGCGGCGCTCACGTACGACAAGACGTACGTGCCGGGCAACCAGCTCCCGGCGGGGTTCGATCTGGAGGACTGGCACGACTACAAGCTGCGCCTCAACTCGGCCGACTTCGGGCTCGATGCCGCGCTTCAGGTCCTCGTCGATGACCAGGTGATCGACACGATCGCGTTCCCTGGGATCGCCCCCGACCCGAGCGACGGCTCGACGATCGGCTACTATTGGGCCTGGTCCAACCAGAACCGCGACTCGGGCGTCACCTCGCGGCTCTACCTCGCCCACGAGGGCCTGGCCCTCATCGCATCATCCACGGAGACCGGCCTTGCCTAGACAGACCGCGCCCATCCCCTTCGGCGGCGGCCTCGATCGCGACAGCGGGATCATGGTCGTCGATAAGTCCGCGTTTTCAGACATCCGTAATTGGCACCTTCGCTACGGCAAGATGGTGCTGCGCGGCGGCAACGGAAACACGGGCGCGACGTTCGGCACGGCGACCGACATCTGCGGCATCTGGCCGATCCGCGCGCGCGCGAAGGGCGCGGTCGTCACGTACGACTTCGCGGCCGTAGGCAACGGGCTCAAGCTGTGGATCGTGAACGCGGACGGCACCGCGCCGGTCGATACCGCTGCGCCGTTCTTCTTCATCGGCGGGCAGTCGGTGCCGCGCATCATCATGACCGACGTGTACGGCCGCCTGTTCATCGCGCACGACGAGCCCGACATCTCGAAGCGCATGAGCACCGTCGTGTACAACCTAAACACCGGAGCCTTCGAGGGGATCGGCGGGCTCGATGGCAGTCCGATCTTCCGGGGCGTCACGCGCTATTTGAGTTATCTCATCGGCTGGGGCTACGGCACGAACGCCGACCCGGATCGCCCGGAGACGCTGCGGATCTCACTGCCCGGCCAGCCGACCGTGTTCGATCCGCAGCACTACTTCCTCGTCGGCCAGCAGGGCGAGCCCGTGCTCGCGTGCGACAAGGCGGGCCAGGTTCTCGCGCTCAAGAAGCTGAGCGAGACGTTCCAGCTCGTCGGGTACGATCGCGCGACGTTCGGCGTGCAACCGCTCGACGGCGCGTTCGGCCAGATCGCGCAGCGGCTCTCCGTCTCGGTCGGCAACGTCAACTACTTCTGGAGCGAGAGCGGCCCCCGGCGCACGGCGGGCGGCGAGTCGGAAGATCTCGCGATCCCGCTCAACCTGCTCGGCCCCGCGCCCGATCCACTGGCGAGTGGCTTCGACACCGACGACGCCTTCGCGTACTACGATCACGACCAGCGCGAGGTCGTGTTCTCGTTCGGGCAGTGGCAGTACGTGTTGCACTTGAGTGATCCCTCATCGCCGCGCTGGGGCTACAACCAGCTCGGGGTGAAGGTCGGCTGCGCGGGCACGTTCTACGAGCTGGCGGTCTCGACGCTCGCCGCGCCGCCCGCCATCGCGACGACGCTGGTCGCGCACACCGCCTCGACCGATGGATCGCAGACGTGGAGCGTGTCGATCTCCGGCACCCCGGACCCGACTGACGCCGTCGAGTGGTGGGTGCGCGAGAAGGTGGGCACGTTCGCGAACGTCTGGGTGAAGAAGTTCACCGAGCTGGTCGCGAGCCGCAGCTCGTGGTTCACGACGATCTCCGGGCTCTGGTGCGGGGAACCGAGCGATTGGGCGATCCGGCCGTCGCGCCTCGGCGTGCCGGGCAGCGCGTACGTCTCGGCCGATCCGACGCTCTGGCCCGCCGCGACGCGCCACGTTGCCGATCCCGCCGCCTTCACGACGCTGCCGACGCCGATCAACACGGAAGCGAACTACATCGACAACGGCACGGATCAAACGCTGGAGATCGTCAGCTCGCCGTTCACGGGCGAGGGCACGCACATCCGGTACGAAGCGCAGGTCTCGGACGGCGTCGGCGGCTGGGACCCGTCCTTGACGATTCTCTCATTCGACATCGAGCGATTCACCTGCGACGTGTCGGCGTACGTGGGCCTCACGCGCGATGTGCGCTACCGGCGCAAGACGCTCGACGGCCTGGTCGGTCCCACGGCCTGGGTGACGATCGCGGGCGTCGTGTTCACCGATCCGCTCGCCGCGCTCATCACGGCGGTGAACGGCGCACCCGGCGACATCTACGGGATCTACATCGCCGGGCGCGGCATGGAGCTGGACGCCGGGAAGCTGAACACCTGGCACGGCCGCGACAACACGGGCATGAACGCGCCGAACATCTTCGCGGGCGCAGTCGAGCCGCCGTACACGGCGGGGCCGCCCCGGATCTCGTTCAACGGCACGACCGAGGAGCTGGGCGACATCACCATCGCCGACAACCCGGATCTGGCTCCGGCCGACCAGGGCATGACGGTCGTGTTCTGCATCAAATGCACGGAAGCCGGAGCGGTGCGACGGCCGATGATCGAGCAGTTCGCGGGGCTCAAGCCTGCGCTCTGGTTCGATGCGTCGGGCGACGAGGAGGTGGACTACGGCGACGCGCCCGGCTCCGGCGCGGATCGGCGCGGCGATTGGGTGATCCTCGGCTTCACGGGCGACACCTCGACCGGCACCGTTCACGGCTACGACGGCTCGACCGATCTCGGCGCGGACACCGGCCCCGGCGCACCAATCGGCTTCTGCATTATGAATCTCTTACGCGGCACGGGCGGCGCGCACTTCAAGGGTGACCTCTACGCGATCATCGTCACCCGGTCGGTGCTCACCGCAACGGATCTCGGGAACATCTACACCGAGCTATCAGCGGTCGCGCTGGTGGACGGCATCACGGTGACCAACTAATGGGCGTCGTCAAGCATCTGTTCCTCGGCCGCAACGACGGAGCGGGGGCCGACCTGCTCAAAGTCGGCGACACGTTCCAGGACGACGGCGAGGACTACAACGGCTTCGCGAAGTCGGATCGGCTCGCGGTCGCGGGCGTCGGCGGCGAGGCGGCGTACTACACGCTCTACGTGCCGGTCACCTTCGACACGGATCTCACGCCGCTTCGCGTGAAGGTGTACCTCGACGACGCGCTGCTCATCACGCGCGACTTCACGCTCGCCAACGCGGCCGACCCGGCGCAGCTCCGCACGGTGCTTGAGATTTCTCTCATGCAGAAGTTCAAGAACACGGTCACCGGCTATAACACGGCGGGGCTGTTCGCGCCTCGCGGCTGCTGGTTCCAGGTCTCGATCGAGACCGTGTTTCTGGGCGGTGTCGGCTTCGTGCAGATCGACGGCGTCGAGGTGGAGTACGAGGTCGTGCAGGAAGGCAAGCAGGAGGGTCAGAACAATCCATGAAGCTGAGCCAGATCAAGACGAAAACGATCCAGGCGGCGAACGCTGCCGCGCTCGACACGGCCATCACCGCCTTCATCGAAACGCAGACCGAGGCGACGTTCCTCGATCTCCAGTACATCGTTGACGGCGGGTCCTACTCTGTTATCATCGTTTACACGAACTGAGCCGGAGAAGATCATGGGATTCAACGACATGATGGTCGCTGCCAACCCCTACGGTCGCCGCCGCCCGCCCGTGAACTGGAACGACCCGAACGCCACGGCGGCCGAGCAGGGCGACCAGTACAACACCGCCTCCGGCTATGGCGATCGGGCCAACAGCGACTATCTCGGCGCGGCCGAGAACTTCGACGCCTCGAAGGCGCTGAACACCTACGCGCAGGGGGCGTACGGCTCGATCTCGGATGCGCTGAAGAAGCAGCTCAGCGATCTCTCCGGCCAGGCGACCGGCGCGGGCCGCTTCGACTCCGGGTTCTACGACCAGGACAACGGCACCGTCATCAACCAGGCGACGAAGCAGCTCGCCGACTCGATCGCCCAGCAGTCGATGGGGGCGCTCGGCGCGCAGCAGCGCAACACCGAAGGGCTCGCTGCGTTCGGCCAGTCGCAGCAGGGCACGGCGAACGATCTTCTCGCCGCCCGGCGCGAGGAGCAGGTGAACGCCCAGCGCGAGCAAGACGCGCAGAAGCGCGCGAAGAAGCGCGGGATCGGTGGACTCATCGGCGGCGTCATCGGCGGCGCGGGCGGCTTCCTGCTCGGCGGCCCGGCGGGCGCGGCGGCCGGATACGGCATCGGCTCGCAGGTCGGGAGTTCCTTCTGATGAGCCGCTACTCGCTGAACCTCCGTCCGATCTACGATCCCGGCGAGGCCGATCACTACCAGAACGCCACGCGCGCGATCGGCGCGGGGCTCCAGATGTACAACGCGAAGCTCGACGCCGACCGTGCCGAGCAAAACCAGATGGCGCAGATCGGCGCGACGCCGGTCGAGTCGCGACAGGTCGGGCCGATGGATCGACTCCGCTCGATCGGCAGCGCCATCAAGAAGCGGCTCCGTCTCGGCAACGGCGCGGAGCCGAACGCCGTCGCGACCGACTACGACAACGACGCGGGCAACGAAGGCGACTTCGACATGGACGACATGTCGGGTCGCATCGCGCGCATGAACGCGGTCGGGACGAGCGCGATGCAGCCCTCGCAGCAAGGAAACGCTCCAACGGCTCCGCCTGTCCAAATCGACGCGAAGGGCCGGGTCGCGGGTACGAACCGCTTCCCCTCGATCACCGACCTCCAACCCACCGCGCCGTTCGTCCCGACCGATCGGCAGCCAGCGGTCAACCCCGCGCTCGGTGTCGCGCAGCAGGCGACGCCGGGTACGCCAGCTCCCGGCCCGAGCGGCAGGCCCCAGACGATCGGCGACGCGATCAAGCCGTACCTCTACCACGGGCGGAACGGCCAGGATTATCAGGTCGATCCGATGTACCAGGCGCGCATCGGCGTCGCCGGGCACGAGCTGGAAGCGGACGCGCAGGAGCGGCGCACCATCGCGACGGAGCAGCGCAAGCGGGGCGAGCAGACGCAGTCGCAGACCGAGGCAATCCAGGCGCTCATCGACGCGGGCATGAAGCCCGGCGAGGCGCGCGCTCGCGTGCTCACGAACACCGTCAAGTACGACGAGGTGTACGGGCCGCAGCGCGGGCAGATGACGTTCGACGAGCGGCAGCGACTCCAGAAGCAGCGCGACGACGCGGCGTACACACGCGCGCAGCTCATCGCGTCGGGCCAGCAGAACACGGCCGCGTATCACCAGGCGGAGCTGGCGCTCTCGAACGCCGAGCTGGCGCTCAAGATGGCCGACACCGAAGCGGCCGGTCATGACCGGGCGGCGGCGGCGGCGCAGAAGGACGTACCCGCGAACCCCGTCGATCGCGCCATCGCCACGGCGACGCCCGAGGGGGCGAAGCGTGTCGCCTCGGCCGAGAGCACCGCGAGCACGCAGCGCGCGCAGGCGGAGAGCACGCGCGCGGGCGGCGTTCGGGCGGCGGCGGCTGCTGCCGCTCCGGCGCGCACCGGGAAGTTCACGCCCGAACAGACGCAGTCGCGTGCGAGAATGCTCAAGGATCGCGGCTACGACATCTGGCAGATCTACGATCTCATGCAGGAGGAGGGCTACAACGTCGCCAAGCCGCGCACCCCGCGCCCGGCGAAGAAGTAGATGCCGACGCCGCCGCTCCAGCTTGAGGACATCTTCGCCGAACAGGGGCCGGGCAAGAAGAAGCCCGCCGCCCCCGAATCGGACGCATTTGACCTAGAAAGCGTTTTCTCGCCGCCGCCCTCGCAACTCGACACTGCGATGAAGGCGACGCCGCCTGCCCCGACGCCCGCGCCACGGCGCGGCATCTTCAGCGCGATCCACGACTTCCTCGGCTACCACGAGGCCCCGCAGAAGCCGGTCGAGGGTCCAGCGCCCACGCCCGAGCAGGAAGCGGCGGGGGCGCGCGCCGCCGGGAACAAGCTGATCGCGGGGGCCGCCGCGCCATCCGCGACGGCGACGCCGACGCAGACGTACGTGAAGAACCGCACGGGCGCGGTCGTGCCGCTCAACGAGCAGCAGCAGCACGACGAACGGCTGCGCCAGCAGATGGTCTCGACCGAGCAAGCGAACGCGACGCCCGAGCACTGGCGCGAGATCGCGAAGCGCGGCATGGAGCTGGGCTCGCAGCTCCACGCCGAGGGGAAGCACGAGGAAGCGAACGAGGTGCTGCGGAAGGCGTACAACGCCCAGCTCCTCGCGCAGTCCACCGAGAAGTCGGACACGTTCGGCAACATCGTGAGGAGTTCCGCATTAGGGATCGTGAAAGATCCCTTCGCGGCCGAGAAGCGGAACATCGACGAGATCTCCCAGCAGGGGATGACGTTCTCGCCCGAGGAGCAGCAGCGGCTCCTCGGCGTGCGCGGCGCGACGACGCAGCGCGGCTTCGACATCACGAAGGACATCGCGGCCCCGGCGGTCGGCCAGCTCCCGCTGCTCGCGGCGGGCGGTGCGGTCGGCCGGACGGCGACGGCGATCCTCGGCGCTGGGCTCGAACGCGCTGGCGCGGAGACGATCGGCCAGGGACTCGGCCGCCTGGCGCGCGGGATCGAGGTGCCGGAGGTCGCGGGGCCGCGCATCCCCACGTCGCTCGCGACGGAGGGCGGCCGGGTCTCGACGCTCGGCGCGCGCATCAGCGAGGAGGTGCAGGCGCTCCGCACGCAGCTCCCGTCGATCGTCGGCCGGGGCGCGACCGAGGGGCAGATCGTCGGCGGCGTCGCGACCTATCGAGAAGCGCGCCAGCGCGGCGCGACACCCGAGCAGGCCCTCGCCGCCGTCGCCGAAGGGATCGTGCCGAATGCGGCGCTCGGCGTCACCGCCGAGACCGGGCTCGGGCTCGCCGGTCGCGCAGCGGGGCTCGGCTACGATCCGATCCGTCGCGCGTTCGTGCCGATCGCTGACAAGATCCGGGGCGCGGCGGCCGACGTGCGCGACCGCTTCGGCGGCATCGTCACGCCGACCGACGAGCGCGAGCAGGTGCAGCTCGGGCCGGAACCGCCGTCGCTCGAAGCGAAGCGCGGCGAGCTGGCGGGCAACATGGACCAGCTCCTCGCCGGTCGCCGCCAGGAAACGCAGCGGTCGATGGAGGACGTATTCGCCGGGCAGGACACGCGCCCGGCCGGGCCGGAGTTCTGGGAGAACATTCCGCCCGAGCAGATCCCCCGCGAGACGGCGGGCGAGCGCATCGTCGGCCCGCGCGAGAACGTCGTCGAGCCGCCGCAGGGTCCGCTCCAGCGCGCGCCCGAGGGCACGCTCCGCACGGCGCAGCAGATCGCGATGGGCGAGCCGGTGCTCCAGCCGCACGAGGAGGCGAACGCTTTCCATCAGATGGTGCGCGCGCAGGAGACGGCGCGCGCGGAGACGGCGGCGCGCGAGTCAGCGGCGAACGAGATGCTGAATCACCCGGACTTCCGGCTGGAGCGCGCGGCGCAAGAGCGGCCGGGCGAGCAGCAGGGTCCGCTGACGTTGGCCCAGACGCTCGAAGGCGCGGCGCGCGGCGCGGAGCAGGGCGAACCGTTGGCGCAGGAGTACCACCAGGCGATCAACGACTACGCCGACGCTGCCGCCGCGATTCGCGACGCGGGCGAGAACGGTCCCTCGACGAAGGCGCAGGTCGCGCTGGCTCGCGCGCGCCAGGCGCTCGACGCCGCACGCACCCGCTACGGCAAGCAGTTCGGCGCGTCGGCCGTACTGGCGCTCGCGGCAAGCAACTCGGATCTCACGGATGAGGAGAAGAAGATGGTCGGCCTCGGTGGGCTCGCCATCCTCTCGACTGACATCGTCAAGCACGGCGAGATCCCGCCCGAGCGCGGGTTCGTGTCGCGGCTCCGCCAGGCGATCGAGGACCGCACCGTGTTCCCGAAGAAGTGGGACGAGGCCCGGCCCGCCGCCGACTGGATCGGCAAGCTGTCCGGCTCGAACGCCTTCTCGAAGAAGGAGCTGGAGCTGCTGCGCCCGCGCTTGGAGGAGGCCCAGCAGCAGAAGGTGAAGCTCACGCGCGCGAGCGTCGCCAAGATGGCCGAGGACGTTGCGCCGCAGATCGAGCGCATCACGCTCGGCTCGGGCGCGGGTCATCGCGTTGGCGAAGTCGCCGATCTCGAAGGCGACGCCAACGACATTCACGACATCGACGAGTTCTCGGAGGAGGAGCAACGCGACCCCGGCTACATCCAGCAGCAGATCGCCAATCGGCAGACGCAAGTCACAGCCCACGAGGAGGACATCGAACGACAGCAGAGTGAAGCGCAGGAGGCGATGGACGACGCCGAGCGCACGCAGCGGCGTCGGCTCAACGAGCTGCACGAGACCCTGGACAAATACGGGCTCTCGCACCGGGTCGCCGACGATGCGATCGACTACATCCACGAGCACGTCGAGGACGAGTACGTGCCGCGCGATACGATCGACAAGGCGATGGCGAAGATTCAGGACGATCTCTACGACGCTCGGCCGGACGATGAGAATGTTCTGAAGGAGAGCGGCTATAAGGTCAAGCAGGAGGAGCGCGAGGTGTACAAGGCGACGTACACCATCGACGGCGTCGAGCACGAGGAGGAGTTCACGCTCGAACCGAACGAGACCGAGGCCGACCTCCGGAAGCACATCGAGACCGAGAATCCGAGCGCCCAGGAGATTCAGCTCGAACAGACCGATGTGCAGGACGAATGGGTCGTCTACGATTCCGGCGGCGACGAGCGCGCGCGCGGCGACGATGAGCAGGAGGTCATGCGCGAGGCGGTCGAGCGCGATCGGCTCGGCGAGGACAGCCTAGAGGAGTTGTTCAACGACGTGCGCCGCGACCTCGACGACTACGCCGACGCCACGGCCGAATGGCGACGCGCGGAGAGTGAGCACTACTACCGCACCGAGGGCGACGCCTTCGACGAGGAGCACAGTCAGATCAACACGCTCCAGGAGGAGATCTCGCGGCTGGAGGACATGCACGACGACGCGGTCGATTACCAGGCCGAGCAGGCCCGGCTCAACGATCAGACCGAGCAGCGCCGTGCGCTCGAAGCGGCCGGACAGACGACGATGTTCCCCGAGGAGACGGGTCGCCCGCCGGGCGAACCAGTCGCCGTCGTCGAAGCGCCGCCCGAGGAGCAGCCCGAGCGCAACATCATCCCGCAGGTTCACGGGTCGCCGCAGTATGCGTCGTATCAGCGCATCGGCGGCGGCACGAACTATCGAGAGATGTTGAATGTGTGGAGTAATAAGCCCGACGATCCGTACACGCAGGGGCATTACTCCGACTACTCGAACGTCGTCGGTCACGTCCGCGCCGAAGATCACACGATCCAGGACACGCCCGATGTCTCCGGCTCGAAGATCGAGTTCCGCGAGGGCGAGCCCGAGGTGATCCGCACGACGAAGGCGCACGTCATCGAGAAGCGAAAGGATCGCGAGAAGCTGCTGGCGCAGATGGCCGACATCGCGCAGCAGTACGCGCAGCTCTCGGGCGACGAGGCGACGGGCGAGCGCGCGCACGAAATGGCGCGCAAGTACGAGCGGCTGAACCAGCAGGCGAACGACCTCTCGAATCGCGAGGACGAGCTGCTGGCGAAGCTGCGAAACCTCCAGGGCTCGCTACTGCATCAAGACTCGCCGCCGCCGAAGAAGGTCGCGGTCATGATCGAGTCGCAGTCCGATTGGGCGCAGCAGGCGGGGAAGTACGGCGTGAAGGGACCGCCGCCAACGCCCGAACAGAAGGGCGCACTGCGCGTCGAGCTGGGTCGCCGTCAGCAAGAATGGCAGCAGGCGACGAGCGCGTTCAATCGCGCGCAGGACACGCACGACGTGTCGGTGCGCGAGTTCATCGGCCTGATGAACAGCGAGCAGGGCACCGGCCCCGAAGGCTGGCGCGCGCAGTACCACGAGGCGGTGCGCGAGAAGAATGCGGAGCACACGCTCGGGCGGCCCGACGAGACCGGGCGGCCGTACGATCACGCGATCCCCGGCACGGGCGACATTCTCAACCCGTACTACTCGCGCGAGTGGGCGCTGCTCGGCTCGATCGCGCCGGAGGTCCGCGAAGGGATCGACAAGCTGCGCGCCACGCGCCAGGCGCTCGACGATGCCAGTCTCGCCGACAGTCGTGCGCGCGAGCGACTGAGTGACGCCCAGGATGCCGTGCGCGAGATCGACAACGAGGGCGGCGGGCGCAACAAAGTCCCGGCGTCGCCGTACATCACGGGCGGCACCGAGAAGAACCCGGTCACTGGCCGCTACGACGCCGAGGGCGCGCAGGCGGTTCACCTCAACGCCGCGCGCTTCCTGATGGATGCGGCCGAGCGCGGCTACTCCGACATCGCCTGGAGTGACGCGGCGAACCGGGTGAAGAACGCCGGGCTCGGGATGGACGCGGCGCGCGTGAACTACGACGAGCAGACGCCGAGCGCGATGAAGAAGCTGCTCGGTGCGCTCGGGTTCAAGGACGTGCCGATGGACAAGATCTACATCAAGGGCAACGGCCACTGGCACATGGAGCTGACGCCCGAGATGCGGAAGGCGATCCGTCGCGCGGGGCTGCCGCTGCTCGGCGTGATGGCGATCGCGGGCTCGCCCGACGAGGCACAGGCGCAGGACGGCAAGGGCGGCTCCGGCGACGTTTACAAAACGCTCACGGGCGGGATCGCGGCCGGGGCGGCGCTCATGTACCTCGCGCAGCACCGGAAGGTGCGCCGGATCGTGAAGGAGAACCGGGCGCTGGAGCGCGCGCTCGACATGGACGAGCTGTCGGGGCTCGCGAACAAGCGCGCCTTCGCTCGCGCGCGCGACGGCGTCGATGCCGACGACAAATACTCGTGGGCGGTGTTCGACGGCGATCGGTTCAAGAAGATGAACGATGTGCATGGACACGCCGAGGGCGACAAGGCGATCCAGCACTTCGGCCGCACGGTGATGACCACGGCGAAAGACATGGACATCCCGATGCGCGGCTTCCGGAACGGCGGCGACGAGATCGCGTTCGCCGTGCCGAAGGAGCACGCGGCCGAGTTCATCGAGCGCGTGGAGAAGGCGTCGAAGTACACGAAGGGCGACGTGACGACGCAGCTCACGGGCGGGCTGGGCGACACGTTCGAGAGCGCCGACGCGCAGCTCCTCGCGAACAAGCGCGCGAAGAAGGCGGCCGATGCGTCGCTGCTCCGCGAGGGCGAGACGGTGCCCGAGCTGCCGAGCGGCGCGAAGGTGCCCGCCCCGCCGAAGAAGATGACCGACACGGGCGGCGCGATCCTCTACTCGAACCCGGTCGGCCCGGCGCTCAAGGAGCTGGCGCGCTACCCGCAGGCGGCGGCGCTCGCCGGGGCCGCGACGCTGCTTGCGGATTCTGACAACAAAGATCTCAAACAGACCGCGATGCCGATCTACGCGCTCGCGGCCCTGTCGGCGATCGGCTCGCGGCGCATCGGCGCGGGGAAGGACTTCCTCGCGGACAAGCTGCTCCAGCAGCTCCGGAAGTCGAGCGAGGGCACGGCGGTCGCGCGGTTCTTTAATCCCGACGCGCTGCTCCATCCCGAGGTGCGCGACGCGATTCTCCGGTACGAGAACGATCGGAGCCGCGCCGCCGCGCGCGGCCAGGAGTTCGCGAGCCAGGCGCGGAAGCTGGGCGGCGCGGGTGACCGGGCGGTCTCCGACGTGCTCGAAGGCGAGCAGTGGGAGGACACGTCGAACATGAGCGCGAAGGATCTCACGGCCGTGCTCACGTTCGCGTCGGCGCTCGACGCCGAGTACCAGGGCGCGGCGAAGGAACTGCTCGACACGAAGGCGCGCTCGCCGGAGGAGCTGCTGGCGGGCTACGCTGGCCCGCGCCGGTATGCGTACCACGAGGCCCAGGCCGCCCAGGCGGAGGGGAAGGCTCCGGGCGGGAAGGGCGGCGCGACGCGGATCTCGCAGCTCAAGACGCGCACGCTCGACGAGCCGATCCGCGCCGCCGAGGCCGCGCTCGCCGAAGCGAAGCAGGGCAACGACGCGAAGGCGATCCAGGACGCGCAGGACAAACTCGACGAGGCACACGCCGTACAGCAGTCGCGCCGGGTCGAGCTGGGCGAGATTCGAGAATCCTCATATCGCGCCGCTCAAGGGATCGAGCGCGCATACTCCGACGCCGCCGCCGCGCGTCTGTTCGGCGCGCTCAAGGATGTCCCTGGGGTCGTGCATCCCGAGTGGAAGTCGGCCGCCGACGATCTCCAGACGGCGAAGCAGATGCTCGCCGCCGCCAAGACGCCCGCCGATCGCGACGCGGCGAAGCAGCTCCGCGACGCCGCCATCGTGAAGATCAACGATCTCCGGCGGCAGTTCGATCGCGAGGGCGGTGACTTCGTGTCGCTCCCCGACTCGCGCTCGATGGGCCTCCTGCGCGGGGCCGTCGTGCAGCGCGACGTTGCCAACTCGATCAACGGCGTCGCGAAGAAGGGCACGTACGCCAAGCTGCTCCGCGCCTGGAAGGAAGTGAAAACGGTGTTCAACCCCGGCACGCATCAGGGGAATATCCTCTCGAACATCGTGTTCTCGCACATGGAAGGGCTGCCGATGTGGGAACAGCCCGCCTACCTGAAGAAAGCAGCGGCCGATCTCCGGAGCTACGGCCCGGCGGCGCGCGCGCTTTCCGAGGCGGGCATCATGGACGTGAACGCCGTCAACGCAGAGAGCGAGGGCGTCGCCGCGCGCGAGATGCACACGCGCGAGGGCCTTGAGGGTTTACTCAAGACGACGCGGCCGGAGACGAAGTCCGTGCTCGAACAGCAGGGCATCACCGAAGCGGCGATGCGCGCGCGCGGCCGGAAGGCGGTCGCCAAGGGCGCGGCCGTGGGCGCGGCGCTCGGCGCGGCGAAGCTGGCCGACGACGAGAACCCCGAGGACTCCGCGCTCGGCGGTGCAGCGGGCGCGCTCGCGGGCGGGCTCATCGCGCGTCGCGGGCTCAAGAAGTCGATTCGAGGACTCTACTCGAACGAGGACAACATCTTCCGCGCCGCGATCTGGCTGAAGAAGGTGAAGGGCGGCATGACGCCGGAGCAGGCGACGGCGTACACGCGCGAGGCGCTGGGCAACTTCCGATCGCGCTCGCCCGCGCTGGCGATGGCGCGCTCGACCGTCGCGCCGTTCGTCCTCTATCCGGCGAAGGTGCTGCCCCGCTTCGCGAAGCAGGTCGTCGATCACCCCTGGCGCTATGCGTCGCTGATCGCGCTCTGGGGCGGGCTGAACGAGCTGTCGAAGCGCCAGGTCGGCGCGACGCAGGACTCGGATCTCCCGCCCGGCCAGCGCCGCGCGCTGGGCTACGCGCTGCCCGGCTTCACGCAGCTCCCGTTCTCCAACGCGCGCGGCGAGAAGGCGGGCGTGGATGTCTCACGCTGGACGCCGGTCTCGGCCGCGACGACGGCAGCACCGCCGGGCTCGCTCCCGGCCAGCTTCGACGAACGCATCCCCGACGTGTTCAGAGCGGGCGGCCCGGTGGTGGATCTCGCGGCGCGCTTCGGCGCGAACGTGGACCCGTACACCGGCAACCCCGCGTACGCTCGCGACTATCCGCCGCGCCAGAACATCGCGCACCTCCTGCGCGACGTGGCGGGTGTCGGACTCCCCAGCGCGCTCGACTTCCATGCCGAGCGCATCAAGGAGGATGTCCAAAACCGCGACACCGACAAGCTGAAGAACGATCTGCTTGGCCCGACCGGATTGCGGCCGAGGTTCATCCGCCCAGGCGCGAACCTCATGCAGAGCCGCAACATCCTGGAAAACTCCCTACGTGAAATGAAGCAAGATTTCCGACGCGCCATGATGGCGAACCAGAACGAGGCGCGTGTTCCCGTGTTGCGCGACCGTTACCTGCGCCAAGTGCAGCAGGCGCTCGATAACTTCCGACGCCGTGCGGGGATGGAGCCGCCCGCCGATCTCGTCCATGACGCTCTCTCCGGCGAACAATGATCCAGGCGCAGCAGCCTCTTTTCACGAACGATCCGGTTGGGTTCATCAAAATCGTTTCTCTCCTCGTCGGGACGGTCCTGCTACCGCTAGCCGGACTCGTGGTCTACTTCCTGAAGCGAGGCGACGCTAGCGCACTCAACGCATTCGAGAAGGATCTGAATGGGCTAGGGTCGAGGGTGAAAGCTGTGGAGATCGAACAGGGAAAACTGGCGGAACAAATGGTTTCCATTTCGAGGGCTATGAGCGCCGATCACGAGGCCGTGCTCGGAGCTATCCAACGCGCGAGCGAGCAGCAGATGCGGGCGACGCACGAGGTCGAAGTGCAGGTCGCCCGACTCGACGAGCGCAACAACATCGGCGACGCGCTCGCGAAGTTCGCGACCTCGATCGAGCGCCTAGTCGAGCTAGTCGTCACGCGAGGAGATCGCTGATGTGGAGCTGGATCGAGGACGTTCCGACGACGAACCTCCGCATCGTCGTCTCCATCGGGCTGTCCGCGCTCTACGTGCTCGTCATGACGGTGGGGCTCGTGCTGGAGAAGCACATCGACCTGGAGGTGTCGGTCACGCTCGGCGGCTTCCTGCTCACGATGGGCGGGCTCGACGTGACGCAGTACATCCAGAAGCGCAAGACGCACATCCCCGGCGAAGCGCCCGATCCGCCGACCACGGCTGACGTGCCGCCCGTGCCGCCCGCCGCCCCTGTGCCCGATGCCGCGCCGCCGCCGCCGAAGGCGAGCCTGACGACGATCATCCGCGACGACTGATGAGCCTCTACACGCTCCCGGCCGAAGCCTGGCCCCGCGCGCTCGGCTGGCTGGTGCCGGGCGAGAACTGCACCGATCTTCAATTCAAGATCTGTCAACGCGCCTGGTGCGACCTCGGCATCCTCGAAGTGCCGAACGGCTCGAACCGAGGCACGCGCATCGACCGCTACACGCTGCGCTCCGGACTCAAGCCGCCGCAGTATTGGTGCGCGATTCTCGTCGGCGCGGTCTACGCCGACTGCGAGATCCCGGTGCCGGTCGATTATCCCTCGACGGACATGTGGCTGCCGTACATGCGCGAGGGCGGCGCGAAGGCGAAGTTCGAGGTCGGCGACGCGATCCTCTACGGCACGAAGAAGGATGCCAAGCACATCGGGATCGTCGTGCGCGTGCCGGAGCTGGGGCTCGGCCAGAAGTACACGCTCACCGTGGAGGGGAACCGTGGGTTCGCTGGCACGGACACGAATGACGGTCTGGGCGTTGGCCTTGGCCCTGTCACCCGCAAGGACATCCTCGGGTACGTCTCCCCTGCCGCTCTCGCCCTCGGATGAAGCGGGCGCTGACCCATCCCGTCGTTCTGTGGGTCGTGATCGTCGCGCTCGTGATCTGGCCCCTGTTTCGATCGTCGCCCAAGCCGTTGATCGACGACAAGACGCGGGCCGAGGCGTCTGCCCTCCGCGCCTCGCGCGCACGCGATTCGACCACGATCGACTCGCTCAGACGGTCTGCCGTCAGCTCGCAGGCGGCTACCGACCGCGCCGTGGCACGGGCGCGGGCCGTGGAGCGCGTCGCAGCGGTTGAGGGTAGGCGAGCTGACTCCCTCGCCCGATCGGCCGCTGTAAGCGATCCTGGGCCGAATCCGTGGAAGGACGCCTACGCGGCGCGCACGGCCGAGCGCGACAGCCTGCTCCGCTCGATCGCCGAGCGGGACAGTGCCGATGTAAAGTCCCACTTTACACTGACCGCCTTGACGGCGGCTCTCGACAGCTCCGAGCAGCGGCGGCAGCGCCTCGAAGATGTCAACACGCGGCTGTTGAAAGCCGTGGAAAAGGCCGAGCGCGGTTGCCGGATCGCGGTGTTGATCCCGTGTCCGAACCGCAAGCAGGCCCTCGTCGCTGGCGCGGCTGGCGGCGTCATCGCGACACTCCTCGCCCACCGCTAAGAAACTCTTGACGCACCCCCGGAGCGGGGTCATCTTGAGCGGCGTTTCCCTTTTCACCAAAATGCGGAGGCATCATGGAGGATCGCACGCAGTTCATCGGCGGCAGCGACGTGGCCGCCATCCTGGGGTTCAGTCCGTATCGGACGAGGCTCCAGGTGTGGGAGGAGAAAGTCGGGCTCAGCCATCGCTTCGAGGCGAACGCGCACACGACGCGCGGCACGAAGCTCGAAGCCATCGCGGCGAACGAGTACAGCGAGAAGTACGGGGTCGATCTGCGGCGCATGAACACGCGCGTCCGGCATCCGAGCTATCCGTTTCTCACGGCGCTCATCGACCGCCGAGTCGTCGGCCGCCGCGCGCTCGTCGAGCTGAAGTGCCCGTCGCTCGGCATGTACTCGAAGATGAAGCGCACCGGGCTCGGCGAGGATTACATCTGCCAGATGCACCACTACCTGAACCTCATGGATTTCGACGAGGGGTTCTGGGGCGTGTTCTGCGCTGACCAGTGGGACATGATGCAGGTGCCGGTCACGCGCGACGAGACGCTGGAACGCAGCATGACCGAGCGGCTGGTCGCGTTCTGGCAGAACCATGTGCTCACGAAGGTCGCGCCCGACGCGGAGAGCGGCGACGAGGAGCGCCTGGAGATCCGCCGCGCCGAGGGCGAGGTCGCGCTCTACGAGATGGACGGCGACCCCGCATTCTGCCGCGCCGCCGAGCTGCTGCGCGAGGCGCGCGCGATCCTCAAGGACTCGGAGCTGGTCGCCGAGGAAGCGAAGGCGCAGATCAAGGAGCTGATGGGCGAACGCGCGGGCGTGTACGTCGGCCCTGGCTTCCGGATCTCGCTCATCGCCATGAACGGCCGCGCATCGTTCGACGCGAAGGCGCTCGCCAACGCGAAGCCGCTCGATCGGCTCAAGGTCGGCGCGCTGCTTCAGCCGTTGTTCGATCGCGCCGCGCCGGGCAGCGAGTTCGAGGGCGTGGTCCAGGCGATCGGCCGCGATTGCGGGCTCGACCTCACGCCGTTCCAGAAGGTCGGCAAGCCGTTCACGCAGCTCCGGCCCACGTTCTCGGGTGAGGATCAGTGAAAACTTCCCCGGAGACCGACAAGCTGCTGCCCGCGCTGATGAAGGCGCGGGCGGCGATCTCGATCCTGCCGCTCGTCAAGGACGCGAAGGGCGAGCGGGCGAAGTATCTCAAGCTGGGTACGCTGCTCGCGGCGGTCGAGCCGGTGCTGTTCGAGCACGACATCATGATCGTGCAGGGCGTCGGTGCGCCGATCCAGGACGGGCTGCTCATCGCGATCGACGTGCAGACGACGCTGCTCCACGTCAGCGGCCAGTGGATCTCGACCGGCGTGTTGATCCCCGTCGCCGGGCCGATGCTCAAAGGCGGCGAGAACCGGGGCGCGGTCTCCGCGCCGGACGGCGGGATCTCGATCTCCTACGGTCGCCGCTACGGGCTGATGGCGATCCTCTCGATCACGCCCGAGGACGACAACGACGGCGTCATCGCCACGTCAGCGCGGCGCGGCCGAGCGCGGGCGGTTGCAGTCGGCGTCGCCGAGCGCGCGACCAACTCGCGCACGGAGAGTCTGAAGCAGCGGCTCGCCGAGACCGGCCAGCGGAAGCTGGTGAAGATCGAGCAGTGCATGGACTGCGGCGCGAAGCAGGGGCAGCCGCACGAGGAGGGCTGCCCGAATGCCTGACAACATCGAGGAGCTGGTGCAGCGCAACGCGCGCGAGATCATGGACGAGGTGAAGCGCGCGATGCCCGCCCATTTCTCGCCGCGTGAGCGGCACGGCGTCACGGTCATGGCGCTCTCGCGGTTGAAGGAAGTCGCCGACACCGAGGGGCTGCGGCTCATGCCCCTCGATCGCGCGGCCGTCGTGATCGGCGTTGCGTGCTGGGAGCCGGGTCGTCGCTACGAGCTATGAAGAAACTCTCAAAGCGCGAGCTGGCCGATGCCGCCTGGCTCAAGAATCAGCAGCTCGAAATGCCGCGCGAAGCGCCCCAGGAGCGGACGGTGCTCCGGTGTGGGACGGTCCCGGAAAGCTGTCCCTCCTGCGGGCGGCGGCAGACGTATCAGTCGGGCTGGAACGCGCAGTTCGGCGATCTGCTCGAATGCGGCAACTGCGCGTACGTGATCGAGGTGCCGCGCGAGGAGCATGAGCGTTTCCTCAAGGGCGTGCATGACCACTTCGCGGCGCTGAGCGCCAGCAAGAAAGAGAACGCCAAGGGGCCACGGGTGCGCGGTGCCGGATAGCTCGCGCTGGGCGATCGAGCACCCCGAGCACAAGGGCTATTACCTCGTGTTCGGCGTGCCGGACGGCAACACGCGCCCGGCGATGTGGCTCCAGCGCGGGAACGACGTGCAGATCCTCGCGCGGTTCTACGGGCCGAAGCACATGCAGACGGTTGAGTATTTCCTGAACGATGTCATCAACACCATCAACACCATCCACGATGCCCACGAGAAGCAGAAAGACCGACCCCGCGACGAGCAAGGCGGCGGGTGAGCGGGTGACCAATCTCCGCGCGAGCCAGGCGCGGGTGCTCAACATGTTCGTGCTGTACGGCGACATGAACGACAAGCAGCTCATCACCTACCTGCACGACGCCGAGAAGGCGGCGGGGCTCAAGCTGATGTCCGACTCGGGCGTCCGCACGCGCCGCTCCGAGCTGTCGAAACCGAACATGGACCGCCTCGCCGAGATCGTGCGCGAGCAGACCGGCGTCGCTGTTCACCAGCACGACCTGCTCTCGGCCGACCAGGGCGACGCGACGGTGACCGACGCCGCGCGCCGTCAGCTCCGCATCGAGGGCTTCCGCTCGAAGCTGTGGGACACCGGCAAGCGCGAGATCGTGGACGGTCGCACGGTCGTTGTCTGGGGGCTCGCCCGCTGATGTGCGACGCCTGCCGAACCCGAGGCCGGGAGATCTTGGAGCGGCTGAGCTGCGAGGATCGGCGTGTCGTCGATCTCTATCTCGACCGCGATCAACACGAGTACGAGGACAACCGCCGCCGCTTGCGCCACGCACAGGGCGACCTGAACGCGCTCGGCGACGATGTGACGGACCTGCGGAAGATGCTCGCCAAGTTCGAGCCGAATCACGACCCGCTCGATCCCGAGCTGTCGAAGGAGTGGGATGCGATCAAGGAGAAGGTGGCCGACATGGAACGGGTGCTCGGGCTGTGATCGACTACTTCGTGCAGGTTGAAGTCGGCCTGCCAACGTCGAAGCTGGTGGACGCGGGCGTCACGATGCTCGGGCTCGACAGCGACCAGGTGATGGGGAAGCTGCTCCGGCTCTGGTCGGCCTGCATGACGGTGCGCTGCGGCATGACGCTCGGCGAGCGCAGCGACTCGTGGATCGAGGAGGTCGTCGCCTGGCGCGGACAGCCGGGGCTGTTCGCTCGGTTCGTCCGCGAGAAGCACCTCGACGGCGACGCGATCCGCGACTGGCACGAGAAGTACGGCAAGCTGGAGCGTATCCGCGAGGCCGCGAGTGAGCTAAAGCGAAGCCAGCGCAGCAGATCGAAGCAACGTCCAGTGGACGGTCCACCGGACAGTCCTGGAGACAGTCTTGTGGACGGTCCACCGGACAGTCCACCGGACCTCTCTCCAACTATCCACTCTGTAGTTAAAGAGCCTAGAACTACAAAAGAGCCTGTAAGGAGAGATGCGGTTGCTCAGTTCGCTCACGACGAGTTCGACTTCGGCCCGTTCGCCGACATCGTCGAGGGCTTCCTCCGGTCGCAGCAGCGCGTCGCCGCGATCATGGCGACGCTCCGGATGCACAAGCAGGGCGAGCTGGGCCACGAGAAGGCGACCGATCGCGAGCTAGGGCTCGCCGTGCAGCAGTACGCCGCGAGCGCGACCGGCGGCTTCAACGCCAAGTATTTCCGAGGGTTCGTGAAGGACGCGAAGCAGGCGGTCGTCGTCGTCGAGAACCGGCAGCGGAACACCGCCGAGCAGCGGACGATCGACCTCGAAGCACGGGCCAGCGCGCAGCGGGCGGCCGAGGAGGCGGAGGGCGACCAGCTCCTCACCGACTTCGAGCGCGAGAACCCCGACCGCTTCGCCGAGCTGAAGAAGATCGCCGACAACCAAATCCCCAAGAAGTTCACCGTCGCCAGGGAAGTCATGATCCGAGGGCAACTACTCGCGCTGGTGCGAGAGGAGGCGCTACGTGCCAGCTAGCCAGCACATCAAACCGATCAGCCGCGACCCCCGCGCGAAGCGCGTCGCGGACTACGTGAACACGAAGTTCGACGGGAACCTATCCCGAGCGGCCGACGAGATCGGCTGCAACTACGACCACCTCTCGAAAGCGGCGAACGGCCAACTCAAGAAAGGGCCGAGCGTCGTGTTGCTCAACCAGCTCGCGCAGCATTCCGGCTTGACGCTCGACTGGTGGATCAACGGAGATCTCAAATGAAACTTCTCTTAGTGGACGGCACGAACGTGCTGCTGCGGTTCGCGCACGCGATGGTGCCGGGCAACGTCGTCGCGGACTATGACCTGCCCGCCGTCGTCGAAATGGTGCCGAAGATCCTCTCGGCGGCCGAGCGCGCGATCCGCGAGTGCGCCGTCACTGCCGCGCAGACGCCGTACGTCGTCGTGTGCCTCGACTCGACCGAGAACTTCCGCAAGCAGCTCTACCCCGAGTACAAGGCGAACCGGGCGGGCTCCGCCGCCGCCTGGACCAACCGACTCACGGCGCACTGCGCCGAGGTCGGGCTGTTCACGGCGCGCTCGTACGGGTTCGAGGCCGACGACGTGATCGCGACGCTCGTCGGCCGGGCTGCGCGCGCCGGGCACCAGTCGGCCGTGTTGTCGAGCGACAACGACCTGCTCCAGCTCGCGTCGCTCTACTGCGACGTGTTCCAGTTCGGCCGGAAGGGCGAGGATCGCTATGCGCGCCGGAAGATGGCGTACGCCGTCGAGAAGTTCGGCGTCGGCGGCGTGCTAGAGATCCCGTGGTACAAGGCGCTCGTCGGCGACACGACCGACAACGTGCCGGGGATGCCGGGCATCGGCCCGGTGAAAGCGCGGAAGCTGCTCCGCGAGCACAAGAACTTCGACGGGATCTGCGCGAGCGGCCACTTCGACAACGCGCAGATCGAGCACCTGAAGCTGATGCTCCAGCTCGTGACGCTGCGCGAGGACGCGCCGCTCGATCCCATCACGCCCGCGCAGTGCAGGCTCACCACTTCTCTCACAAAAGAACCATGAAGATCGGCACAAAGTCCGTCCTCTACGGCGCGCACTGCTTCCTCCTCCACTGGTTCTTCGTCGCGCTCGGCTGGTGGAAGGTCTACGGCGGGCGGCGCATCGAGATTGGCTCGCGCTGGCGCACGGTCACCGATGACGTGGGCTTCACGTACCGCGCCGAGACGCGCGTGTACGCCTCGCTCTGGCACCCGGCGCTCTGGCTCGCGTTCTTCGTTCACGATCTCGGCTACCTGGGCAAGCCGAACATGGACGGCCCCGAGGGTGAGCTGCACCCGATGCTCGGCGCGAAGATCCTGCGCTGGTGGTTCGGCGAGCCGTGGGGCCACTTCGTGATGTATCACTCGCGCTTCCTCGCCAAGCAGCACGGCGTGCGGCCGAGCGCCCTCTGCATCGCCGACAAGCTGGCAATCGCGCTAGAGCCGTGGTGGTTCTACCTGCCGCGCGTGAACCTGACCGGCGAGGTGAAGGAGTACATGGCGAAGTCGAGCGCGATGAACGCGACCGGCAATAAGTATTCTGGCATGAACCTCACCGTCAGCTCGCAGCGCGCCTGGAACCGCGACATGTGCAACTACATCCGGCGCTGGGTCGAGGAGCACAAGGACGGCCGCGAGGATACGTGGACGCCGAACACGAAGGAGGCGGTGAGCGAGACCGGCGTGTGGAAATGAAGCGCCCGATGGGGGCCGCCGCGCCACATCTGCGTTTGGTGAAAACCGCAAGTCAAGAGCCAATTCCCGAGCCTACGCGCCTCGCTGAGCCACGATCGCCCTCGAAACAGGCCGATTATGAGAATCCTAAAGTTATATTTAAGGGTCTCTCATTCGAGGTGTTGAAATGGTTCGGGATGTTCAGAAGTCGAAGGTCTACCGCGCCGAGCGGCGCGCGAGAGAGGTGATCGGTGACAAGGCAATCCAGGACCGGATCGCAGCGTGGGCGTTCGTCGAGAAGGTCGAGCGCGACGCCTGGTTCCGGAAACACTACGGCCGCTGGCGCTTCCGGATCTCGGACGGCCGGGGCACGCGGATCGCGCGCGGCGGCGGCGGCTGGCTCAACCTCCCGCGCTGGAGCCGCACGCCGGTCGTCATGCTCCACGAGATCGCGCACAACGTCGCGCCCTCTGACGCCTGGCACGACTGGCGCTTCTGTCAGGTCCACCTCGCGCTCGTCCGGCACTTCCTCGGCCGCGAAGCGCACGACGTACTTCGAGCCATGTACCGGGAGTGCAAGGTCCGCTACAAGCGCCCGCGCCGGATCTCCGCCGCGACGCGCGCCGCGCTGGTCGAGCGGCTGGCTGGCCTTCGAGCTGCCAACGAGGAGGGGTAAGTGACGGCCGTCCTCGACCACCAGGCCGAGGGCGACTGGCAGCGCCGTGAGTGGCTGCGGGCCTACGGCTCCGAGGAGCGAGTGCAGTGGGTCCAGCAGCAGCTCTCGGTCGCGAGCGGGAAGTACGGCTGCGTCAACGCGCACACCGAAACCGGCGGCACCTCGCGCAAGGCGAACTACGACACGATCGTCCCGCTGACGTGGGCGGAGCACGAGGAGCTGCACCAGCACGGGCAGCAGACGTTCGAGGCGAAGTACGGCATTGATCTCAAAGCCTGCGCGCGCGAGACTCAGCGGCGCTGGCTCATTCACGAACGGACCACCACGAGGCCCGCATGGTAACCGAGGAGGAGATCCTTCAGGCGCTCGGCATTCTCGCCGAGCACCCGGACTTCCGCGTGCTGACTCGCTTCCGCGAGCGGCCCGCGTATCACGCCGCGCCGCCGGGCGCGGTCATTCACAAAGCTGTATTTCTGGATCTCGAAACGACCGGGCTCGATCCGGCGGTCGCCGAGATCATCGAGCTGGGGGCGACGCGCTTCACGTTCGACGAGGACGGCCGGATCTTCACGGTCGGCCCGACCGTGCAGGGTTACGAGCAGCCGAGCAATCCGATCACGCCGGAGATCACGGCGCTCACCGGCATCACGAACGACATGGTCGAGGGCAAGGTGATCGAGTCGGTCGTGATGGATCACCTGATGGACGGCGTCGAGCTGGTCATCGCCCACAACGCCGACTACGATCGCAAGATCGCCGAGCGCCGCTGGAAGTACCGCTTCGAGCATCTGCCCTGGGCGTGCAGCTACAAGCAGATCGACTGGAAGGCGCGCGGCTCGATCGGCTCGAAGCTGGGCAACATCCTCATGACGCTGCGCGGCCAGTTCTACGACGCGCACCGGGCGGCCGACGACTGCCTCGTCGGGATCGACGTGCTCAACCACCAGCTCGACGGCCGCACGGCGATGGCGGAGCTGCTGGACACGACGCGCGCTGGCGTGTTCCGGGTCTACGCGCACGGCGCACCGTTCGAGGTGAAGGATCAGCTCAAGGCGCGCGGGTTCTTCTGGACCGGCGAGAAGCCGTGGAAGCGCGACTTCATCACGCGCGAGGCCGCCGACGCCGAGGTCGTGTGGCTGGACGAGACCGGCTTCTCGAAGGGGGCGCAGATCAAGCGGATCAGCTCGCGGCACCGCTACTCGACCCGCGAGGAGTCGCGGGCCGTGCCGCTGACGCCGCTGACCGCGATGATGACGACCGACCCCGGCCCGTACGCCTAGCGCCATCGAGCGGGCTTGACCGTGGCGGCCCGATCTGGCGATGGTTGGGGGTGCAGTGACCCCTCACCCCGGATCGGCCCGCCATGCGCCTCCTAGCCCTGCTCGCTCTCGCCGCGTCCACCGTCCAGGCCCAGAAGGTCGTCGTCAAGGTCCCGGACAGCCTCATCATCAACGACACGGCCGCCGTCACCGGCACGGTCTACAACGCCGCCGGGGCTCGCTCGACGACCTCGAAGGTCACCTGGGCGGTGCATCCCAGCGAGCGCGCGCTCGTCAAGCCGGACAGCACCGCGAAGGGCCAGAAGGCCAGCGTCATCGCGCGCACGGTCGGCTATGCCTGGCTCGTCGCAAGCTGGAAGCGCACGACGGACGGCAAGGTGTTCAGCGACTCGGGGCGCACGCACATCACCGTCGCGCGGGTGCGGCCGTTCTACGCCGCGCACCTCCTGCCCACGGGGCTCGTGCTCGACACGACGATCACGCTCCAGATCGGCCAGAAGGTCTGCCTCTACGTCGCGGCGCTCGACCGGCACGGCGCGTATCTCTCGGGCATTCCGATCGACGAGATCCGCTCGCTCAACCCGGCCATCGCCACGGTCGGCGGCGATCCATTCGGCCTGCCGGGGCCGTGCCCGACGACGACCGTGAACCCGTTCCAGATCAACGCGCCCAACCTCTCGACGCGCATCGGGTGATGCTGGACGGCCATGAGCCGCACTACCGCTGCCAGCACAGCGACTTCTACGACGGGAAGCATCACAAGACGCGCGTCTGGTCGGTCTCGTGCTCGTGCGGCTTCCGGCACGACGGCGCGGGCTCGAAGGTCACGCGCCGGAACATCTGGCTGGAGCACGTCGCCGTCACGATGGCGCGCGAGCTGAAGCAGCTCCGCGAGTTCAGGGCGCTCGCGATGGGGGAAAGACAAACCCCCCGGCCCGAAGGCCGAGGGGCTGCGTCTCCCTCAAACGAGGCACCACCACGAGCTGGTACGGTAGCACCATCCAGCTCGATCACGCAAGCACGAGCGGGCGGAGCGCCGGAGCCAGCACGACCTCGCCAGTCGGCTCGACCGTTGCGATGAGCATCGACTTCGAGCGCGTGTGCCGGAGCGTCATGATCTCCTTCAACTGCTCCCAGCTCGCGGTCATCATCACCGAGAACACCAGCTCGTAGTCCTGCTCGTAGCCCGCGACGACGTGCGGCCGGTTGAAGTGAATGGCACGCTCCATCGCCAGGCGGATCGCGTCGCCGACGTTCTTCGCGTCGGGATCGGTCCACTCGCTGCGAACCTGGTCGCTCATTTCGGCCTCCAGTTCCCGATCCGGTTCATGAGCGGCTGGGGCACGTTGCGCTCGCCGGTCTCGTACCGCCTCCAGCTTCGCTCGGAGCAGCCGTACCACTCGGCCGCCTCCGCCTGGGTCCACTCGCGATTCTGCCGGAACAGCTTCACGAGCTGCATCTGGACCATTGCTCGCTCGTTCATGCACCGGGTCCGTGCCGACGACGGAACGGGATCTCGGGCTTCTCGGTGCGCGCGTGCGGCGGCTCGTGCGGCTCGTCGTCTTTCTGGACCTTGATGATGACGTGCGCGACGGACTGCGCCTCGCGGATCGCCTTCGCGACCGTGCGTGACGGGCTGTCGTCGCCGATCTCGTCAACGTGCTCGGCCCACCAGCCGATCGCGGTCGGATCACCAGCCGTCGCCATCCCTTGGATCGCGCCGACGCCTGCGCGATTCACCATGTCGAACGCGAGCGACATGTAGCTCGAAGTCTCGATCGCCTTGATGACGCGCTCCGCCCCCATCGACTTGAGCAAGTTGATATAGGCGGTGATGTCCAGGCGTTCGTCGGAGTAGTCGCGCGCGACCTGCTTGAGCAGCGCGGACATGTCCTGCATCGTGGCGTTGTACGCCTCGATGCGCGCGGCGTTATCGGGGTGCGTGGTCTCCGGCGCGCGCACGCCGGAGGAGAGCACCGTCGCCAACATCATCGCAGCGTTGGCTTGGCAGTTTAAGCACATGTGAGAGGATGTGAGAAAGGGGAGAGTCGGGCGGGGAACGTCGCTACCGTGGACGCCGTTCCCACGCGCCGAAGTGCGCGCCGGTTGGAGGCCGCGCCCGACCCGATCATCCGACCTTGCGCTTGATGTGGCCGATCTGGATCGCGATCGGCGAGAGCAGCGCGCGATCTCGAATCAGCCGTTCGAGCGAGAAGCCGCGCAGCTTCCCCGTGGTGATGAGCGACCACTGGCTCGGCGCTTCGCCCGTGTGATACGCCGCCTCGGTCTGGGTCATGCCCGCCTCGGCGATGATCTTCGTGATGTCCTTCGCGACCTCGACCTTCATCGCATGGACGTGCGCTTCGACGCGCTCGCGGCGTTTGACGTGGGCCTTCAGATCCTTCTTCGCGTTCGCTGCCATGATCTCCTCGTGGTGGTGGTGAGTGCGCGCCCGGACTTGGGACCGGGCCGTGCATTACGAGCTGGGGGCACCCCTCGCGGGGCAGTGGTCCGGCCACTCGCTGGCTTGCCGCCAGGCGGCTCGCGCCGCTCCCCCAGCTCTCCCTCTGCGCTAGTCCTGTTGGGCGGGCCGGGCGGTGACGCGGATGTCGTTGCCCTCGACGACCCCGTGCTCGATGCCGCGCTCGCTGATGATCGTCGCCTCGTGCGCCATTGCGCCGCGCGTCTCGATCGGCGGCTCCTTGCCGTAGATCTCGTCGGCGGCCTCGGTCACGTCGGCGCAGCTCATGGCGATCGACGCCGCGCCCCACTTCCCGCGCTTCCCGGCCTCGCGGATCGCCTTGCATGTTCGCGTGATGTACTCGTCACGCGACAGCTTCGCGCGCTTCGCCTTGCGCGCTCGCTTGATCTCCTGGGCGAGCGGGCTCTGGTCCCGGATCTCGCCGTACAGCTTGGTTTTCATCGTGGACTCCGTCGTGGTGGTGAGGCGGCCCGCTGCGTCGCGAACCGCCAGGGCGTCGGCTAGAGCGACGCCCAGAACAGGTAGCCGAGGAACGTGATGACCCCCGCCATGATGACGTTGTCCGCTGAGTTATCCGTCACCGGCGTCGGCGTCACGCATTGCGTGGTGCAAGAGCTGTAACCGTAGGCCCACATCTGAAATCACCTCCTCATGAGGAAACGTGAATGCCAGGACTTGGGACCTGGCCGTGCATTAAGCCGAGCAGCGTCGCCCGGCCCCCTCTGCTAGACGCCCGCGAGCGCGGTCTGCGCCGGGTCCGTGTCCTCCTCCATCGACTTGCCCAGCTTCGCGAGGAGCGTCGCCTCGGCCGTGTCGATCGCCTCGGTCAGCTTCGCGGCCTGCGCGCCGACGAGCGTCGCGTAGGCACCGACGCGCTCGCGCAGCTCGGCGACGCGGGTGAGGCGGCGGGACTTCACGTCCGAGCGGATGCCCTTCTCGTTCAGCTCGTCGATCGCTTCCTTCAGCTCGCCGATCTGCTTGAGCATGTAGTCGGTGATCGTGTTCGCGATCGACTCGTCCGAGCCGTGGCCGATCGTGCAGGCGAAGCGCGAGAGCGAGCCGCCGATCTCGTCGAGGATCGAGGCCATCTGGCCGATGACGCCCTGGCCGCTCGGGATGAAGTACGCGCCGCCCTGGTCGCGCACCGGGATAAGATCGGAGCCTGCGCCGCTGACGACGCGCTGGAGGATGCGCGTCACGTCGCTCGCGGTGCGCGTCTCGATCACGAGCTGGTCGGCGTCGGCGACCGCCTGGCGCAGCGCCGGGTCGTCCGTGGTGAGGCGGTTGGCGATGTCGTCGAAGTCGATCGCCGCCTCGCGCGTGTACGTCAGCGAGCCCGAGGCCGCGTGATCCTCGCGCGTGATCTGGCGCGTGGTGTGAGCGACCGGGCGAGCCAGCTTCTTCACGTCCTTCGCGCTGGTCGTCTTGGCGATGTAGCTCGCCGAGCGCGCGACGCGAGAGGCCGGGCGGAGATCCGGCGCGAGATCCGGGTCGAGCCCGGCGGCGATGATGCCGTTGCGGAGATCGTTCAGCTTGACCGTGGCCGGAACCGACCAGGAGACGATGAAGCCGACAGGTGCGTTGATGTTGCTGGTCATGGGAGGGGTCCTCAGTTCGTGGTGGTCGTGGGGCCGATCGACAGCACGACATCGACGGCCGGGTTGTTGAGATCCAGCTCGGGGAGACACCAGACGCCGCCGTTGCAGAAGCGGGCGAGCGTGGTGGTCTTACGGACTCCGACGCCGATGCCGAACGTGCGGAGATTCATGCGCTTCGAGAACGCCTGGTACTCGGCCAGCAGCTCCTCGGTGATGCCGACATCGTCGTCGGTGATGATGATGTGATCGGACTGCGCGCCGATCTTGCCCTCGGGCCAGGCTTCGGTGGGCAGCGTGTGCAGCGGGCCGACGAGCGAGGTGCCGCCGCAGAAGAACGACTCCAGCCACTCGACGATCACCTCGGGCGAGCCGGACGCGCACCGGATCTCGGGCGTGCCCGACCAGGCGCAGAGGAGGAACGGCCGCTTCTGCGCGCGAGCGATCGACGCCATCGCCAGGGCGAGCCCCTTCGCCGCCTCGATCCGCTCGCCGCCCATGCTCGCCGACTCATCGACCGAGACGACGATCGGTCCCATCTGGACCGGCGTCCGCAACGTGCGCCGGTAAGACAGCGCCCGGCGCTGGGCGAGCCTCGCCAGGGCAAGAACTTCGAGTTCTGGTACTGCACCAGCCACCAGGCTCGACTCGACCGGCAGAAGGCGTCCTAGATCGCCGGACAGCTCGATGCCGGTGATCTCCATGCCGGGGAGATCGAGCCGCTGCCGCTGAAGCCGCTGGGCCTTGGCGATGAAGCGGCCCGCCATCTTCATGATCCCGGCGAGGTTGGTCGAGCCCCGCAGGCGGCGCGTGTACTGCGCGAGCTGCTTCGCTTCGAGCGAGCTGCCGGAGCCGAGCCCGAGCCCCGCGCCGACCGCCTCGGCTTCTTCGGCCGCCTGGTTCGCTTGGCTCAGCGCCTCGCGCGTCGAACGGATACGCGCGACCGACTGCTCGGGTGACTCCTCCTCGCCGTCCTCGGCCTGGTTGTCGCCCTCCTCGACGGCGTACGCGATCCACTGCTTCGCCAGCTCGGCGGCAGCGATCTCGGCTACGGCCGCCGACGCCACGGTGCGCGAACGGAGCGCCGCGCACTCGGGCGACTGCATGAGCTGCGACCACCAGCGGGCGCGCGTGGCGTCCTTCGGCCGCTCGGCCAGCGTCGGCTTCGAGCTGAGCAGGGTCTCGATCGCGTCGGCCGCGACCGGCGCGTCGTCCTTCGTCACGCCCTCGACGCCCAGCTCGCTCCACTGCTCGGCGAGCCGGGTGCCCGTGCGCTTCGTCCAGCGATCGGTGCGGAGAACCGTCTCCGACTCCTCGGCAAACTCGCTGGTGTGGGACGCGACGGCACCAGCAGCCGCCGCGCCTTCCCCGAGGAGCTGCGTGAGTTCTTCGCTGCTCATGCGGACAGCATCGCCTCGATCTTGGCTTCCGAGAGGCCCATGATGCGGCCCTGGAGGCGAACGTGGGCGGAGTTGACGTACTTCACGACCTTCGCCGCGCGCCCGTTGGCACCGGGCTGGCTGGCGAGCTGCTTCGACTCCTTGACCAGCGTCTCGATCTTCGTGACGGCGTCGAGCCGAGCCGCCGCGTCCGTCGCCGCACGCATCAGCTCGTCAGTCTCGGCGAGGATCGAGTCGAGCCGGGCACCGAGCGGGTTCGCGATGGCGACGATCTTCTGCGCCGCCGGAGCCGCCTGCTCGGGCGTGGTCCAGAGGACCCACTGGAGGCATTCGAGATCGGCCGACTCGACCGTCGTGCCGCCGCGCAGCAGCGCCGCCGCCCGCGCGATCTTCTCGGAGGTGCGGAGCCGACGATCGCTGACGGCGATGCCCGCCTCGTCCAGCTCGTTGAGGATCTGGTCGAGCGTGTCGAGCGCGGCCGGGCTCCAGGCGATCTTCTTCGCCTCGTCAGCGGCGTGGTTGATGTCCTGGAGCGTGACGACCGGCATGATGACCGGCGGCGAGAACGCGAGGAGCTGACGACGGAAGCCGGAGCCGAGGTACTGCACCGACGCCCGCAGCGCCCAGCGGTCGAGCATGGCCGCGTCCTCGGGCCAGGTGTTCGCCGAGCCGATGCAGCTCACGAGCGGCATCTTGAGCTGCGACGTGCCGATGAGCGCCTGACGCTCGGGACCGAGCGCGTGCAGCAGCGAGTCGAGGATGGCGGGCGAGGCCCGCCCGACTTCGTCGAGGTAGGCGATGTGCGCCTCGGCGAGATAGCCGCCCGTGACGTGCTCGTAGCGATCCTGTCGGAGCGCGGAGATCGAGACCGGCCCCCAGATCGCCTCGGGGGCCGTGGTCGGCGACAGCAGGCGCTCGAAGTAGCGCGAGCCGTCGATAAGGGACGCCGCAGCGCGACAGAGCTGCGACTTGCCGGTGCCCGGCGGGCCGACGAGCAGCGCGTGCTCGCGAGCGACCAGCGCCAGGGTGATGATCGAAGCCTCGCGCTCGCGCCCGAGGAGTTGCGCGGCAATCCCGTCGCGCAGGGTCGTGATGGTCATCGGTAGCTCCAGTTCGAGTAAGTGGGAGACGGTCCCGGCCTCAAGATTACAACCGGACCATTGGTCCTGTCAACAGTCGAGTTAAGTGCCGGTCCAGTGGACACATACGAGGACGGTCCTGTGGACTGTCCGGTGGACGGTCCACTAGACAGTCCGGTGGACAGTCCGGTGGACAAGTAGTTGCAGAGCTTGCGATTAACCCCCGGCTAGGGTACTCTGACGCCTGAGATTGCTGGGGTAACTCGTTGCCCAGCCTGGGGGAACATGAGACTTCACATCACCAGCCGAGACACGGCAATCCGACTGAAGCAATGCACAGCTCGCCTGGAGCTGGAGCTGCCCGCGCACTGGCACTGCCTGCCGGTCGAGGAGCAGAACCGCGAGCTGGAGCTGGCCGCTGGCCGCGCCGTCGCCGACACGTTGCGCGCGCTCGACATCCACCGCGCGCTCGCTCGAAGCGCGTGACGGCTCCGGCCGAAGCGACGGTCCAGTCCGGGCCGCCTCCGATGTCCGACGCCGAGATAGCCAAGCTCGGCAGCGCCGCGCTCCCTCGCATCGGCCACGAGATCGCGGCGATGCTCAACTCGAAGGTCATTCGACGGTACGTGCAGGCGGTCCTCGCAGAGCGTGCGATCGGCCGCCTGTACGACATCGGCATGGGCGTGACGCAGTTCACCGTGCCGACGATGACCGGGAAGCTCGTCGTCGTCCCAGCCGCCGCCAGCGTGCAAGTCAAGGCGCTGACGGCGGTGCTCGCGATCGGGCTGCCGCACACGCACTCGGTGATCGACGACGACGGCAACGTGCTGCCGGGCATCTTCGCGATGGGGCCGCTGGAGCTGGATCAGGCGCGGCGCATCGCGCACGGCGATCGGTACATGGAGACGCCCGAGGCGACGATCGCCGAGTCGCCGAAGCCGATGGCGGAACGCATTGCAGCGGGCGAGTTTACCGTGGTCGAGCTGGACGAGACCGCTGCGGTTGCAGCTCGCGATGATGACGCCGCTCCGCCCGCGAACGGGAACGGCGCGAATGGTCACACGAACGGCGCGGAGACGCCCGAGCAGCGCGCGCTCGCTCGGCACCGTGCTCGAACCCGGAGAAGCTGATGCCCTCGATCCTCAAGCGCGTCCTCCAAGAGCTGAAGGAGAACCGCGCCGCCGAGCGTGCCGCGAAGCCGCGCCCGAAGCTGGTCACGAACCCGCACTGCAAGGGGTGCGGCACGTACGTCGAGAAGGGCCAGGAGTTCTGTGCGACCTGCGTCGCGAAGCGCGGAGCGCCGCAGCCGTCGATCGTGCTGACTCCAGTGAAGGAGCCAGCGTACGCGCGCAAACCCACTGCCGAGGAATGAGCCATGCCGGGGGTCGGTCCAACGCTCAACGAGTACGAGCAGGGAACGCTGCACAGCGGCTCGAAAAACGGGCCGATTGTCCGGTCGAGAAAGCAAGCAATCGCGATCGGGCTCGACGAGGACCGGCGCGCGGGCAAGTCAGTGCCGCCGCGCCCGAAGAAGCGCCGCCCGACGATCGGCCGCGCGATCGAGGAGAAGCTGGAGGGCGGTCGCGACAGCCGCGCCGAGGACATGCGCGAGCGGATGATGCGACGTTGAGATCGGTCGTCGAGGCGGCGACGCTGCTGCTTCGCGATCTCGATCTCTCGATCCACGACGACGACTACATCTACCTGGCGAACCCCGAATGAAGGCACACCTGCGCTA